>ENA-UPSY01002408-UPSY01002408.1-human-gut-metagenome-genome-assembly--contig:-NODE-2408-length-16055-cov-55.829077_pt1 | contig 16055 bp, 14 predicted proteins | sample MGYA00250044_ERZ773365 | MGnify/ENA primary metagenome ERZ773365 (study PRJEB29103, sample SAMN06111932) | human gut metagenome | biome: human gut; feature: ankylosing spondylitis patient; material... | reverse complement strand
TCTTATCTTTCGTCATGAATTGTAAATCACCACGCAATCACTTGATGAGGTAGCACTTTTGTCCAGATTACAACAAGGATTAAAAACCAGAAAAACCCGCTTTGCCCTGGCGCTAAAAGTGGCCCTGCTCGGCGGCGTGGTAGCATTTTCTTCTGCCGTCTTTGCTGAGGGTCTTCTGAAAGAAGGCATCACCCCGGCCGCCGACGCCAGTCAGATCCCGGCCAGCGCTAAGCTGCGCAAGGACACGGTAGTGGCCGGGATCGCCGAGCCGCAGGGGATCTTCAACCCCTACTTTTTCGTCAACGGCTGGGATGAAAACGTCACTAACGTCATTTTTTCACGCCTGATCGACTGGGACAGCCAGGGCAAGCTGGTCCCGGGGCTGGCGGAGAGCTGGACGGTCAGCCCGGACAATAAAGTCTATACCATCAAATTGCGCCCTGGCCTGACCTTCAGCGACGGTTCACCGCTGACGGCGGAAGATGTCGCCTTTACCCTGACGGTCCTGCTCGACCCCAAATATGATGGCGATACCGACATCACTCTGGCCAATATCGCCGGCGGCGCAGAATACAAAGCCGGCAAGGCTGACCGCGTCAGCGGTCTGAAAGTCATCGACCCGCTCACGCTGCAGGTGACCACCACCCAGCCAGGCGCCACCACGCTGGCCAAAATTGGCGGGCCGGTGTTGTCGAAAGCCTGGTACGGCAAAGGATATCAGCGGGGAAATCTCGACTATCTGCGCTCACTGCACGGCAAGCCGCTGGGCAACGGCCCTTACGTGTACGATACCTATATTCCCGGTCAGGAAATTCGCTTCCATGCCAATAGCCACTTTTACCGTGGGACGCCGCCAACGCCGCGCTTTATCTATCGCGTAACCAATCCGTCGACCAACTTCCAGCTGTTCCAGACCGGGGAGACCGACTACGACGCCTTTACCTCACGTCCTGACGATATCGAACAGCTGAAGATGCTCGGCTTCGCCAACATTAACCTTTACGGCTCCAGCGACTACAGCCAGGTGGAATTCAACGTTCATCGCCCGGCGCTGCAGGATAAGCGGGTGCGCCAGGCGCTGATTTACGGCCTGGACCGGCAAAAGCTGATCGACGTGGTCTATCAGGGGTACGGCAAAGTCGCCATCGAGCCGATCGCCCCGATCTCCTGGGCCTTTAACGCAGAAGGCGTCAATCCTTACCCTTACGATCCGGCGCAGGCGAAAAAGCTGCTGGATGAGGCCGGCTGGAAAGCTGGCGCCGACGGTATCCGCGTCAAAGAGGGCCAGCGTCTGGAGCTGACCCTGCTGGTGAGCAAGAAGGTGCTCAACGATGCGTTGATCCCCATCGCCAAAGAGAACTGGCGGCAGATCGGCGTGCTGCTTAAGCCGCAGGTGGTGGATTTCAACGCCCTGATGGCGCAGCGCAAAGCCGGAAATTATGATCTGGCCTCGTTCAGCACCAGCACCCTCAACGACCCGCACGACGGGGTATGGGATTTCTACAGCAGCGAAGCGAAAGCGTCCGGCTACCACAACGCGGAGGTCGATAAGCTGATTAACGCCGGCAACGCGGTGCTCGACATCGAACAGCGCAAGCCGATCTATCACCAGCTGTACAAAGTGCTGGCCGACGATCCACCGGTGATCCTGCTCGGCTATCGCAACATTCTTTCCGCCAGCAGCGCCCGCGTCACCGGCTTTAAACCGGATATCTACAACGGCCTGACCGGCAGCCTGCCGGATGTGAAAATCGTCAAGTAAATCCCCTGGCCGCCGGGTTAACCGGCGGCTGATGCGAGATCGTCATGAAAAATTTCATCCTGAGGCGCCTGCTGCAAACGCTGCCGATGCTGCTGCTGGCCTCGTTCATTATTTTTATGCTGTTTGCCAAAACCCCCGGCGACTTTATCGATGGCAATATCACCCTGACCGCCGCCCGCGCCGCGGAGCTGAAGGCGATCTATGGCCTCGACCAGCCGCTGTTCACCCGCTATCTCCACTGGCTGGGACAGCTGCTGCGCGGCGATTTAGGCTTTTCGCTGCAGTATCAGATCCCGGTCAGCCAGCTGCTCAACCAGTACATCTGGAACTCTTTTCTGCTGGCCAGCGTCGCGCTGGCCTTTTACTGGGGCATTGGCCTGGCGGTCGGCGTGGTGTCAGCCCTGCGACCCGGCTCCTGGTTTGATCATCTGGTGAGCGTCGCGGTGTTTGCCGCCATGTCGTTCCCCACCTTTTTCCTCTGCCTGCTGCTGATTAAATGGTTTGCCGTCGATCTCCACTGGCTGCCGGTAGGCGGGATGACCAATACCGGCAGCGACGAGAGCGGCTGGCAGTATGTGCTGCAGGTGGCGGCCCACCTGGCGCTGCCGGTGCTGGCGCTGGTGATGCTGCAGGCGGGCAGCCTGACGCGCTATGTGCGCGCCAGTATGCTCGACGTGGTGAAAATGGATTTTATCCGTACCGCCCGCGCCAAGGGGTTGCAGGAGCGCACGGTGATCCTCAAACATGCGCTGCGCAACGCCCTGCTGCCGATCATCACCCTGCTGGGCTTCGAGCTGCCGGGGCTGTTCTCCGGGGCGATCATTACCGAAAAGGTATTCAACTGGCCGGGGGCGGGCCACATCCATATCGACTCGCTGGCCGCCCGCGACTATCCGGTGCTGATGGGGTTCACCCTGTTTCTGGCGGTGCTGACGATCGTCGGTAATTTGCTCGCCGACGTGCTGTACGCCTGGGCCGATCCGCGTATTCGGGTGAGGTCATGATGATCCTGTCTTACTTTGCTTCCCGTCGTCGCCAGCGGCAGGCGGCTATCCCGGCGCTGGCGCACATTACCCCCTCTCCCTGGCGCCAGGGGTGGCGACAGCTGCGCCGTAACCGGCTGGCCATATTCTGCCTGATCCTGCTGGCGGTCATGGCGGTGTGGTGCGCGCTGGGGCCCGTCTGGTCGCCGTGGAAAGAGGATGCCACCGACGCCCTGAGCATCAACCAACCGCCCGGTGCCGAACACTGGCTGGGGACCGATTTCCTCGGCCGCGATGTTTACACCCGCCTGCTGCTGGCCGGGCGCATCTCGCTGATTATCGGCCTGCTGACCATGGTGATGTCGGTGTTCCTGGGTTATCTGCTCGGCGCTCTCTCGGGGTATGTCGGCGGGTTAACCGACAGAGTGATCATGCGCATGGCCGACCTGGTGATGACCATCCCCGGATTGCCGCTGTTGATCGTCGCCGGGGCGATGCTTTCCGAGCTCGATTTTTCTCCGGACTCGCGCATCTATATGGTGGTGGTGATGCTCAGCCTGCTGGAGTGGCCCCGACTGGCGCGGCTGGTGCGCGGACAATGTCTCTCCCTGCGCGAACGCGATTTTATGCTGGCCACCCAGGTGCTGGGCCTGTCGGCGCGTCGCCGGCTGTTTGGCCACCTGCTGCCGAATACCATTCCGATTCTGGTGGTGATGGCGACCATGGCTGTCGCCAACGCCATCCTCAGCGAATCCGCGCTGAGCTATCTCGGCCTCGGCGTGGTGCCGCCGACGCCGTCGTGGGGCAATATGATGGACGCCGCCAATAGCCTGATCGATTTCCAGCGCCGTCCCTGGCTGTGGATGCCGCCAGGGATCGCCATCTTTATCACCGTGATCGCCATTAACGTGCTGGGCGATGGCCTGCGCGACGCCATGGATCCCAATATGAAACCGAGGCTGAAATGAGCATACCGTTAGTCTCCTTTAATCATCTATCCGTCTCTTTCGCTGGCGAACGCCATCGCGTGCGCGCGGTGCAGGACGTCTCTTTCACGATTCAGGCCGGGCAAACCGTTGGCGTGGTGGGCGAGTCCGGCTGCGGCAAAAGCGTCACCGCGATGGCGCTGATGGGCCTCCTGCCGCCGCAGGCCGCGCGCATCGACGGCGGCGAGATCCGTTTCGCGAACCGCGATCTGCTGCGGGTAAAAGCCAGACAGATGGCCGACCTGCGCGGCCACCAGCTGGCAATGATCTTTCAGGAACCGATGTCGGCCCTGAACCCGGTGTTGACCATCGGAGAGCAGCTGTGCGAACCACCGATCCGCCACCTCGGCGCCTCGCCGAAAGCCGCCTGGCAGCAGGCTACCCGGCTGCTCAATGAGGTCGGCCTGGCGCGCGGCGACAGCCTGATGGTCAGCTATCCCCACCAGCTTTCCGGCGGCATGCTGCAGCGGGTGATGATCGCCATGGCGCTGAGCTGTCAGCCCAAACTGCTGATTGCCGACGAACCCACCACCGCGCTCGACGTCACCGTGCAGGCGCAGATCCTGCGCCTGCTGCGGGACCGGGCGCAGGCCAGCCAGATGGCGATGATGCTGATTACCCACGACCTGGGGGTGATCGCGCAGATGGCCGAACAGGTAGTGGTGATGTATGCCGGACGGATTGTGGAACAAGGCGCCACCGCGGAGGTATTACGCCATCCGCAGCACCCTTACACGCGTGGGCTCATCGCCTCCCGCCCGGTGCCGGGCGAGCGGCGGCGTCGGCTGTACTCGATTCCCGGCCAGGTGCCGGACCTGGCCGCCCTGCCGACGGGCTGCGCCTTTGCCGGGCGCTGCGAGCGGGCGACACCGCGCTGCCGGGAGGCGATTCCGCCGCTGCTCGGCGAGCGCCAGCGGGCCGCCTGCTTTTACAGTGAATTTGCGGAGGCGACAGCATGAGCGAACGCTATGTTATTGAAGTGGATGGATTGAAAAAATATTTTCCGCTGCGCGACGGCCTGTTTGGCCAACAGACCGGCGAGCTTCGCGCGGTGGACGGCGTCAGCTTTAACATCCGTCCGGGCACCATTTTTGGCCTGGTGGGTGAGTCCGGCAGCGGGAAAACCACCGTCGGCCGAACCCTGCTTGGCCTGTACGAGAAGAGCGCCGGCAGCGTGAAATTTCACGGTCAGGAGCTGGCCGACCTGACCGCGCCAGCCCTGCGCGCCATTCGGCCGAGGATGCAGCTGGTATTTCAGGATCCCTACAGCTCGCTGAACCCGCGGCTGCGTATTGGCGAGGCGATAGGCGAAGCTATGCTGCAGCACAAGCTTTGCGCCCGCGATGAGCTGTATGACCGGGTGATCGACGTGATGAAGATCTGCGGCCTGGCGCCGGAACACTACGCCCGCTTCCCGCATCAGTTTTCCGGCGGCCAGCGCCAGCGGATCGGTATTGCCCGGGCGTTGATCCTCAACCCGGATTTTATCGTCGCCGATGAGCCCATCTCGGCCCTCGATGTGTCCATTCAGGCGCAGATCATCAATTTGTTTTCCGACCTGCGCGACGACCGCGGCGTCACGTTTCTGTTTATCTCCCACGACCTCGGGGTGGTGGAGCATCTATGTGACGATGTGGCGGTGATGTATCTCGGGCAACTGGTGGAAAGCGCCAGCCGCGATGCGCTGTTCAGCCGCCCCCTCCACCCCTACACCCGCGCGCTTCTGGCCGCGGTGCCGACCCTCGACCCGCACAGCGAACCGCAGGAGCTGGTGCAAGGCGAGATCCCGGATCCGGTCAATCCTCCCGCCGGCTGCCGTTTTTCATCTCGTTGCCCGCAGGTCGGCGAGCGGTGCCGCAGAGAAGCGCCGGCGCTGCGCGAGGTGGCCCCTGGCCATCGGGTCGCCTGCCATTGGATCGCGTCCTGAGCGCGGTCGGCCGGGTTATTTATTTCTAAACAACCGGCCGATTGTGCGCAGCGGCGCCAGGATTTACTATCCGCTCCGTCTTGTGAGACGCGTTATGAATGAAGCGTAATATTTTTATTCATTTTTGCCCGATGGCTTCGGGCATTTTTTTGCGACACGCCCGGGAGCGATCCTGCCGGCGACACATTTAGCGGGGCGCGGTCGCCCGTCTGTCAAAACGCAGCAATGGAACTGCTCGTCCGCGCCCCGCTATCCCTTTGTGACCTTCCCGTGAAAACCCGGCAAAAAATAAGACTATATGAGATTGCCTGGGGCATAGCTTTATCTTATTTTTTATGCGTGTACTCCACATTAAGGAATCAAGATCATGCTTAAGCGTCGCACTATTAAAACAGCACTGGCGGCGGTTATTTCTCTCGCCGTCATGGCGGCTCCGGCCTATGCCAACCCGGGTAACGGCAATGGCAATGGCGGCGGCGGTGGTAATCACGGGAACAGTGGTAACCATGGCAATAGCGGCAATCATGGTAACAGCGGTAACAGCGGCGACCATGGCAATAAAGGACAAAATAAAGGTCAGTCCAATGACGATCATGGCAACCGCAAAAACTACGGCAAGCCCGACCACGTCGACAGCGATATTAGCTTCTCACGGGCGCGCTCCCTTGCCGTGAACTACGGTCTGGTCGGCTATCAGGCGCTGCCTCCGGGTATCGCCAAAAATGTCGCCCGCGGCAAACCGTTACCTCCGGGTATCGCGAAAAAGACCCTGCCCGCTTCTATGATTAACGACCTGCCCTATTATCCGGGCTATGAATGGCGCGCGGTCGGCGATGACCTGGTGCTGGTCGCCCTGAGCACCGCCATCGTTACCGCCGTGATTAACGGTGTGTTTGACTAAATCACCTGCTGATTAAAAAGCCTCGCCCCGGCGAGGCTTTTTTGTGCCTGGCGCGGGAGAGTGACAACTCGCAGGCATCATCGCTAAGATAATGGCTCAACCAACCCGGGACCGACAATGGACAAAGACACCGTAGTGACGCTGTTGAAATACAAGCGCTGGATTGACCTTGCCACCTTGCAGGCGATCCGCGCGATAGACGGTACAGTACATGGCGAAAAGCGTCACCTGACCCTCAGGCTAATGAACCATATCCATGTCGTTGACATGATTTTCCGGGCGAATCTGCGCGGCAAGACGCACGGTTACACCGCGCTGAATACCCCCGAGACGCCAACCGTTGATGAGCTGGAAACGGCCATGACCGCCTGTACGGACGAATACATTCAGTACGTCAGCGCCATGACGCCCGCCGATTTCCACGAACGTATCGCCTTCAAATTTGTCGACGGCGGCGACGGCAATATGACCGCGATGGAGATGCTGAATCACATGCTCTTTCACGGCGCCTATCACCGCGGCGCGGTGGGCTGGATGATTGGCGAATGCGGCGGCGTGCCGCCGAAAGAGGTGCTGACCGTTTTCCTGCGCGACCATCATTCCTGAGCAAGCTGTCAGCCGTGGATCGCGCGGATGATCAGCAACAGTTCTGCCTGATTACGGGTGTGGGTTTTCCGGTACAGGGCGCTGAGGTGGGTTCTGATGGTGGCGATAGATACGCCCAGATGTAAGGCGCACTCATCCGGCGTCATGCCCCGCACCAGCAGCTCCGCCACTGCGTTCTCGGCAGGCTTGACGTTAAACAGCTCCATCACGGCGCTGCCGGTGAGAAACGGCTCGGGAATAATCACGCAGGCCACCCCGGCAAGGCGGGCCGCCGGGATCACCAGGATCGGTTTCGGCTGGCGGCCGGCGGTATAGCACAGCCCTGCCCTTGGCGGCTCCGCCGTTCGGGTGGCCTGCTCGATAGCCCGTTTCAGTTTTTTGCTGTCGGTATTAAGGCACAGCGTATCGCCCCCGCTGTACCAGGAGAGGCGGGCGTTGGCGCGCAGGTAGCGTTCGGCATGCGCGCTGGCGTAGAGAATGTTACCGCTATGATCCACCAGCCATACCGGGTAGATCCCATTGTCCATCACCGCGCTCTGGTATTTTATGGTGTCCCGCAGCTGTTCAAACCGGGCGTGTAGCTGGCAGGCGGTTTTTAGCGCCGGGATCAAGCGCCTGAACAGCTCAAACTGCGCCGGCTGCGGATAAGCTGCCGTATTGGCCGTCATCAGTGACAGATAGGTGGCATAGCCATTGAGGGTGCACAGCTTGACGCTGGTAAGATTATTCAGATCGTTGGGGTGATGAAACTCATTGTAATAGACGCTGCCGGCAATAAACTTATCGCCTAAATACTCGCGGTCCCGGTACATCTGCCCGACCGGTAACGCGGTCAGTATTTTTTCGGCGGGATCGATGGCCAGAAACACGTCGCGATAGGCGGTGAAAACCTTCTCCTCCAGCAGGAGTGAATCGGTCAACAGGTGCGCGTTGCCTTTATCGTAGAACAGAAATGCCGCGTACTGATGGCCGGTGAGGAACGCCAGTTTCTGCAGCGCCGATTTCCACAAATCAGGATCCAGGGTGGCCATCAGCACCGTTTCAAGGATCTCGATGTAAATCAGTTCCGGATCGCTCGCCATACCGCCACCTGTGAGTCACTGTTTCCGCTGCCGGAGCGGCGCATGTGGCCGCCCTAATCAGCATAGTTCCGCCAGCGAAACAATGACAGTCCCGGTTCGCTGAGCAGACCGGAAAAGACGATTATCGGGAGCGTGACGCCAATGCACCGTCATGGGGGTTCAGGATCCGCTGTTGCGGGTCTGGATAGCGCCCCCCTTGCGGCATAGCGTTCGCCAGACCATCAGGGCGCACAGCAGGGTGACGACCGCCAGCCCGCTAAACAGTACCGTATAAGCAGTGTCATAGCTCTCGCGCAGCGCCCGAAGGGAAAAGTCAGGCAAAAGCGCAGCCGCCTGCGGCATATTACCAGCCCCCAGCCAGCCTGCGGCGCGGTGAATCACCTCGGGCGCATACCCGTGAACGCGACTCTGCAGAGTCAGGTTATTGCTTGCCGTTAATACCGCGGTGACGACCGCCAGGGCGATCCCCTCGCCGGCAACGCGAACGGTGTTGAACAGGCCAGCCGCCATACCGGCTTTGGCGACCGGCACTGCGGATATCGCCAGGCCATCCATCAATCCCCAGGGAAGCGCCGCCCCCGCCCCGCACAGGATCAGCGCCAGCACCAGCTGCGGGAGGCGGTGGCTGTGAAAAGCATCACCCAGCAACAGCAACCCGACGGAGGCAATCATCAGCCCCCCCGTGGCCACCTGCCCCGGTGAAAACCAGCGGGTGAGCAGGGCCGCAACGGATGGGAAAATCAGCATCGGCGCGGTCAACGCCATCAGATACAGCGCGCTCTGCGACTCACTCATCCCCTCTCCGCCCATAAAATGCAGTGGAACGATAATCAGCAGGACAACGTAGCAACAGCAGGTGGCGACAGGCAGCAACAGTACGCCGACAAAACGCGGATGGCGCAGCAGGGAGAGTTCCAGCACCGGGTTGTTCACTCTTCGGCAGCGCACGGCAAACGCAACGAACAGCCCCCCCGATACGATGAACAAGGCCAGCGTGGTCAGCGATAAAAAACCGCGGGCCGGAATGACCATCAGCGAGGCAGTGAACAGCATCAGGGCCAGCGTAAACAGGGTTAAGCCGAGATTGTCGGGTGTCCGCGGCTCGCTTTTTTCTGCCGCGGGCAGATACGCCAGACCGATAAGCAGAACCATCGCCGAGAGCAGCGCAAACAGGGCGTATACGCCGCGCCAGCCCACCGCGTCGGTCATGAAGCCGATCAGCAGCGGACCGAACGCCAGGCCGGCGCCGAACACCGTGCCCAGGATGCTGAATGCCCGCGTCCGCTGAGCGCCGTCATACAACTGGGCCAGCGCCGCACTGCCGCTGGCTAAAATCATCGCCGCGGCCAGACCTTGCAGAGCCCTCAGCGCGCCTGACAGGAAGAGATCGTCCGTCAGGCAAAACAGCAGACTGCTCAGGCAAAACAGCGCGGCGCCGGCGAGAAAGATGCGTTTTCTGTCAATGGCATCCGCCGTCACGCCAGCGGCCAGCAAAAAGCTGCCGAAGGTCAGCATAAAGCCATTGGTCAGCCACGACAGCGCAGCGGGAGAGCCGCCCAGCGACTGCTGTATCGCCGGGGTGGTCATGACGCCGCCGGTAAAACTTAACGGCAGCAGCATGGCCGCCATAAAGACAGAAAGCGCGGCCAGGGCGCTGGCGGATCGGCAATGTGTTCTGGCGGTGAGTAACATCAGGCGGCCCTCATCAGTCGGCAAGGAAGGAATGAATAAACTGCCGCCATCCTATTGCGGATGTTAATGCCGATAAATAGACTGAAAATATCTTCTTAAGAGACATAAGGTTTATAATCGATGGACAGCCTCACCTCGCTAACGTCCTTTGTCCGCACCGCCGAAACGCTAAGCTTTGTTCAGGCCGCCAGGCTGCTGGGCATTTCAGCCTCGGCGGTGGGTAAGAATGTCGCCCGGCTTGAGCATAAGCTGGGGGTCCGGCTGTTTAACCGCAGCACCAGAAACGTCAGCCTGACGGCGGAGGGGGCCGCGTTTCTGACCCGCTGCCAGAGTATCCTGGAGCAGATCCAGGAGGCCGAGTCTGAGCTGACGAGCAGTCTCTCACAGCCCTCCGGCAAATTGAGAATTTCACTGCCTGTCATCGGCTACCGCCTGCTGCTCCCTGCCCTCACCGCCTTTAGCCGTCTTTATCCGCAGGTTGAACTGGATCTCGATTTTAGTGACCGGCTGGTCAATCTGATCGATGAGGGATTTGATATCGCTATCCGCAGCGGTGAACTAGCGGACTCCCGCTTGATCGCCAGAAAGCTGGGGGGTTTTCGTTTTGTGCTCTGCGCCAGCCCGGCATATCTGGCGGAATACGGCGTTCCCGGCTCGCCAGCGGAATTGGCGGCGCACAAGTGCATTTTTTTTCGCTTCCCTTCGACGGGGCTGATCCAGCCCTGGGAACTGCGCGATATGCGGCTGACGGGGGATTTCAGGGCCGCTTCCGTGATGAGGGTCAATAACATTGAGGCTGCCATTCGCTTAAGCGCGGCGGGGATGGGTATCGCCTATGTCCCTGATTTTGTTGTGCGTGAGGCCATCAATGAGGGACACCTGCAGGAGGTGTTGCCCGGCTGTTGCGTCAAGGATGGGCATTTCTCCGTCCTGTGGCCTGCCAGCCGCTACCTGTCGCCGCGAATACGCTGTTTTATCGATTTTATGGCTGCGGCAGAGATACCCTTGTCGCCCGCATCGACAACCCCCTTCCCTTATGTCTAACAATTTGTGGTGATTAGCTACCCCCACTGAAGCAGAGTGTGCCGCCCCCTTCCCCTAAGGTCAGAAAAGTCGGCACCGCTGAACCTTGATTTGCAGCACATGGCCTTCCTCTTCACCTTTCACGCCAGCACATCAGGTTGAACGGTTACCGGGAGCTCGACTCCGTATATCCAAGGCGAACAGGTGTGGAGTAAATCCGAGTTCTTCGTTTCATGACAACGTCCCCCCTTGATTAAGGAAAGCGCTGCATCGACCGATTGAACTCACAGAACGAATCGGACGTACTGGGTAAGTTTAAAGTCTGCTGCGAGCGAAGAGCGGACGTTCAGGTGGCTTGAAGGCGCGAAAATGCATCGCGCCTGAGCTTTAAGCTGCGACCAGGACGTGAGCGGTAATATAGGGCAAGGTCATAGCCGTGATATCGCATCCTGGGTGCCACCGTGCGCGGCGATAAACATGCCGACGGCCGACCGACAATATGATTCGATTTCGTTGTCATCCCCTGCTCTGGCCTCATCGAAGCGCGCGATAATCAGAAGGTCGGAGCCTTTGAAAAGCGCGGCAAACAAGCGAGCGGACCGAAGAGGATCGGGAACCTCCAGAAGCCCCTTCTCCTGAAACTGACGTAGAAGGACTTCGATTTGGGCGATGACATGAGCGGGGCCGGCTTCGTAATGGAGCTTGCTTAACGACTTTTGATTCGTCTTGTCGGCCATGACCATAGCTTCGATGCTACTTACATCGGGTCTCAAAAGAGTGCGCAGCAGTAATGTTCCCACCGCCATCAATTGATCTTCAACTGAACCATCGACGCCTTCAAGAAGAACCTGAGGTGCAAACAACTGATGGCAACCGGCCACAATAGCCGCACTGAACAGCGCCTCCTTATTCTCGAAATGCCGATAGATGCTGAGTTTGGATATCTTCGCCCTCTGGGCGACCTTGTCCAGGGTAGTCGCCTGAAATCCCAATTCTACGAATAGTTCGGAGGCGGCCTCAATGATTGTCTGGCCAAGGGCCTCGTTGACAGGGCGGCCCCGCCGGGTCGGGTTGTTTTGATTGGTCACTATAAATACAGTCCTTGACAGTATCGTAATTATTTAATTACGATACCATGTGGTTTCATAAATGTGCAAGGTGCGCCAGAACTGGCTCATCTCCTTACATCCTCAACACGGAACTCATCACCATGAATGACGTCATCATCATCGGAGGCAGCTTTGCCGGTCTTGCCGCAGCCCTGCAGCTTGGCCGTGCCCGCCGTAAAGTCACCGTCCTCGACACTGACCGACAGCGCAATCGCTTTGCCGGTCATTCACATGGTGTGCTTGGCCATGATCACAAGCCGCCTCTGGATATCCTGGCCGAGGCACGGCAGCAACTGGCGCGCTATCCAACGATCAGACTGGTCACTGCGCGAGCCGAGAGTGTATCCGGCACCATCGACGATTTCTGCGTCGTCACTGACGATAATGAAAGCCTGAGGGCGCGCCGCCTGATCCTGAGCTATGGCGTCGCTGACCAGATGCCTGATATTCCTGGTTTTGCCGAAGGCTGGGGTACGTCTGTCATCCCATGTCCCTATTGCGACGGCTTTGAAGTCGCCGACCAGCATTGGGGGCTCGTCTGGTCTGGCCCGCAGTCGAACAACCAGGTCAGGCTCTTCCATGACTGGACCGACAGGTTGACTGTCTTCGGCAATGGTCACGACATTACCCCAGACATACGGACCGATCTGGCTGCCCGCCAGGTACACCTCGTTGAGGGCAGGATCACCGAAATCGCACGTCATGGGAGTCACAATGCTACCATCAGGATAGAGACCGGTCTCGATGTTGCAGTCGATATCCTCTTCGCGCATCCGCGGACCAGGCCGTCCGCAAACCTTCATGACACCCTTGGACTTGCCACGGTCAATACACCAACTGGCATTGCCCTCAGGACCGACGAGCGCCGCGAAACCAGCACGCCTGGTATTTACGCCGCCGGCGATCTGGCCAACCCCGGAATGCCCTCAGTCACCACGGCCACATGGCAAGGCGTGATGGCGGGTATCTTCGCTCAGCAGTCGATGCTCGCTTGAGAGCAAGTGGCATCGATCACCTCAGTTCAATTTTACAACAGACAGGAGCGCCGCCATGACCAGCATAAAACCCTTCAAACCTATGGATGAGAAATTCCCCTTTGACAGTCAGCTCGCTATCGCGGCGGCGCCTCTCGTGCTCATCAACCTCTTCACGGTAGTCAATCCCACCGATGAAGCCGGCTTTATGGACGCTTTCAGGGCAGCTGCCGGGGTCATAACAAAGCAACCGGGCTTCATTTCCATGCAACTACATCGGGCGATCGGCGATAGTCCGACTTACCTGAACTATGTGATGTGGGAATCAACTGAAGCGGTCCGCGCCGCCTTCACCGATCCCGCGTTCCTCGCGAAACTTCCGGCATATCCATCATCCGTCGTGGCCAGCCCACACCTGTTCCAGAAGGTCGCCGTTCCCGGATTCTGTTCGGCCTGACTCAGGAAAGATGGCAAAGCCAGACTGAGAATATCCCTGTCCAGATGTGGAGCGGTACTGTTTACCCCGTCAGCCGGGAATAGCGATAAAGTCTTTTGAATGCCGCGTAAGCGGCATGGAGGCGCCAGCTGATGCTGCATGCATCTGTGGAGACAAATGGCGCCGAAAGCCCGGCGTAGCTGGTTACGGGGTCATAAACTCTGCCTGTCTTCCCCCTGCCCTGGTTAGCCTTAACCCGCTATCAGCAATGAAGAACTTTTAACCCCGGTGAGCTGGCTTTACGGCGTTTACGACCTAAAGGGCGTGATTTCCGGGGCCTTTACCAGGGTAGCTTGCAGCTGACGCTTAGGGGGATGTTCTTCAGATATTTCAGCAACACCAGCGAACTTAACACGGTAGCTGAAAAGCCCAGCGCCGGATATCCTGCCGCGCGGCCAGCGAGAGCCGGCGGCAGGTGCGCATCATCAATCATCCGTCAGTACAATGCGTCCTATGACCCGGTACTTTTGCGTATCAAAGAGGTAAAACCAGACCGCGATGGCGGCGCCAAAGCAGAAGCAGGCCAACACGATCCACGGAATGGCATGATAAAAGGAGGAGCTGGCGGCAGCGCCGGCGGCAAACGCCATATTTTTGAATAACAGATAGACGATATAGATCATCCCCATCCCCCCAAGCAACGGCGCAACGCCCGTTTTAAACCAGTGTCCTTTGCCAATATTTTCTTTATTGCCGTGGAAGTAAACTATCACCGCAAAGGCGCAAAGCGCCTGGACAATCATAATGCCCATCGTACCCAACAGCGCCAGCAGGGTGTAAATATCCGCGTAAGGATCTTTCCCGGTGATAAAGAACAGCAACACAATCAGCGTGGCGATAACGGTCTGCACCGTAGAAGCAATATGGGGCGAGCCATGGCGTGAGTGTGAACGACCCAACGTACGCCCGGCAAACGGAAACAGATTTTCCCGCCCGTGCGCATAGAGATAGCGCGCCGCGCAGTTATGAAACGCCATCCCGCAGGCAAAAGAGCCAGTGATCACCAGCAGCTTAAACACCCCGACCGCCCACTCCCCCAGATACTGGCGTGCCGGACCGTAGAAAATCTCTCCTGCGCGGTTAGGATCCTGCGCAAGGGCAATAGCCCGCTCCGGTCCCGTTCCGGCAATCGCCATCCACGAAATGAACACGTAGAACACGCCGATACCAATCACGCCCAGCAGAGTGGCCAGGGGAATGATCTTTTTCGGGTTCTTCGACTCTTCACCGTACATTGCCGATGACTCAAAGCCCACCCATGACCAGAAGGCGAAGAATAAACCAATTCCGGCACTGGCGCCGACCACCCCTTTCGCCGGGGTAAAGGCGTTCAGCGGGTTGATCGACTCGGGGACAAAACCCTGTGGCCCTCCGCCATGGATCAGCACCGCCACCGCGACGGCAGTGAGGATCAAAATTTCCAGTACCAGGCACAGGCCGAGCACCCTGGAAGTGAGCGAAATATCGAAATAGCTCAGCACTCCGGTGGTCATTAGCATGGCGAAGGCGAAGATGAGCCAGGGGATATGTACGCTGAAGACCGTATTGATTAAATCCTCGCAGAAAAAGGCGAAGATCCCGACCAGCGCGGCCTCAAAGACAATGTAGGTCATGGTCACCGTCACTCCTGACGCCATGCCAACGATCCGCCCCAGGCCGTGTGAAATGAAGCCATAAAATGCGCCGGTAGCGGTAATGTACCTGGCCATCTGCGCATAGCCGATGGCAAACAGGGCAAGGATAAGGGTGGCGACCATAAACCCCGCGGGCGCATACTGGCCATTTCCACTGCCCACCGCGATCGGCACATTGCCCAGCATCGCAGTGATCGGCGCCGCCGTGGCGATAGTCATAAACAGCACCCCGCCAAGGCCTACCGCATTTGGCCGCAGCCGCTGTACAACATGTTTCTCCGCCGCTGGCGCGGGATTGGCAAGAATTTCATTGCTCATGATGAACGCTCCGTTCAGTTCAGGCACGCGGCGGATTCAGGCAGGATCTGCCCGCCGTCAACAATTAGCGACTGGCCGGTGATGTAGCCAGCCTGACGGGAGGCGAAGAACAGCGCTGCCGCGGCAATATCTTCCACCGTTCCAAGGCGTTTGAGCGGCACGGCGCTCGCCATCCCGGCGATATAGTCCTCGCCCATATCCCTCAACCCTTCCGTGATGATATTCCCCGGCAGGACGGCATTGACGGTAATGTTGTCGCCGGCCAGTTCTAACGCCGCGCTACGCATAAAACCCAGCTGGGCCGCTTTGCTGGCGGCATAGTGAGCCCAGCCCGGATAACCCGTTACCGGGCCGGTAATCGAAGAGGTGAGGATGATGCGACCATACTCTGCCCGTTTCAGCCATGGCAGCGCCGCCTGGACAGTTAAAAAAGTCCCTTTACTGTTGATCGCCTGCACCTCATCCCACTGCTGTTCGCTCATCTCTGCCAGCGGCGCCGAAGGAAAAATCCCCGCGTTGCAGCAGACAATATCCAGGCCCCCACACTGCTGTGCGGCTTCTG
>ENA-UPSY01002396-UPSY01002396.1-human-gut-metagenome-genome-assembly--contig:-NODE-2396-length-16160-cov-3.559224_pt1 | contig 16160 bp, 15 predicted proteins | sample MGYA00250044_ERZ773365 | MGnify/ENA primary metagenome ERZ773365 (study PRJEB29103, sample SAMN06111932) | human gut metagenome | biome: human gut; feature: ankylosing spondylitis patient; material... | reverse complement strand
CTGCATGTCGTAAGGTCCCCCGGCTTTCATAGCAGGCAATTCCACCCTCCAAATTCCATCCTTCCCAGTTTTTGCCGTTTGCACACTTCCATTCAAAGCGACGGAAATCACTTCATTCTTATCCGCTTTTCCCCACACCCGGATAGGCATATCCCTTTGCAATACCATATTGGAAGAAAAGAAGTGAGGCAGACGTACTTTTGCCTGTAAATCCATACACAGCAACAGCAAGACTCCTAATCCCAAAAGATAAATTCCTTTTTTCATACGATTTTATTAAATGTTAATAAGTAAATCCTGAGCACCGGCCTGTTTCTCTGGCAAAAGAGCAAACAATATACCTACACCAAAAACAAATCCCAATAATTTTCCACCAACTTTTTTCATACTAAATACCAATTACAACTGAGTGAGTTCACAATAGACCCGATCTATAACATGGGGTAAATTTAAATAATTATTTTTAAAATAACATAGCCCACGGGGGACAGGGCCCTGCGCTATCTTTTCTCTCACAAACACAGTATTTTTTATTTGCCTATTTTTTCTTATATTTGCTTTAAATTAAAAAGAAAAGGAAATTTATGCGTTATCTCGATCCTAAAGCCGATCTGACTTTCAAACATGTTTTCGGCGAGCATCCCGACCTGGTGATCAGCTTGCTGAACGCCCTGTTGCCCTTAAACCCCAGGCATGAGATCAGGGAGATAGAATACCTTCCGGCCGAACTCGTACCGGAAAATCCTTTACGCAAGAACAGTATCGTGGACGTCCGCTGCCGCGATGCAGAAGGACGTCAGTTTATCGTCGAGATGCAAATGATCTGGTCTCCGGAGTTTCGCCAACGGGTATTGTTCAATGCTTCGAAGGCCTATGTACGGCAAATCGACACCGGTCAGGAATACGAACTGTTGCAGCCGGTATATTCGCTGAATCTGGTAAATGAAGTATTCGAGCCTGAGCTCGAAGGCTTTTATCATTATTATCAGCTAGTACACATGGAACACACTGAAAAAGTGATCGAAGGCCTACACTTGATTTTCGTCGAACTGCCCAAATTCAACCCACATACCTATTCTGAGAAGAAAATGCAAGTACTCTGGCTTCGTTTCCTGACGGAAATCAATGAACATACCCGCGAAGTGCCGCCTGAGCTGTTGGCCAATCCGGAAGTAAAAAAAGCCGTGAACGCCGTAGAAGAATCTGCTTTCACCGAAGCACAGCTTTTGGGTTACGAAAAATTCTGGGATATCATCAGTGTCGAGAAAACACTATATAACAGCGCTATCCGGAAAGGAATGGCAAAAGGAATTGAAGAAGGAATGGCAAAAGGTATAGAAAAAGAGAAGCTCGTTATAGCCCGCCAAATGAAAGTAGACGGTTTACCGTACGACACCATATCCAAATATACAGGGTTACCGGTTGAGAAAATTGAAAAAGCGTAACAATAGCTCACTGCCCTGTCCCCGTGAGCTATTGAGGTATGGTGATGGTGAACTTGCTGCCGATTCCCAATTCACTTTCCAACCGGATACTTCCTCCGTATGCACAAACTACTTTGTGGACAAAAGTCAAGCCTAATCCGAAACCGGTAGTTTGGGTCACTTGTTGATTTTTTACACGGTAGAACTGTTTGAAAATTTGCTTCTGATCTTTGGGTGCGATTCCCATACCGTTATCTTCGACGGTCAGCACATAATTGTCACCAATAGTATAAAAGTCAACTTTCACCACGGGATGAGTACCGCCATATTTAATGGCATTATCTACCAAATTAACAACGACATAATTGAAATATATTTTATCTAAACATGGATACTCCAGTCCTTCAGCAATCCGGTAACCCACCCGTGCGTAAGGCCGGATCAATGAAAACATTTCGGTCGTCATTTCCATCTCGAATTTCAGATCGATCACTTCCCGGTTTATCATCAATACAGAAGTCTTTAGAGAAGTCAGCATCGTATCGGTGATATCCGCCATCTTCATCAAACGCGCCTTTACCATAGTCAATTTTGTCGTATCCCTTACTTTGCAATTAGGCGAATACACAATGAATTTCACGATATATGTTGAATTTAAAGTGCACGTGGTCACTGATTCCCACATGTGATAATTCAGCAGACAAGTACGGCAAATATTTTTGATTTGGAGTTGTTTAGGCATTTTAGAACAAAAAGTTTACGTTTACGCCGTAAACGTAAACTTTTATGGAGATGAGCAACGATTATAGCATATAGAAAGAAAAATTCCATAAATAATGCTATTCTACCGTTCCAGTGGAAGATCTAATCCAGGATCTTTTCAGGCTTAAAATTGAGGTAGTCTCCAGAAACCAGGTGATACCGGATCCCATGGTGAACTCCGTGGATACTGTCGCCGTAACGGGACTCTCCGTGGCAGTGGGAATATACAACATGCTCCACTCCGTACTCTTCGGCCATCCGCGTGAAGATACTCTCCTCTTCAACGATATTTGTTGGCGGATAGTGGAGAAACATAATATATTTACGGAAGCCGGCCTCTCTGGCGCTTTCAAAAGAAATCCGCAATCGTTCCGCTTCCCGCGCTACCAGCTTTTTGGCCTGTTTCTCATTGGCTTCATCCCATCCGACAATCTGCCCTTTTGAATTGATGTAGAATGGTCCCTCAAAGGTATATCCTTTTGTTCCTACAAGGGCATAATCCTGGTAATGATAGTGATTATTCTGCAGGAAATGCAGCTGTGGTTCATATTCTTGATTTAGAACTGCAGTTTTCTTGGCATCCCAAAACATATCGTGATTTCCCCGCAGCAAAATCTTATTTCCGGGAAGATCTGCGATAAAAGCAAGATCTGTTTTTGCTTCGGACAGATTTTTGCCCCAGCAATGATCTCCAGTGATGACAAATGTATCTTCATTTCCAATCAGTTTTCTGCAATTCTTTTCGAGTTTTTCTTCATGCTTTTTCCAGACTTTCCCGAATCTATCCATAGGTTTGTCTACGGAAAAGGCCAGATGCATATCTCCCAGAGCATATAGTGCCATGTTTTCTGAGTCTCCATTTAAAATGAATGTTTGATGAGCAGGCCGGACAATACAAACTGCGATGTTATATGGGGAGGATGCTCAACGATATTTTTAGTATAATGGGTTGCTTCGGGAGTGTCAATTCGATTTGCATTCACCTACATCTGGCCGGCTTAGGCCAGGAGGCTGATTGGCAAAACAAAAAGAGGATATGCCCATAACAGACATACCCGCTAAAATTACTTTGTTGTCTGCATCAAAGTTTAGAAATAAAAAAGTTTACATTTACAGCGTAAACGTAAACTTCCAAAGAAAGTGGCAGATTTTTCATGCATCATCTGTAAATGATACGACATCGTTGGGCGTGCAGGACAGATATTTGCATATGCGTTCTAATGTTACCAAGGTTATATTTTGGCCTTTTTTGAGCCGGTCAAGCGTATGATTGTCAAGGACCTTATCCTTCAACAGAGTATACTGTGTAATTTTGCGTTTCTGCATCGTGTCCCATAACGGGCTGTAATCAACCATTGAAAAGTCCTCCTAAGAACAATCATAGCTGAATTACGGATAAATCAACATTGTGCATATATGCACAATGTTGTATACTGGTTAGAAGGAGGTAAGAGAATATGCAGGAATTTGACTATAGTAATGAAACATCGAATGATTTGTATGATGCGGTGGATGGGCTGTCTTATGAGGAAGCGGTATTTGCCAAGGAAGCTATTGAAAAAATAAAAGAGGAAAAAGAAGAGAAAAAGGTCATGAAATTTAAAAAATGGTTTAATGAGGCTCTTTTCCCGATTCTTAATGAATTTGCTGCTGTTTCCGGATGCTGCCTTAAAATTGATCAGGATGCGTGTGGCGGTATGACAGTAACATTAAGGAGCAAGTATGGCGTTGATATCACTGCAAACCAGAAACAAATGCACATGGCAATAGCATTCGCAGACCACATTGCTGTAAACAAGTGGTCTGGAGCTGATGAGGTGGAACTTACTCTCATATATGGTATTCCTGAAGAAGATTAAGAATTGAATGGATGAGAAAAGGTTCATCCTATTAGCAAAACACTAATGAGATGGACCTTTCATTGAATTCTCTTAATAAATGCAGTATTGAGGTGCTCCCCCGGATGCCAGAAGATCATCAATACCTTTTCCATTTTCTTCTTTCCAGTTTGCAATTACGACTGGGATGCCAGCGGTTTTTAGTCCGTCTGCCAGTGATTTTTCGCACGATAAAACCCGCTCATTATGAAGCTTGTCTGCATCAAATGCAACAACAACCATTTTCATTCCCAGTTCTTTCATTTGAGAAAGGACACCGTCATCTAAAATAAGAGAATAGGAATTGACCCCGGGAAGAGTTACCACCGGAGTCGATAAGGCGTTGGATGCAAATAGTCCTTTTGGCTCACCCTCCGTGATGTACCAAAGGGAGGATGTTTTGGCAAAAGGAAGGCCGTAAAAACTGCATTGGTTTGCAGCCGCGCAGCCCTTTTTATAGATGTTGGCCAATATTCCACGTGTTGCAGCCTGAGAATCCTGATAGTAGGAAGCCAGGGTTCTGTATTTTCCTTTTTGCGGGAGAAATTCTTTCTCTCCTCCAGGGGTTACAAAGTAAACTCCCTTCATGCTGATGAAATATTTTTTACCTTCGGCATAGTAGAAACGATCCTGGCCGGAAGTGATCACGGTTGCATCAATGTCAGAAAAATCTTTCCGGATCCGAAGACGAAAGGTGTTCCCATCGAGGTCATACATCGGAAATACCAGTCCACTTGGGCCGGCAAAGGTCCACTGCTCTCCTTTTAAATACGCCCCGGGAATTCCTTCGAGTGAATTTGATCCAAATTTCTGTAGAATTAGATCTGCAAGCCTGGCTCTGGTTATATTTCTGGTGCGGTATCGGTTATGGTACTTTACCCGCAGGCTGTCCTCTTCTGGAAATGATACAATATGATGCTTTTCAATCAGTTCATCCGTCCAACCCTGGCTATGAAGATAAGCCTTGTGTGCCGGGTCAAGGATCAGAAGATTTTGCATATAGGTGTAAATACTGCTGCAGTTTTCATTGTTTTTGGGCACAATCTGATCAACCGGTTTCAGTTCCCTTTTTTGTGGTTTTGAAATATGCGAATAATTCATTCCGGTTTTCTTTTTCCGGAGCAGTTCGTACTGAGTGCGTTCTTCATAGATGGAACTGCCGGAACCTTTTGCGCTTCCGATGAACACATATTCCTGGCCATCGGAACCGATCATATTGCACTTTTCTTTATCACGCTGGCAGCAGATGAGCTCACCACCGTAATCTTCCGGTGTCCAATAGCCACACCAGTCTTCATGCTGACAAATGGGGCATTTTCTGGCCCTGCTTACCCCTTTCCATGCATCGCTCATGTTCTTCTCCTCCTGTAAATATGATATTTGTTTGCTTTTTACCGCCATGTAGCGGAGTATGTCAGTCCTGCTGACGCATATGATTGCCTGTCGGCATCATTTTCGCATAAAAAAGGGCATATCAATCCCGGATGAGATCGTATGCCTTTCACATAGCGAATTATATTTGAAAAAAATGAGTACCGTTTTATTATATCTGCTTCACAAATGCTTGTCAACAGCGCTGAAACCCTGTTCGGCGAAGGGAAAGCCTTTGAAAGGACTGCAAGTTAAACACTCATGGGAAGGTTAAGAGATGCAGACCAGTCAGATTAATTCCAATATCTGTTGGATGTTCTTTTTGCCAAATGAGGTTTTATCCTGATTGATAATCAGACAGGGAACGCTCATAACATGATATTTTTCTTTTAAATCTGGAAAATGGGCAATATCATATACTTCAGCCGTTACGAGAGGGTTTAGGGAAGCAATCCTCTGTGCGGCCGTCACAAGATCCGGGCACATGGTACAGGAAAGTGATACCAGGACCTGCAGATGAACGTTATGCTGGATTGCCAGTATTTTTTCTCTTATTACAGGATCAAGTGGCTGCCCAGGCCCTGCAGCATTATATAATCCCAGAATAAAGGACGTAAATTCATGCCCTCCAGGGACGCCGTGAAAAGCCAGCCCTGTCTGCTCTCCGCTTTCGGTTAATACATCCACAAAAGGAAGCGAAGCACCGGTCTCTGCAGAAGGGACGCGTTCGTGCACAGTCAACTTATCTGTATATTTTGCCAGTTCTGTCATATAATTTTCTAATTCCTGGCTCACGGGCCGGGAATCCAGATGCAGCTCAAGCTGCAATTTCCGTTCCATTTTGGCAAATACCGTATTTAACTGGTTTATGATATCCTGTGAGAAAAAACTATTTGAGGATTTTACATCTGGCGCGGCACCTTTTTTAACCGCCTGTTTTGCATGGATACCGGTTCTTCCCTGCATGGCAGCCGCATATTTTTCCAGCTCCGTAGCGGCGGTAGCACCATCTCCCACTGCCGTTACTACCTGGCGCAGATTTTTCTGGCACACATCACCGGCTGCATAAATTCCTTGGCAGCTGGTCTGCCGGCTCTTATCGGTTATCACATATCCATGGGGATCCAGATTTACCAGTTCTTTTACCAGTGATGTGTTTGGCTCATAACCTGCAAATACAAACACTCCGAACGTGTCATTTGCAGAATCAAAGAGAGTTTCCTTTCCGGTATTTCTATTTCTGTAGCAGATCCTGCGCAGCATGTGGTCACCCTCAACACAAATAACTTCGGTATTTGTCAGGACGGTAATCTTAGGATGATTTTTGGCTGCTTCTGCAACAGCTTTTGCGCAGGAAAAATCATCGTCTCGGATCAAAATGGTCACATGGCTTGCGAATTTGGTGAGGAATACACTCTCTTCTGCCGCTGCAAATCCTCCGCCGATTACAAAGATTTCTTTCCCGTAGAAGAATTCTCCGTCACAGGTTGCACAGTAAGCTACTCCATGACCGCGGAACTCTGCCTCACCTGGAAAGCCGATCATTCTTGGATGGGCGCCTGTTGCAAGCAGAATTCCAAAGCTTTGGAAACTGTCCTTGTCTGTAGTGCTTTCCCAGAGTTCTGCTCCGGATGCAGTTTCTTCTTTTTTTAGCGCAGTAACTTCCCTTAATAGAAATTCAGCTCCAAAAAACTCGGCCTGTCTGCGCATGGTTTCTGTCAGTGCTCTCCCGCTGGTTTTCTCAATGCCTGGATAATTTACCACTTCATCAGTGATGGTGACCTGGCCGCCGAATTTCTCTTTTTCAAGGATAAGGACACGATAGCGGGCACGTGCAAGATATAATGCGGCGGTCAGTCCGGCCGGCCCTCCGCCGATCACTACTACATCATAGAAATTTTCCTTTTCCATCAGAGCATACCTACCAGATCAAGGCTTGGTTTTAAGGTTTCTGCACCAGGTTGCCATTTGGCCGGGCATACTTGATCGCCATGTTCTGCTACGAACTGGCATGCCTGAAGGCGGCGAAACAGTTCATCCGCATTACGGCCAACATTGCCCGCATTTATTTCGTATACAACGATTTTTCCCTCTGGATTTACGATGAAGCTTCCTCTCTCGGCCATTCCATCGGACTCAATCAATACCCCAAAGTCCTTACATAATACATGAGCGGGATCGGCCAGCATTGGGTATGCGATCTTACCAATTCGCTCAGAGTGATCGTGCCATGCTTTGTGTACGAAATGAGAATCTGTAGAGACCGAATAAACTTCGCATCCTGCTTTTAGAAACTCTGGATATTTGTTCTGAAGATCTTCCAGCTCCGTAGGGCATACAAAGGTAAAGTCTGCCGGATAGAAGAAAAAGAGACTCCATTCTTTCATGATATCGTTTTTGGTTATGGTTTTAAATTCACCATTCTGATAAGCCTGAACAGAAAAATCATTTATTTCTTTGTTGATCATTGACATCTTCGCAGTCCTCCTTTATGGAGTAATGGTTCCCAGAAGCACATCAAGTTATGCGGAGACCGCGCTGCAACAATGACGTTTGCATAGAGAAAGGCATCAATCTTATGGCAATCAGAAACAAAAAAGACATACAAAGTCCATTGGGCTTATATGTCTTTTACCTGCAGCTCCTAAAACCAATCTGTTACGATATGGTACGGATCCATGGTTTCTGCAGTGATATAGTATTCGCCGGTTGCAGGGACAGGCTGCCCGTCCGGGCCGATGATCTTTGCATCAGCACTTATTTCTGCCAGGGGAAGTAAGGTTGTGCAGGGTTTGATTAAGCACAGTGGGTTGTTCTCAACAATTTTGTATAGATACTTTCTTTTGTCCCCGAACCGCTCTACCACAACGCCGGCTCTGGGACTTCTTAAGGTCATTTTCATATTCATATCCTTCTTAAGGCCAGTATTCCAGAAAAGATCATGCTCCGAATGATACACGCAGTGGTGGGCCATTTGTCAGGCATGATCCTGCTTCACCAATTCTATCATTATTTGCGAGTTGCATCAATACAAAAAAGAGGCATTAAACACTGTGAAGAACACCAGGCCTTCATCGTCTATCACCACATTGCCGTGCATGGACGAAAACAGAAGGAATCAGCGATATTTAGTATTGCGATGGGTACAATACTGCGTTAGAACGGTTTCCTGTGCTAAATCATCAATAGCCTGGTCATATGGGGATTTGTTCTGTACAATGCAGAAAAGAAGCGTTGCAAGAAACAAGAAAAGTAAGAAACATATCAAATACATCGTAATTTTTGTCCTCCTGTGGTATTGAAACGGTTACTGATTTAAGCTTCGATCTTTCTTAGGTATCAGAAAGTGCCAGGCACTCCATATGCCCATTCGTGAATTGGTATAAGTGTTTAAGAAGTGGAATTTCTGGGTTCTTCAGCGAAGCATCGGTGCTAAAGAGTAAAGGTGTTTTAAAATGGCTGGTGTCCAGAAAGTGGTTCAATTTCCTTGCATCATCTAAAGTTTCGGCGATCACTATGCATGTCTGATAGGAAGTGGCATTTTGACGATCCAGTTCCGCTTTTAATGCCTTTTTATTTGAACGGAAGGGAAATACTAAGATCTGCCCCTGCAAACGCGTCTTAAGGCAGATATGGGGAATAGATGGGGCATTCTCAATGGCCTGCGCAAGGAATATCTGGTGATTGCTTCTCAGAATATTGATGCAGGCGCTATTGCGGACCAGAACTGCTAAAATCGTAGGTGGATCATTTGCGATACGGTTGGGGAAATAATCAAAAATTCTGGGACTCGGAAATAATAATTCCATTAACTTACTGCTAAATGAGCTTAACTGCAGGATAGACGGTCCGCTTGCTGTTCCGCCGCGAAATATGGAAAGTGGGATCAACAATCCTTTGCGTATCAGAGCATGGATGGGGTTTCGATAGGGATTACCGTTTCCGTCGGAAAAACGCTTGAATCTGTTTTCACACCCACAAAACAATAGAAAATCTCTTACCTGAGATGCGGTACAATACTGCAGCTCATAGACTATGGATAGGATGAGCAGTTCCAGATCAGACAATTCATTTTTTGTGATGGATTGCCATGCTCCTGATGATCTAGGGACCTGAATGGATTTAATGGTTGTGGTGCTATCAAATCGAAATGGGGAATAGGACATGGTATATGCGGTGGTATTCGCGTTCCTTTCATTTTCATTCACCGAAGAAGATGCCATCGGTGTGTTCCGTGGGGGTTATGATATGGGTCGGCTCTACTGGCGTTTGATCTTCTGCATCTGAGACAGCTTCAGTTGTTTCTGTGGTCAGATCCGTCTGGACCTGGGGTTCTGGAATGGATTTTTTATTTCCTGCGAGGAAATAATTTCCTGGTTTGCCTGAAGAAAAATACCCGTTTGATGATATGTGGGCAACGCTGAATCGTTTTTCAAAAACGGATGGATGCAACGGTCCTGGCATGAATGGCTCCCATTCGATCTTTAGTCTTGGGGCGCTCTTCTCTCTCGGTTTGGGCAGAAAATTCACTTTTCCCCTAAAGGGATAAATGGGTGAAGAATTGTTTACGGAAAAGAATATAACTTCCTGAAAGCCCAAATACCGGAATACCGTGCCAGAAAAACGTTCGGATAAGGTAGGTGTAGAGCGCCTGGAATATGAGTAAGCCGGTAGCTCTGCGGTGATTGCTGTTTCCGTAACAGTTTCCTGTGTGACGTGTTCCAGGGTCTCGCCAGCCATTTTGGAAAAGATATCCATTTCCGTGGTGCTTACGCGTCCAAATATGATCTGGTGTGCGCAGTTACCGAGCATGATGCTGTCAAGCTGTATCTTCTTTACCTGATCCAGTGTCTGGATGGCACAGATGACAGCAACCCGGTACTGGCGGAACAGTGTGAAGAAACTTTGCAGTTTCGGATGCAGGAGCACAGGAAGCTCATCGATGTAAATAAAATTTTTGATACGGTCATTTTCTGATCCAGGACGCCTGAGGACGGCCGTTTCATAGGAAAGCAGGAAAAACAGGCCAAAACCGGTTGCCACAGAATCGCCTCGCTCAAGGGCATAATTTAATATGATGATCTCACCGTACTCCAGGGCTTTATCAATATCAACGGTCTCTTCTGCTTCAAAAACATCGCGGACCAGAGGATCATTTAGGAAATTGTTGATCAGGTTTCGCAGACCATTGCAGCGATCGTACATATTTGCTTTATTTTCGCCCAGAAGGTCATTGTTGATAGTGGTGTATACCTGCTGCCACTGCCCTACATCCACAACTTCAGCAACCTGTTCTGTGCGGTCATTTCCGCTGTCTCTGACGCTGTGAACGGAATAGTGCTTAATAAGTGCATCCAGATATGGGCGGCAGCGACTACAGTCGTTGATCAGGTTCTGCACATCGGATGCTTTGGGAACCTGTCCGGGGTGCACCAGATGGTAAGTCAGCATTAATAGTTCTGCTATGCTGACAGTTACTGTTTCGTTGAGACTCGAAAAATAAGGATCGGATACGCCTGACTGGTCATAAATGGACTGGACTACGGTAGCGAAATTGGAGGCCTGGGCCGTGATGGTGGTTGCCAGCTCCTTTCCGGTCAGTGCGGGATCGATTTTAAAAGGATTGAAGCCGGTGAAACCTTCTTTGTGTTTTCTGTCTTTTAAAATCGGGTCAATCCTATGGATCTTCAGTTTGCGGTTTTTGGCCATATGGTAGCACTGATCCGCCCATGCCGCATTGGGCGCAACCACGGTGATGCCAGCGGATTGAGAGTCAAACTTGAGATGCCGGTACAACTCTCTTCTGCTGGCATTTTCTTTTTCAATCTGTTTGTCTGCGTTTGGATTTTCTAAAAGTATCGGCTCAAAGTAATTGATGGAAAAATCAGTTCCATTGAATGGGGCGCAAATCCGTAATTTCCCCTCTTTCAGGGCTTTGTAGCAGGCTTTTTTCTGATAATCCTCGTTATATACTTTCTGATCAAGGTCGTCCGCAATGGCAACCGTGAGCACACTGGATGTTTTTGCGGTGCCGGTTGTACCGTCACAGTACATATGCAAAAATCGGTCCAACTCTTTTACAACAAACTGGGATCCCGTTGAAAGATAGCGGACTGCTTTAAAATCATAAGCAAATTCTTTGGATTTCCGGAAATCTATGTACTGATCGAGTTTAAAGCGATCGATTTCATCCAGGACTAGGTCCGAAGAGAATGTGCCATATAACTTGCATCCGATATAGATGGGGATCAGAGGCGGAAGTCCGGCAAATAAGAAAACGCCCAGCTGCATGATCATGTCCTTACCAATGTACTCTCCCACCGGAATAATTGAGAGAAAATGGATCAAGGACGGATAAAAGCTGCTCATTATGAACTTCTGGATGATTATTAGATCATTCAATGCTAGGAGGATGAGACTACCATATTTATACAGATGGTAGTTCCAAAAAACGTATCTGGTAGAATACATCCAGATAATCGGAGGCACAAATAGCCAGAAAAGTGCCATTACGAGCGATAATAAATGATTTCTTAAGCAGTGATTGGAAAGATTAGAAATGGACATGATAATAATAAATAAATTTATTATTATGTTGAGAAGTAAAAATACATAAAATACACCGATCAGAGCAGGGCTCTGGCTATACTTTTTAAAATCCTTCCAGAAATCGGATACAGTTACGGTGTCGGAATCAAGGATATAGTCCTGATCATCCCCAAATGGTAAGGGCTGCATCTTTCGATTGATGGAATTGTACAACTCTCCTACTTTATCGCGTAGTATTTTTAAAATCAAACTGAGCATAAATGCATTCCTGCCTTTTCATTGAAAATATGTTACTGGTTACTGAATGAGACTGCCATCGGATTGAAAACTATAGGTTTTCCCTTGGATCACTACCGTGTTAAGGTTTAGAGATCCGTTTTTATGGAACAGATATATCTTTCCGTGAATTTTTTGCCAGCCCGTGACCATGGCTCCAGACTGATCGAAATAATATCTTTGATGATCGATCGTCCGCCAGCCGGTGGTCATAATGGATGACGTGGGATCAAAGAAGTATTTTTTGCCTGCTTTTGAATACCACCCGCGAACTGCTCTTCCGCTGTTTTCATCGTGATATGTCCATTGTTCATTGAATGATTGCCATCCAGTCAGCAGCTCGCCGCTTTCGTTAAAAGTGTAATAGTCTCCGTTTATGAGGTATCGGCCACTTATAAGGTATTCGCTATCATATTCAGCGCGTTCGGTGGAAGCAAGTTTATAGAGTTGCGAACCATTTTTCTTCTGCCAGTATCCTGTATAATAGCCGATATCTTCAGAAGATAGATATTTTGAATGATTATAAGCCAGCTCTGCTTTTTTACTGGTATACAGGTACGTTTGGTCGCTGGCAGCTTCGACTTTAAAAATATAATCTCCTGGTTTTGAATATAGAATTTCTCTGGTGTTGATAGAGGTTGTGCTGCATGTAAGTTCTTTTCCACGTTGGGTAAGACGGCCGTCCTTTTCGATGGTGTATATAGTCACATGATATGAGTCGGCATGCTCAACAGGATCCCATTCTGCGTCCGTCCCTTTCCAGCGGAGTTGCTGTGGCTGATTTAAAACCATTGGAAGCGGATAGGCATGAAGGGTAAAACTGCAGGATGAGTAATCTTCAGATATAGAGAGTCCCTGTATTGTCCCGGAATCTGAAAGACAATTTCGCTCTTTTAACCATTCGAAATCATACCCTTTTTTAGCATTAAGGGTAATCTTATAGTCCATATAAGAACCGATTGGTAAATCGCTGGCATCATACATTCCCTGATAAGTGATGGTATACTCGGAACGGCCGGGCTTAAAAGATACTTGATCTGGATTGATTTCGCCCTCCTTTGCTTTATAAATTCTCTGGATGTTTACGCTGGTGATCTTTTTGGTGTCAGCGGCATATGCTGGGATCGTCAATATGATGAACATGAATATGAGGAAAATAATGGGAACTGATTTCATTTTTATCATCTTAAAATCCTTTCACAAATTCAAATTTTGGGCACAAAAAAAGCATAACATAATCGGCTGCAGCAATTCTGCAGATTGATTATGTTATGCCGGAAAGCGGGTTTTGTAATAGGTATTTTATCACATCAGATGAGCTTTGTAAATTCTTACCTGATCAGAAATACTTATCAACGCTCAAACGATAATTTTTCACTTACCATATTGAATTCGCGAAAAAGCTTTTCACTATCATCTTTTTTGATAATGGATGTAATGGTGGTTCGGTTGAGACCGCTAATGGCGGTCAGAAGTTCGATCGACTCGCCCTGACGGTGCAGTTTGACAATTGCATCTCGTTTTTTCTTTGTTATATGCATGGTCATCATCCTTTTTATTCTAGGCCAGCAAATGCACTGTTCATGAATATATTATCGGAATTATTTTCCTCGGTAGTTCTACTTGAAGCGGTTTCGGTATCCTTATTTTCAGAAACAACTTTTGAGGTATCCTGTTTCATGGAAGATGTTGATTTCGTTATCGCTTCATTGGAACTATTATCAGTAGGATTTTCGTTTACCACCGGTACATATGAAAGTGCCACACTACTCTTCTCTTCTCGGGCTGTTGATCCGAAAGTAAGCTCGGCTATTTTCATATCCATTTCTGCTTGTGTATAACGGATGGGCGTATCTGTACTGATGGATTGTTCCAATATATACTCAATCGTTCGGCGTTTATTGAGGCTTGCCATTTTTAAATCGTTTTCCCATTTGACAAGTGATTCATTGCCTTTAATGCGGATCTGAAATACTTTTGGAAGCTCTTCAAGGGAAATGTCTTTCGGTGCGTAGCCGATTAAGAGAAATTGCCGCTTGATTGCGTAATTTAGTACGGCAGCGGTCAAGAATGACATTGCTTGACCGCTGCGGTTATGATACCACGTAGCGAAATGTGGCGCATTAGCTGTATTGATGTTGATTTGAATGTAGCTAGCCATTATTTGTACCTGTTTTTGAGCTGTTTATGCAGTCCGATTACAATAGCGTACATTGGAGAAATTTCGGATCCATCATCAGCACGATTTGTTAAAACCACTTTTGTAAGTCCATGATGTTCAGCCATGTATTTTTTTATGTGAGGATAATATGCGATTCCGGTGCCGCCGGTTATGAACATATTTTCAACGTCATCCAATGAATATTTTCCTTCTAATAGGCTACACAGTTTGATAGCTTCTTCTGCCAAAACTTTTTCGTAGATATCCTTTACATTGATCACGGTTGTGTTCTTACGAACTGCTGGATTACCTTCGCCTCTGGCATGATACTGTACCTGAAGATAACTAAAGTCCTCTCTTCCAGCATCTTTTACCTTCTCTTCAACATACTTATCAATGTTGTACATTGCATGATCTGTATCACTGAACGCGGTTTCTGGATTGATCGACAGATTCTTTGCCAGTTCAAATAATCCAACTGTTTTATATCCAGCATCCATCATGATACACGGTAAGGCCTTCTTATCAATAGTTAAATTACCGTCTGATGATGCACCTTGGAAAAGAAAAGCTGTGATTACCTGTGCGTTACATAAGAAATTCGCGTTTGAAAGATCCAGGTCAAAATCAAAAGTACAGGATTTGCTACCACGGCGGATTTTGAAATGATGGCGCTGCTTCAAAAATTCCTTGATCTGTGGCCATTCATTCATGCTGCCATAAGGCAAACCAATACCGATAAAATACTGCAAGTTACTGAGGTTTCTAAAAAGATGTTTGTCAACATCTTTTTCAGGATTATAGACGGTATCATATGCTACTATCGAGTATCCGATTGCTGCGAGTAAACTAATATGGAAAGTTCTGTCTTTAAAACGTTGTTTGTTTCGGTTACTATCAAGTTCTTCAGCATACATTTTTAAATTGGATTTCATACTGATGATTTGATCGATACTGTCACCGAACATGTATACAGATCCCTTGTATTCTATGTAGGTGTTGTCGCCATCTGCTACTGATAAAGCATTAATAGAATTGGTGACATCAATCATTTTAGATGAAAAGGCGAGTAAATAGTCGCCGATACAGCACTTAAATTTATCAAATCCGCAGTCAACACTCAAATATAATTTCTGGTCCATTCTTTTTCCTGCTGCTCACCCTCTCTTTTTATTACATAGATGGCAGCTTTCCCTTTCTTTTTAATTAAAATCAATTTTATTATTATATCTTATGTTTTCGATGCTGTAGAACTACTAAGCCAATTTATTATTATCAAAAATAATAATGACGTTACCATTATAATACTGTGTATTTACGGAAATGTCAATATTATTATCTTCTTGAAATAGGATTGATCTAAATAAATGGCGCAAGAATTGCGTATTAGTGGCACTATAGTTGCACTGAAATGGCGATATAATGTCGCGATGATGGCATATAAATGGCGCGCTATAACCTTGATTTTGGTAAATGGCATAATAATTGCGTGATAATGGCATAATGATTGCACTTTGATGGCGTTACTACTCTCCCACTGCTGATAAAACATAAAAATAAATTTGATGAATTCACAAAGAGAATTTTACTAATTAAACAAGTTCGAAGATGTACTTACTGAATGAAGTATCTCATGATCGATAAATAGAAATTTATCATATTTAAAATAAATCAATTCATAAAAATGATAATAATAAATATGAGAAGAAAACCGCCATAGAAAAATATAGTAAATGAATT
>ENA-UPSY01002394-UPSY01002394.1-human-gut-metagenome-genome-assembly--contig:-NODE-2394-length-16171-cov-6.086865_pt1 | contig 16171 bp, 16 predicted proteins | sample MGYA00250044_ERZ773365 | MGnify/ENA primary metagenome ERZ773365 (study PRJEB29103, sample SAMN06111932) | human gut metagenome | biome: human gut; feature: ankylosing spondylitis patient; material... | reverse complement strand
GGCTACGTCGGACGCCTCCTGTTATTGATTTCAGCCCTTCCCGAGCACCATCCCGCTCGGTACTATGACCTCTGCTGACTTCTCACGACAAGCTTTACTCCGACGCTCCGAATGGAACGGCGTCCGTGAGACCTCCTCGGGTATCTCTGGACCACCCACTCTTGTCAAGCAAAATGTCTAAGTTTCTTCGCCGCAGGCGATGCGGGAGCGCGAATGCGTTCTCGCAGTGGCCGCAGGCCGTACTAATTTGAGCGAGCTTGCTCGCCTGATTTCAGAAAATGAGGCCCGCCCAGGAACGCGGTAAAACGACGGAAAAAAGCTCCCCTGATCCGCATCCTATTACCAGGTGATGCGGAGTCAGCTCAAGCAGATTCTCCTCATGCGAGAGGCCCATCCACCAATCTCTCAGGGCTGTCGGGATTCCATCGTAATTCCATGCCCACCATGAATTTCAGAAAGCCGTCAGTGCCAGATAAGAACGAATGCAAGCATCTGCAATTACCCGGGAATGGCTGTTTGACGGCGCCTTTAAGGCATCTCATGAATCGATCTTGCTTGAGGTCGGACTGTTCTCTTTGGGGCGGTTAAACTTATGCGGCTTTGGCTTGTTCAAGCTCCCACTGCTTCAGTACCGCCTTCGATATGCCAGCTTTCTCGAAGCTGAACGTCTCTCCGTATTTGAGGAGAGCTGTGGCTATGCGCACCAACTTGGCTGCGACATAGACTAGAACTTTAAACCAAGGTCTTGGCGATGCCAGGCGCTCCTTGATGCTTGCTACGAACGGGCAGTCAGGCAACCGGTCGTTGCGCACCATCAAACACAATGCGCCTGCACCCAGGATGCAGAGCGATCGGAGCATCTTGTCTCCTCGCTTCGACATCTTTCCCTGGCCTCGGGCTTCACGACCGGAAGAGGTCTCCGTGTGATGCCCGGTAATTCTGTTATTCGGGACAAGACCAATGAACGCCATGGTCTGTTTTGGGGAATCGAATCTTGCGATGTCACCCACTACAGCGCATCAATGGCTCGTCGTCAGCACTCCGAATCCCGGTATGGAACGGAGCAGGGAAGCCCGCGGATCACGCTGGGTAGCCTCTGTCAGGAGCTTCAGCACCGTTGCAATGTCATGGTCGAGATCACGCACCCGATTGATCATGAGGTGCAGAGTTTCGACCACTTCATCACCGAAAGCTTCTCGGTTGGCATCGATCAGCTCATGCAGAGCCTTCTGGTTGAAGGAGCCCGCACGGATGGGAAATCCCCATGCATGAAGCGTAGCCTTGACGTGCACCATAGTCTTCGTTCGCTGCCCCTTTAATTGGCGATAGGAGGCCTGCAGAGCAAGCAGACGGCATTCCTCACGCGTCTTCCCGCGGATGGGCGTCAGCCAGCGGTCATAGGCCAGATTCAGGATGGCAAACGCGTCATTGAGGTCGGTCTTCTGGCCATTGCAATGATCCTTGACCCATGCCTGGACATGCCGCCCGCTGATCATCATGACTTCATGTCCGAGCTCCTGAATCTGCTCGGCGATCTGATGAGCACCGCTGCATGGCTCCATGGCAACCAAGGTCGGAGCCATGTCTGCCAGAAGCTCATAGAGCTTGTCGTAGGGGATCCGGTCAATGAGATAAGGTTCCTTGTGATCAGAGTCGAATGCGGCAAGAGCCACATCAGTCTTGGCAAGGTCGAGGCCAACAGCGTATGCGATAGAGGTGTCGAGTGTTGACAGGGTGCGCTTTCTAGCCATGATATGGACTCCATGAAGGCTTGTGATGCCACATTATCGATCTGCGAGAATCGATTGCCTAGGCATCGGGTGGGTGGTCCATGTCATTAGAGGCGAGGGTTCCTGGCGGATTTGGCTGAACTCCTCGGCCATCACGATGGTCTCCTCGTCGGTCGCGCCCGAGTAGGCGAGCCTGATCTCCTCGTCGTCGCATTCGCCGAGCGGCACGCCGTTGTCGACCAGAACCTTCTTGATGGCCCACCAGTAGGGACCGTAGGAAAGATAGCGGCGCGGATCACTCTCGAGCCTCTCCCGAATGACGCGGACGGCATTGCCGACGAGATCGTCGTGTCCCTTGAACTTCATCAGGTTCGACTTATAGCTCTTGAGACGCTCCTCAATAAATGACGGTTGGAACTTGTAGGCGGTGTATTCCATGTCTTTGACTCCAGATTCGGGAGGAGAGCGCGGGCCCTGACATGGCGACCCCTGCGGATCCCCCTCCGTTTTCTTCAGTATCGGCCCCCATGCGTCGACTCCTGACGCAGTCGGAACGACGTCCCGAAGACGCGCTTGTGCGTCACGAACTGACGCACTGTCTCCTAACATGGCGCAAATGCATCATCAAGTGAATCATCGCCATGACCGTCATTCTTCCTCATGCCGTCCTTCCGAACGCCTCTGCCGCAACGCTTCTGCCTTCCGAAAGGCATCCCGTCGCCGCCCACCCCGTCCTGCCCGCCCCGCTCTTGCCCGAACTCTCGAAGCTTCTTGCCCGCCTTCCCGTACAAGACGACGCCGACGTCCTTCGCAAGAGCCTTTTCCATGCGGGAACGCATTTCAATCCCGACCTTCTCACGTCGGAGGCGGAGCGCCGCGCAAGGCTCGAAGGCGTGCATGCGGCGCTCGACAGGGCCGAGTCCCTCGTCTTTCTCGACACCGAATCGACGGGCGGACGCAACGGGCGCCTCATCGAGGTTGGTCTCGTCGAGACGGACGTCGAGCAGAACATCACGGGTGGCCTGCACTTTCGGTGCAACCCGCACCGCCGCTCCCAGGCTCGTGCAAGGCGCGTGCACGGCATTCAGGACTGCGAGCTCGAGCACTGTCCCGAGTTTGCGGCCCGTGCGGACGAGCTGCTCGAAGCCGTGCGCGGCAAGACCGTCGTGATCCATGACCGCACGATGGACCTTCTCTGGCTCAACCGGGAGCTTCAGGCCACGCGTCCCGGCGCGCCGAGATTTGAGGACTGCTGCACCGTCATCGACTCGTTCGTGCTCGCCAGGGCGGTTCCGTCGGAGCGCCGCCGCAACGGGCTCGACGCTCTGCTCGAATGGTACGGACTCGGTGCTCGAGGGGGACACCACGACGCCTACGGCGACGCAGCCCTCCTCTCCCGCGTCTTCTTCGAACTGTGGTGGGACCTCGACGAATGGCTCTACGGAGAATGAGAACGGGAAGGAACTCAAGACGCAAAAAGGAAGGGCCCGCCTTCTCATCGGCTGATGAGAGGGCGGGCCCCTTTTTGTCATGGCAACCTTCGCCGCGGCATGACGGACGTCATGCCTGCGGCGTCAGTCGGACATCAGAAGGCGTGGCGAACGCCGATGGTGGCGCGCCAGTCCTCGTCGACTTCGGCGCCGGACGTGCGCTCAAGGTCGGCCCAGACGTAGGTCTGCTTCGTGATGTTGAAGTTCGCACCCACGGCGTACTCGACCCAGGTGTCCTTGCCGTCGACTTCGATCGGATCGGCGGCGGTGCCGGCGGCGTTCACGGCCGTGAACCTGCCGTCGCCCATGAACTCGTGCGCAACGCCGAAGCGGGCGTACACGCCGCCGCGGCCCTGCGAGCAGTTCAGGCCCGCGGTCGCGCCGATGCGGCCGACCATGGAGTCGTAGTCGTCGATGCCGAGCGTGTTGCCGTTGGCCTTGAACGTTTCGCCGTCAACGCGCGTATAGGTGAGCTCGGCGGACGGTTCGGCGTAGAACGTGTCCGTCAGGTCGAAGCGCCAGCCGAATTCGCCCGAGAGCGAGAGCATCAGCTGGTCGTAGTTCGTCTTGTAGGTGCGGGTGGCGAGATCCGTGTCCACCGTGCCCACGCGGCCGATCACGTCGGCGAACTGGCCGGCTTCGCCGAACCACATGCCGTAGGCTGCAAGGCTGTAGGCGTCGGTGTCGGCGGAGATGCCGGACATGCCGGACATGTCGGCGTCGCCCTGCGTGTAGCTGAAGGACAGGCCGAGACGGGAGCCGTAGGCGGCAAGCGCCGTGTCGGCACCGACCTGGACCTTGTTGAACTTGTTCTCGAACTCACCGCCGGAGAAGCGGCCGCCGTCATAGCGGGCCCAGACGCCGGTGGCGCCTTCGGACGAGCGAATGTCGCCCAGGCGCTTGCGCAGGTCGTTCGACTCGATGCGGGCAATCTGCATCGGCGTTCTCATCGCGAATTCGGCAATACGGACATTGTTCATGTTGACGCTCGTCTTGACGTCCTCGAGCTTGCCCTCTTTGTTGATCGTGCCGGTCGTTTCGCCGAACACGTCGCCGGACTCGAGCGTGAGCTTGGTGTTGGTGAGGACGTCGGTGCCGGACTGAGTGCCGATCGTGACCATGTCGGCAAGAGACTCGAGATTGCCGCCGACGTCGTCGTTCACGGAGCCGCTGCCCGTGATGCTGTCGATCAAGGGCTCGGTTTCAGACTCGGCATTGCCGTTCTCTTTAATATTGACGGACGCGTCGGAGGTGGCGAAGTAGAAGCTGTTGCCCGTGCCGGTCAGCTTACCGAGGTTGAGCTGCGTGCCCGTCTGGGGAGCATCGTCGGCGAAAGTCTGGACCTTGGGAGTGTTGGCAGGCGCGTCGAAGAGCGAGATCTTGACGTTCTTGGCCTTCAGTTCGCCGAGTTCAACGTTGCCGTGGACGTTCAGCGTCGATTTCTCACCGAGGATCGATTCAGTGGCAGAGACGTTCACGAGCGTCATGTCGGTCAGGACCGTGGCAACGGCACCGGCGATCTCGAGCGGGGTGTAATGCCACTCAATGATGTTGTCGGAGTTGGTCGGAGACTTCGTCCCTTTCAAGGCGGCATGGGTGCCGTAGATACCGCCCTCGACCTTGACGCCCTCGACCCTGACGGTGGCGTGGTCAACCTTGACGCTGCCGCCGGAGCCGCCAAGGCTGTCCATACGCCTGACGCCACCCGCGAAAATGCTGTCGTTGACCACGAGGGCCTTGTCCTTGGCGATGACGCTGAGGTTGGCTTCCGTTACGAAGGAATGCGTCCTGTGCCCCGACGCCAGACCGCCGGCAACGATGGCGTGATTGAACGTACCGCCTTCAATCGTCACGTTCGTCGTGCCGACCGAAGTCGTCACGCCCTTGTTGGCATACCCGTAGTAGACGATGGCGGCGCTGCCGCCCACGATGGCACTGTTGAACGTGCCGTGCTTAATCGTGACGTGTGTGGCGCCGATCGTCGACATGGCTTCTTTAGTATCATCCTCGACCTGTTCAGTGCCCCTGTACTTCATCAGGTCGCCGCCCAAAACGAAGAGTTCCGTTGCATTGCCAACTTCTCCCTCAACACCGAAGGAACCGCCGTTGATGGTCACGCTTGCAACGGCGGTCTTGTTGTTGCGGACGAGCTTCTGATTGTCCGTACCGGCCGTACCGCCGACAACGGATCTACTAACGGTGCCGCCGTTGATCACGACATGCGTGTTCTGCACTGCGGAATGGTCGACCACAGCCCCACCAGAGGTATAGTGTCCGCCGATCACCAGTTGCCATTCGCCGTCCTCAACGGTCACCGTGTTGTTGAGCGCAGCCTGCTGAGCGGTGTCGCTCCACTTGTTCCAACCGCCAACAACGCGATTACCAACGTTGGGGGTGATATTCGCCTCTGTGACGGTAATGTCCTTGCCTGCACCTTCAACATAAACAGGGTCCGCTGCATGAACCCCGGCCGAGAACGCCAGAGCGCCCGCAACGGCAACGGCCACCGCAGCCTTCCTGCCCGTCTGATGGGACTTCGTCATCTCGTTGACAACCGTCATGGCGCCGCGCGCCCTGTTAAAGACAATCTTGAATGTAGAATTCATTTCGCCATTCCTCTTGTTATGTTTGACAACCGTGCCGTAGCACAATGTGCGGCGAAGTTTCCGCGATTTCATGTCTCCCGCACAGGCGGGGAAACCCTGCCCCCCCCCAGAAAACTTAAGTTGTTGAAATGTAACGGCATTTGCCGTCTTCCACTTCATTGCGCTTGTTGCTGATTTACCACACAAGACCGTTTTCTAAGCCTCACCATTCCTGAAGCCGAGAAAAAACTCCATGTTCAAAAGCACCGTCACCTCCATCCGGGCGATCCCGAATGAATAAAAAAAGCCGATCCCGAATGAGAATTCGGAATCGGCTTGCGGTCTTGCTCGACGGTCGGCTTAGTAGTCGAAGAGCACCGGCGTGCGGTTCTCCTTTGCGAACTTCATGGCACGCCAGAAGATCGAGAAGGCGAACTTGGCGAGGGACTCGGTGCTGTAGGTCTCCTTCTTGCCATCCTCGGCGCCCGTCTCGACGTCCTTGAGCGTCTTGGCGGGATAGCCCTCGGTTTCGGTCCACGAGAGGATCGTCTCCTCCTTGGCGAGCCAGCAGATCTCGTTGATGTGCTCGAGTTCCTGCTCAAGCGCGCCGAGCGTGCCGATCATCACCTCATTGCCCGTGGGCATCGGACCGCGGAAGACCATCGTGGACTTCGTGATCGGAACCCAGACCATCACGCTGCGGAAAAGCGAGTAGACGTGCTCGTGGTCCTCGGCAAGGCGCTTGATGAGCGGATGTTCGGTGAAGTCCCAGCCCTTTTCGAGCGTTTCGGGAATCGTCTCCTCGTACGTGTGGGCGGCGGTTACGAGCAGCATCGCGCCGAAGGCATCCCAGTCGGGCTTGTCCGTGTAGTAGGCCTTGTCGTTGCTCTCCTCCCAGGTCTCTGGAAGCTGGTTTTCAGGCGTCACCGCCTGAAGCATCTCGTCGCGCCATGCACAGACGATCTCCTGCACCTCCTCCGGGGAGAGCTTCTCCTCGTCCTCGGCCTCCGTGCGCTTGAAGTCGACGCCGTTGGCTTCGGCCCAGGCCTCCACGACCGTCTTCCAGTTGCGGGTGTAATAGCGGGTGAAGGTGCCCGCGTACAAGTCGAGTCCCATCTTCGGTCTCCTAAATCTGATTTCGCCGGACAACCACTATATATAAGGGGGTTTCTGCCGTCCGTTCTCCATGATGACGAAAGGATACAGACATTTGCGCGAATGCGCCTGAACGGCGACGGCACCTGCCTTCTCGACGCCCCTGCCCTTCCCGGGAGATCCGCATAAGGGTTTTCCACGGGAGGGACATCCCGAAACTTGAGCAGGATCACCACCCTTCCAAGGGTTTTGGTCGTCCCTGCAACTGATGCAGGTCAAGGCGACCCCAGAGCGGCGCTCTTCCCAACGCCTGTCTTTGGTATCCTTGCGGGTATTTGCCACTCATGTACGACACCAGAATCGTCAACAAAGGATAAATCAATGAGCAACGCCACCTTCTCCAGGAAGCCGCTCGTCGCGGCCGTCCTGACCACGCTCGCCGTCTTCTCCGCAGGCGCCATGGCCGGCAACGAAGACCAGCCTGTCAACAAGGACGTCACGCTGACCGTCGGCACCGGCGACAACACCGTCTCGGGCACGGTCCAGAACGAGCAGACCTGGGACGAAGCCTGGGCCCAGAAGTTCAACGAGAATTTCAAGAACGCCGAAGGCAAGGTCACGATCAAGGACCAGAACAGTGACAAGATCACGATCAGCAAGGACGAGGCCAACAAGACTGCCGGCAAGCTCACCAACAAACTTTCCAGCCTGACGCTCAACGTCGGCCTTGACGTCGCTGAAGGCGGCACGTTCGTCAACAACGGCACGCTCGAAGCCAACAAGGCGATCACGGTCACCGGCTCCCTCGTCAACACGGGCACGCTCAAAATCAAAGACAATCTGACGATCAACGGCGGCTTCGACAACGCCAAGGGCACGATCGAAGTCACGGGCACTGACGCCACCAGCCAGGCGAACGTGACGATCAACGGCCTCGCCAACAACACCGACCTTGAGGCCGCCCCCGCCTCCGTCGTCATGGGCGACATCACGCTCAAGAACGCCACCCTCACGAACAAGGACCAGGGCTACAAGCTCAAGACCGAAGCCGACAAGAAGGAAGGCGAAGACGACAAGACGCCCGAAACGCGCGCTCGCGTGAGCTACGGCGAAGTCACGCTCAAGGAAGGCGGCAATTTCGTCAACGCCGCAGGCGCTCTTGACAGCGGCTCCAAGCTCACCATCACCAAAGATGCCGGCACGGCCCAGATCAACGGCAAGTCCACCTGGGGCACCATCAACGCCCAGAAGGAAAAGGCCGTCACCATCGGTGACGCCGGCACCCTCTCCGCCGACTACCTCGAGTACGGTTACGCCGCTGCTGACGGTTCCAAGATCGGCGACCTCGTTAACGTGACCAAGGACGACCAGTTCACCGTCAACAAGGGCCTCACCGTGGGCTCCTTCGCCAGCGACGGCTCCTTCAACCTCTCCAAGACCGAAAACAAGTACCTCGCCTCCGGCGCCTCCCTCACCTTCGGCAAGGCTCAGGCCTTCCAGCAGGGTGACGACGGCAAGATCGCTGCCAATGGCGACTACCACAAGGGCACGGTCACGCTCTCCGGCTACGAGGCCGAATGGAAAGCAGAAGCCACCACTCCCAAGACCGGCACCGAAGGCAATGTCGACACGGAAAATCAGGGTTCTTGGGATGTCACCAAGTTCGGCGACGTCACGGTCTACAACAACGCCGAGCTCAAGATTGTTGAAAACAACAAAATTGCAAACACCAAGGCTGACGAGTTCGACGGCCATGGCTATACGCCTTCCCTGTCGCTCGGCAGCCTCACGCTTGCCTCGACGTCCCTCAAGGTGACGCCGTCCTTCAAGGTTGAAAAGCTCACGGACTTTGTTAAGACTGCCGTCGAAGCTGTCAACGGCCTCACTGACGCCGGCGCTGAAGACATCGAAATCGAAAAGCTCGGACTCAACGACTGGACGAAGGACAACTACGCCACGAAGCTCAAAGAGCTCCTCAGCAAGATGAACGAAAAGCAGCTTGAGGCGTTCCAGAAGTCCTACGACGAGTCCCTCGAGAGTGAAACCAACAAGCTCGCAATCAAGGAGATCACGCCCACCGACGCCACCCAGACGATCACGGGCAGCGACGTTGCCATCGGCTCGATCACGTTCAAGACGGCCGAGTCCCCCGTCCCGGTCGACATGTCGAAGGTTAACAGGGCCGCCACCACCGCCGAAGTCGATGAAAAGCCGGCTGACCGCGGCTCCGTCACTGTCGACGCCATCACCCAGGCCATGGGCACCCAGACGCTGAACATCGAAGGCAAGTCCCGCGTTGAAGTCGGCTCCCTCTCGCTCGGCAACGGCACGCTCAACATCAAGGGCTCCGACGTCATCATCCACAAGACCGACAAGATCAACGGCACGCTGACGGCTGAATCCGGCTACCTCGGTCTCAACGTCGCCACGTCCATGGCCGACAAGGTCAAGGCCGACACGACGACCACCAAGACCACTCCGAACTTCGTCCTTGAAGTCGGCGCGCCCGTCGTGTTCGGTGAAGACGCCAAGGTGACCTTCGGCGGCCCTGCCACGAATACGACCGCCGGCACCGACGCCGATAAGGTCGGTGCCGAGCTCACGTTCGCCGGCGCCACGACGCTCAAGTTCGACGCGGCCAACTTCAACCGCAACGCGCTCTTCACGGCCGAAGGAACCAAGGGCAAGATCGATGCCACCGGCACGATCAACCTCGAAGGCTCCAACCTCACCTGGGGTGCCTACAAGCTTTTCGAGAACTTTGACCAGTCCGGCATCGCTAAAGAAGAGCTCACCTTCACAGACGGCAAGCTCACCGCCGCCGACGCCTGGAAGAACCAGGTCGGCGACAATTTCACGATTGAGAAGAACTCCGAAGGCGAATGGATGATCGTTGCCGGCGGCACGTCCGTCGAAGGCTCCGGCCTCAACGTCTCCGCGAAGAACCTCGTCTCGAAGATCTTCGCCGGCGAACGCTCCACGGGTCCCGACACCCAGCTGATCAACCAGATCCTCTCCACGGGCGCCTCGCTCCAGGAGATCAGCAGCATGATCAACTCCGTGACGGGTCTCGGCGCCATCTCCGGCGTCAAGGCCATGACGGTTGACTTCCAGGGCTACACGGCCGACATGATCGAGCATCATGCCGCCACGATGCCCAAGGAAATGGGCGGCTGGTGGGTCCAGCCGATGGGCGCCCGCCTCAAGACGGACGACCTCTCCATGGGCGGCTCCGCCTACGGCTACTCCCTTGACACCTACGGCATCATGGGCGGCTTCGACACCCATTTGAAGAACGGCTGGACGATCGGTGCCGCCGCCTCCTACCAGTCGGGTGATGCCGACGGCGAAGGCGACGTCCTCCCCGTCTCGACCGATGTCAAGAACGTCGGCCTGCACCTCTGGGGCTCCCGCATGTACGGTGAGACGAACGTCATCGGCACGCTCTCCTACGTGACGACCGACGGCGACGTGGCGATGCAACTCGGCAACCTCGAGCTCGCCTCCGAACTCAAGGCCAAGGCCCTCTCCGCCGGCATCCGTGCCGAACGCGAGTTCAAGACGGGTGCCTTCACGCTGACGCCGCACGCCGGCGCCCGCCTCTCGATCGTCGACATGGACGACTATGAAATCGCCGCCGGCACCACGAAGCTCTTCGACGTGTCCGAAGACAAGGCCACGATCTTCGAAGTGCCCGTGGGCGTGACGGTCCAGACCCCGTCCTTCATGTTCCAGACCTTCGAGGTCAAGCCCTATGTTGACGTCACGCTCCGCGGCCGCTTCGGCGACACGGAATCGTCCTACACGCTTGAAGGCTCCTCCACGACCGACACGATCGACTACGACGTTTCGGGCAGCTTCGTGGGCGACCTCAAGGTCGGCTACATGTCCACCTACAAGAACCTCAACCTCGGCATGAGCTACGGTCTCTCCGCCGGTGACGCCGGCCGTCAGAACCACGCCATCGAGGCCACGATGCGCGTCGACTTCTAATCGACCGCTCACGGTTCCGACCTGACGAAACGCCCGGTCCTCCTCACGGAGGGCCGGGCGTTCTTTCATTCGTACACTTCCTTCCTACCGCCCGTCACTGCCTTCGACGGGCTGTTTCGCGACTCCTGCCGCTCCTCGGATGAGAAGCCGCTTCATCGCCTCATGGAACACGGGGACCGCGATCGTGCCGTGAGTCTCGCGCGGATAGTCCTCCACGACAACCTTCGCATCGGGCCCGGCAAAGCCCTCGAGCGCCACCCTGAAGCGGGCTTCGGAGGCGAGATTCCGGCTTGTCGTCGTGCCGCCCGTCTTCCTCAGGGCCGAGCCGAAGCCCGCGTAGACGAAGGCGCCGGAGTGCCCCGCAGCCGGTTTGTCCTCCAGCATTCGAATGAGCACGCCGCCGTCCCACCAGAGCGACGGATCGGCGGCCACCCAGGCGTCAAAGAGCTCGGGGCGTGAAGCCATCGTCGAGAGTGCAAAGAGACCTCCGAAGGAGTGTCCCATGAGAACGTGCGTCACGGCGCGGCCTTCGAGCCGCCTCTTCACTTCGGGCTTCACGATCTTTTCCAGACATTCGACGAGCTCGGCCGCGCGTCCGCCCGCGGGCGGCCCGCCCGTTTCGAGTCCGCTGCGCCCGAGACTCGAGGCCGTGGGCGTGAGAAAGGCGGTGCGCTCCGGAACGTCAACGGCGACTGTCGCGCACTCCGTTTTGGATCCCTTCGTGCCCGAGAGCAGTCGGCAGACGCCGTCGACGGCGGGACCGAGCCTTGCGCCGTCGGTCACGTAGAAGACCGTGACGGGACGGTTCCCCGACTCGGTCACGCTTCCCTTCAGGAAGCTCATCGTACAGACGGGCTCGGCTGTCCGAGCAGCCCCGATCGAGCACGCAAGAGCGAAAAGAGTCGCGGCCGGAAGTTTGTTCCTCATCATCCCCTTCCCTTTTTCAGCGTAAAGACCACGGGCATGCGGATGCGCACGGTGCGACCGGGGCTCCCCCAGAGGGAGGCTGCGCGCGCGACGGCGGCGCAGGCTTCGCGGTCGAGCATGTCGTGGCCGCTCCCTTCATGGACCGAGATGCCGCTCACGCGCCCATCGGGGCCGATCACGAACTGCACGGTTACGGTGCCCTGCCTTCTCATGCGGCGGGCCTCGCGCGGATATTCAAGCGTGGAGAGAACGGCCTCTCGCACTTCGCCGAGAAACGGATCCCCGTCCCTGCCCACGACGAGAAGCGCGGGTTCGGCAGGAGCGGCGGGTGCGGACACGGTGACAGGTGCGGCGGCGGGCGCCGCCGCAACAGCGGGGCCTGCAGGAACGGGAGCCGCGACTTCCGGCGCTTGATGCCTGCGGGGACGATCGGGGCGTTTTGCCTCCGGCCGCTTTTCGGGCGGCCTTCGGGTCACGGTCACCTTCCTCACGGGCTTGACGACCTCAACGGGTTCGGGAATGGGTTCGGGCGCAGGCAGGGGCGGCTCAGGTTCCGGTTCAGGTTCAGGCTGAGGTTCGGGATCCGGTTCCGGCTGAGGCTCGGGCTCAGGTTCCGGCTCGGGCACCGCAGCGGGTTCGGCGGCGGTGGCGGGGGCCGCCGCGGCGCTCTCGAACTGTGCAACGGCGAGCATGATGCCCTCTGCGCCGACGGAGGCGGATGCGGGCGCGAGGGACGCTCCCCAGACGGCGAGCGTCAGGCACGGGAGGTAGAGCGCGCAGGCCGCGGCGAACGCCGTGCGGGTTTCACTGCCTGCCTTAGCCGCGCTTTTCGGCGGCAATGACGAAGTTTTCATGATGAACGCCCTTGATCATGTCGAGAAGACGGATGAAGTGCTCGAAGCGCGTGGTGCGGTCGATGCGAAGAACAAGCCGCACGTCGCGGGAGATGCCGCGGAGCCGCTCGTCGATCTCCTCGTGCGTGGCCTCCTCGCCGTTCCAGTGCAGGGTTCCCTCGCCCGTCACCTGAATGAGGACCTCGTTCGAATTCTTGAGGGGAGCCTGCGCGCTTCTCGACTCGGGCAGCGCAATCGGAATCTCGCCCTTTGCGATGAAGGTCGAGACCGAGAGCACCATGGCAAGGAGCACGAGCATGATGTCGATGAAGGGAACGATGTTGTGGGGCTCCTTCTTCGGGATTTCGATCGTCATGAGCTCTCCTCCGTCAGGCCCTGCGCCTTGAGGCGACGTTCATCGCGCGCTGCAGGCCGTTGTAGGAGATGAGCGTCGGAATCGCGACGGCCAGACCGAGCGCCGTGGCCTTGAGCGCAAGGGAGAGGCCCGTCATGATGCGGCCCGCGTCGATCGCGCCCGTGCTGCCCATGTCGTAGAACGTGAGCATGATGCCGATCACCGTGCCGAGCAGCCCGACGTAGGGGGCGTTCGAGTAGATGATGTAGAGCGTCGTGAAGTTCTTCGTGAGCGCAATGCCGCGCTCCTCCTAGGAGGCGTAGTCCGCCGGCCTGTAGCGCTTGAGGAAGAGCATGCGCTCGATCGTGAGCCAGAGTGCGACGAAGCCCATGAGGCCGAGAATGCCGAAGATCACGTAGTCGACGGCTTCCTTCATCCATTCCATATGGGGTTCCTGTTGTGGTGGTTGTGGTTTGGCTTCCGGAGCCCGCAGTGCGCGAATGCGGTCCCGCCCAATGGGACGGAACCGCACCGCCGTCGTCGGCATGGTCACCTCGAGCCACTTCAACATGCTCGGCCTCAAGTCCAAGGGCTCCCTCATCGGCAACGAGTTCGGCGTGAATCCTCCACGCCCAATTATTAATTGGACGGGGCTTCCCTGCCTTTTACCAGCAAGGACTGCCTGGGCACAGATAGCGGGCAAACTCAGAAATCTGCGCTCACATGGAGCGCAGCTCCGCGTTAACCCGAATTAATAAGATGGTCAGCTCCAGAAGGGGCATCAAACACCGGAGACCATCAATGCAGAACTTGACAACCTGCAAACAAAAGAAGCACTCTCTCTTAAATCTCGCTTTCGGCCGAGAATACCACGGCATCTAAGTACCAAAGAGTCGACTAAAACTCATACGATAAGAGGAGTGCTTCGTCATGAATAGTACACAAGTTTTCGAGAAACGCAAGATCGCCGTTGCGATTGGCATCGACCTGGCCAAAGACCATTGCGACGTTGTTGCATACAACGCTGACAACAAGATCTGCTTCACCAAAGCCAACATGACCTATCCGAAGCTTATGGAATGGCTTGCAAACGCACAACCTGCCGTCGTCTTGATGGAGTCGTGCAAAGGTTGCCATGTTCGCGCACGCGACATTGCCGATCTCGGCCACGATACTCGTCTCGTCAAAGGGGCTGATGTCAAGGCATTGCGCAATGTTTGTCAAAAGAACGACATTCGAGATGCGGACTACATTGCCAGGCTCCTCTACGTCCCCGGCACCAAATTCGTCTTCGTGAAGAATCAACGCCAACAGTCGCTGCAATTCCTGCAGAATGAATACAAGAGTTTCCAGGAGTTAAGGATCCGGGTGGGGAATCAGATCCACGCCGGTCTCGAAGAGTTCGGCTGTCCTGCACCCAAGTCTCAACAGTTCGTTCAAAGCCGCATGATGGCTCATCTGGAGAAGAATGCGGAACTGATCCCTGAGGAAGTGATGGCTTCTTTTCTCCGTCGTCGCGAGATGTGGCTCAACCTGTTCAAGCAAGAGGAGGACGCCAAAAAGCGCATGGAGGAGATCGCCAAGACGGATGACGACACCAAACGCATGATGACCGTACCGGGGGTTGGTGCTCAGACGGCAGTCGGAATGTTGGTGCACATCGGAGGCGACATCGGGCGGTTCAAAAACAGCGGGCAGTTTGCCGCCTCCATTGGGCTTGTTCCGAAGCAGAACAGCACCGGTGGCAACACCACGTTGAATGGCATCACCAAACGCGGCCCCAAGAGGCTGCGCTCGAATCTGGTGCAATGCGGACAGGTGATACTCATGCACGCGGATAAGCTAAAAGGGAATTTTGGCGACTGGGTCCGAAAAATGCGAGACAGCGGCAAGAAACGAGGCGTCATTGCCTGTGCAATTGCAGCCAAGATCGCCAGAATTGTTTATCGCCTGATGAAGGACAAGGTTGATTACACACCCGTACCGAGCCGTTAAAGGTACGGATCGCGCATAGCGATCATCGGCAAAATACCGCCAAGGACTACGAAAGCAACTACTAGTGATGAATCGTGCTCAACACAATAGAGCGATGCTGAGACACTCGAGGTGATATCGCATAGGTAGCGTCAATCACGCCGAATTTATAAAGCACCTCTATTGTTCCGAATCTCACTATGTCGGCGGAGGCTTAGGAATGAATGCCTCTTGACCGCGGATGTATTTCAGTGAAGCCCTTTCTTCAACTTCGATTATTGTTGAAAGCGGTTCTTCTGGTAGAAGTCTGAACGAAGTCACTAGCGCGTTCCGCGCTAAAGATTTGGACGGGATCGAAGACTGATGACAGCTAACTGTGCGCGAGTCGATGGCAGCTGTTGAGCGTCTCTCTAAGCGCCCCCCCAACCAGGGAAGATGGGAATTTAGCCTATTCGCGCGCTAACTCGCGACGCCGGAGTTTCAGACAATCGATCAACGTTTTCAAGAATGTGGCTTCGCCACGGAATTGAATAATGAGGGCGCGCGTTTTGGGTTGCGCGCCCTCAGGGAAGATTGTACCCAAAATATATGATTTATCCCTTGCAATTGGGGAGCTGACCATGTATAGAGTGTCCAAGGTGCGTGTGATCCTCTTGGCACATGACGGAACTTTAGCCGCAATGCACCGCCATCTCGTTGCCGAAATGGACTTCTCGTACTCCCTGAGGAAGTACCGAGCTCCGATGTTGTACGAAGCTGACAGGTCGCACGAATAGCGCTTCCCCGTCTGGAACGTACACATGCTGTAGTTGTCCGTGTCTCTCGTAACGTCACCGGTTCCGTCAAAGGCCAGCTTCGATGTATTCCAAGAACACACGCGACGAATGCGGGTACCGCAACGATGTGCCTGGTGCTCCACGATCTGCTGGACATACTTGGCACGCCAGTGATGAAGCCGCTGACGCTTGGAGCCACGTTTGCGCCCGGCGAGATCGAGGTGTTCCATGACGATGACGTCGACCTTGAACTCGTTTGCAACCGTCATGATGAAGCCTGCCGTCTTGACGGCGATGTCCTTGTTGCACCCTTTGCTCTCGCCCAAAGCCTCGGCATGCGTTTTGCGCCGTTGCTTTGAGCTTTCCTGATGCGCCGCAAGGCACGTTCCAAAGAGTCTTGCTCTACCGGCAGC
>ENA-UPSY01002391-UPSY01002391.1-human-gut-metagenome-genome-assembly--contig:-NODE-2391-length-16196-cov-4.609095_pt1 | contig 16196 bp, 9 predicted proteins | sample MGYA00250044_ERZ773365 | MGnify/ENA primary metagenome ERZ773365 (study PRJEB29103, sample SAMN06111932) | human gut metagenome | biome: human gut; feature: ankylosing spondylitis patient; material... | reverse complement strand
TGCCCGATAATGATGGCATCGTAATCGCCGGTGGCAATTCTGCCGCAGAACTTTTTGCGGTTCTTGGTTTCAAAGTCCTTCTTGGTGGCGACAAGAATATTGGCGGAGGGATAGAGCTGGAGGTATTCGGAGGCCCACTGCTCGGTAAGGTGATTGGGAACCACAAACAGGCTTTTCTGACACAAGCCCAGCCGTTTGCTCTCTTGGGCCGCCGCTACCATCTCGAAGGTCTTCCCAGCCCCAACTACATGCGCAAGCAGGGTGTTGCCGCCGTAGAGGATATGGGCAATGGCATTGACCTGATGCGGCCTCAGCGTGATCTCCGGATTGATTCCCACGAAATTCAGGTGGCTGCCGTCATACTCACGGGGGCGAATGCTGTTGAACTTCTCATTATACAGCTTGGTTAGCTGCTCCCGGCGTTCCGGATCGCTCCAAATCCAGTCTGCAAAAGCTTGCTTGATAAGCTCCTGCTTGCCCTGGGCGATGGCGGTTTCTTTCTTGTTGAGCACAGCCGTTTTCCTGCCGTTTCCGTCCTCGATGTAGTCGAAGATTCTTACATCTCGGAGGTTCAGGGTTTCCTCCATGATCTTATAGCCATTAACTCTGCCGGTGCCGTAGGTGTTGTGGGCTTTTACATTGCTGCGGTCATAGGATTTTCCCTCCACATTCCATTCGCCGGTGTACTGTGCGTAGTGAACATGGATGTTCCATTGGCAGTAGCGCGGGGTGCTGAACAGCTCAAACATGAACTCCTCGATGATTTCCGGAGGCAGCCATGTTGCGCCCAACCTTACGGAAATTTCACTTGCCGTCAGGTCAACCGGCTGCACCGCCTCAAGCGCACGAATATTCTCACCGTAATCTTCGGGGTAGAGCTCCGCACTACGCTTTGCCCAACGGAGCTTTTCACGGACATTGCCGGAGAGATATTCATCGGCAGGGAGATACTTCGGCTTGCCGTCCTCTTCGCTTATGTGCATGGGGTTGAGAAAGATCACACCCTTCAAATCCTCGAACAGCTCCTGCTCGGTTTTGCCGGTAAGCTGCGACATATATGGCATGTCGATTCTCGCTTTTTCCGCAAGGGACAGAGCATAGGCCTCGGAAGCCGTGTCAACCGACTGCACCGTTACCTTCTGCTTGATGGTTCGTTTGGAGAACATATCTGCCTTGCGGAGGAAGTTGCCCTCATCATCCAGCACCTCCAGCGAGGCAAGCAGGCAGTAGGAGCTGTCGGAATTGAAAGCCGAATTGTTGGCTCTTGCGCTGATAAGCCCATATTTTTTGCTGAAATCATCATAGAGCCGATTGAGCTTTTCCTGCTCCGCCTTGATATCGGCATCGGGATAGTCCTCCGTCTGGTACTCAATCAGCGTCCGGACACAATCACGGATGGCAATCATGCCTTTGATGCGGCTTTCGGCAGTCGCGGAAACATCCACGGGATTCATGCGGCTGTTTTCACGGTAATAGATTTTACCGTCCACCACCGTGAAGCTGAAGTTCCGCACATCCGGGTCGGCGGGGATAGAAAGGTCTTCCGCCTCCGCCTCTATGTCATCCAACTCAAGCTCGGTAATCTCGGCATGAATGTTCTGGATGGCATCCCGCAAGAGGTCCCCAAGCTCTGCATTTTCATAAGCAATACAGGTGGACTCCATGCCGTGAGGCCCGCTGACCATCTGCATGTCGCCCAACACCATTTCAGGGTTGTCCACAAAATAGGCGTTCATCCGGATTCCATTGGCGTCGGTGGCCAGATGCACCCAATCGGGCTCAATATCCACCAATCGGTCACGCTTTTGGAGGAAGATAATGTCCGATGTGACCTCTGTGCCGGCAGCGGCCTTGAAGGTATCATTCGGCAGCCGGATAGCGCCGAGCAAGTCGGCTCTCTGGGCAATATACTTTCGGACATTGGGGTTTTCCTTATCCAGCGTACCCTTTGAGGTGATGAAAGCAATCACGCCGCCGGGTCTCACCTTATCCAAAGTGCGGGCGAAGAAATAGTCGTGAATGAGAAAGTTGTGCTTGTCGTAGCGCTTGTCGGGCACCTTGAACTGCCCGAAGGGGACATTGCCGATTGCAGCGTCAAAGAAGCTGTCGGGAAGGTTTGTATTCTCGAAGCCCTGCACTGCGATGCTGTTTTTCTGATAAAGCTGCTGCGCAATTCGCCCGGAAATACTGTCCAGCTCCACGCCGTAGAATTTCGCACCATTCATGCTTTCGGGAACAAGCCCCATAAAGTTGCCGATGCCGCAGGAGGGCTCCAGCACATTGCCGGTCTGAAAGTGCATGTTCTCCAGGGCACTGTACACCGCCTTGATCACCACGGGCGGCGTATAGAAGGCCGTAAGCGTGGATTCTCTTGCCGACGCATATTCCTCATCGGAAAGCACATTCTTCAGCTCGGTATAATGGGGATTGTCCTCCTTGAAGAACTCGGATAGACCGCCCCAGCCCACATAGTCGGCAAGCACACGCTGCTCCGTGGGTGTCGCCAATCGGCTTTCCGCATCCAGCTTATTCAGAAGCTGAATGGCACGGATATTGTGCTAGAACCGTTCCAGCGGCGTGCCCACGCCGATATCATCGCTCTCGATTTGAAAGTTGGTTCGGTACTCGGTGCTGATTTCCGGATGCAGCACATGAGGCACGACCTTGGAAGACCTTTTCACCTGCGGAGGCGGAGCGAGCGCTTCTTCCTGGTCATCCAGCAAGGCTTCCGCTTTGGGGTAGGTCACGACCTCGCCGTCTTTGACGGTGTTGATGGGCAGAGCATCCAATTCTTCGTCCGTTAGGCTCTCAATTTCGGAATCGTCTTCTGCCAAATCTTCCGTTTCTCTGAATACCCGTGTGCCGTCTGCACCAAACTCCGCCTCATAGCGGTCAGTCTCTCGCGCTGCTTCCCGGTCTGCCTCTAAAGATAGAATATCCTCGTGAATCTTCAGGAGGTTTTCCGGCGTGAACTCGATATAATCGCAGTCCATCTCATAGTCATTTTCAGCTTCCATGAAGAACGGAGTATTGATGTCCGCAAGGAACTGATCCGACATTTCTTCAAGGTCATTTCGGAAGTCGGCGGCGTTTTCCGGATGGCTGGCAATGTCATACTGCTCGACAAGCTCTTCAAAAACAGAGAAATCAAGATCACCGGAAACATACTGTCCGCCTGCATCTGCATCGGGATTGAAGTAGATCCAGTGAACCTTGTTGCTGCCGGTGTCAAGGGATATTCTCGCCTTCGTATTGTCTGCGACAGGGGGTTCTTCCACGACTTGCAGCAGCTTGTCATTCAGCGGATTTTCTTTGAGCCGGTTATCGAACTCCTCACGAGACAGCTCTTTGTTAAACAGCGGGAACTGTGTATCAAAGAGGATAACCTTCTTCTCGTCAAAAGACAGCAGCTCGTATTCCTGTGTGCCGATATAGACTGCATCGCCGAGATGATAGCGGTATTCCTTCCGGGGTTCCGGTGGAGGGTTCAGCTCATCAAAGGTCGGCTCAAGGGACTTCGCCACATCGCTGTTCAACGCTTCCAGCATGGCTTCGCACCGTGCGGTCAAGTGGGTGTTGTCCGCAATGATCGTATTCATTGCTTCGCGCATCATGGGAAGGATGAAGTCACCCTCCGCTGTACGGGCGTGCATTTTCTTTTCGCCCACGCTGAACGCGCTCCAGCAGCTTGACAAATAATACAGATTCAGCGCTTTGTTTTCCTCGCCAAGCTGCGCCACAAAGTCATTGTAATCATAGACAATCGACCGGAACTCCTCAGAGATTTCACCTCGTTTCCTCCGAGCTTCTGCCTGCTCCCGGTAGGCAGGATAGTTGTCCTTTTCTGCTTGGCTCAGATAGCGGTCGGCTCGGATCAGCTCCCCGATCCGCCTCTCGGCCTTGTTCCACCGCAAAAGCAGTTCCGCATCGGGCCGAGAGATTCTGCCTCTGCTGATTTTGATTCCCTTGGCGTCGTGGCTTTCATCGAGATTTCTGCCGGAAACGGCAGGATACGCGCCGCCGATGCCATATTCGTTTTTCAAAAAGGCGATATTGTTCTCAGAAGAATCCTGTTTGAGAAACTGCTCATAGATGCGGAATTTGCCCTGATGGATGCCGCTGCCCCGTGTCAGAATGGCGTCGATGTCCTCCTGAGAAACAGAAAAAGCGGAGGATTTTTCTTCCTCCGCTTCTGCGATAATTTCCTGCTGCTGTTCAACTGTGGGGAGCGTTACGCGTAGATCAGGTCGTTCAGAATCACTTCCTCCGCCGAGTGGCGAATGGAGTTCATCTTCTGCACCCATCGCATCTGATCCTCCGCCTTCAGCTGCTCCGTCACTCCGTTCAGCGCCTTCATCTGCTCGGTCAGGTCGTCCAGCATCTTCTGTGCCTGCCGGTCCACCTCCTCCAGATGACTGTTCAGTGTTCCGTTCAGCAGCATCCCGGTGTAGATCCCATCCCGGTGCTCGCGGAGGAATGTCCGCCGCAGCATTCCATACTTCCCAAGCTTCGGGCTCTCCGGCACGGTCAGATCGGGAATCAGATAGTCCCCCTGCATCGTATAGGTCAGTTCCATGTTCGTTGCTCCTTTCCTTGTTTTCTGTTCGGTTCTTATGATACGCAGAAGAACCGGTCTGCGCAAATGTGCGAATCTTCCGCTTTTCCTCCTTCTCCATTTCCTTGACGGTTTCGCCCATTTCCCGGATGACCATCTCAGAAATATCACTGACTGCGGCACCGAGCACAGAGATGACCTCCACGGTGTTGAAATCAAAGAGGTGGCTGAAATCCTCCCGGTCAAAATACCGCCTCGGCTCATACCCCGCACGGAAGAGTGCCATAAAAGCGACGCTGCTTTTCAGCGTGGTTTTCAGCCACGCTTCAAGGCTTGTGTCGTCCAGCTCCTCCAGAAAGCTGCCGGCTTTGACAGCGTTCAGTTCCATGAGATAATCTGAAAGATTATCCTCCACGGCATAACCGGAAATATCTATGAGAAGGTGCGGGAAATCTCGCGGCTCCTCCACATCGCCGAAGCTGGCCTGAAGGCTTTCCGATACCGCATATTCGTACTCTGGCTTCATCTGCCAAAGGGTGATGTTCCTTCCGGCACGGCTGTTGGTGTCGGAGATATCAAAGACATGTCTCAGCTTGTAGGGAACATCTCTGTCGATCAGCAGCGCGATGCCTTTCGTGCCCTTGTTTACCCATCTGCCGAGTTTATTCCATGTGTCGATTTCCGCACACGCCGTTGCATCTGGTTTCTGCGCATGGATGAGCAGCTGCTCCTTAAAGCTGTACTTGTAGTTGTTTGCCGCCGTAATCAGAAAATCGGTATATCGGTCGGCATTGGAGGCGATATCCCTGGCAGTCTGGGACGCCATCTCCAAAATGATTCTGTATTTGCTCGGCATGGGAACTCCCTCCTTATCTTACTTTGATCGTGACCTCAACGGTCCGCGCATTCTCTCCGAGGATCGAGGCAAATAAAAGCCCGGTTCTGGCGTTTGACACCTTCGTCACAAGCTCATTCAGCCGGCAGACGGTGGTATTGATCTCTTTCTGGTTATCTGCGTAATAGTAGCCCGTTTCATCGCTGCAAATAGGAAAGCCATCCTGTCGCAAGGCGCTGATCTTGCGGCGAATATTTCGTCCGTCAAGCAGAAACAGCTTTTCAAGCTCCTTGCTGTGGATGGCATTTTCTTTGCCAATATGATTTTTACGGAGATACTCGCAGATGGCTTTCTTCTTATCCATAGCTTCTCCTTATCTCTCAGGTTCGTGTTCTTTTTTCTTTGGAGCCATTGCCGGAAGCTTTCTGTAAGGATTGTCCTCAACAGAAAGTCCCTTTGGCAGTGTATCCAGGTCGTGCAGAAACGCACGGGAAATGGTCTTGCCGTTCCGGTCTCGGTAGAGAACGACGCACAGCGGTTCACCGTGATAGAGCGACTCCTTCAGGTCTTCCAGGAAGCGCTGCTCATCGCTGTACGCAACGCTGCTGCATACTTTTCCGTTGAAAGCCAAATAGTCCAGTCTAGCAATATAACTTTTGCTCGGCAGTGCATGGTTCATCGTGCCTCACCTCGTTCTCTCTGTCGGGTAGGAAAGCTCCAGCCGTACACCTTCCCGATCTCATCGCCAAGCCTGCGGGTGACACGGGCAATATCTGCCCTGGTGGCTGTGCCGTTGTAGATTTTTTCTTTGAGCCGGTCCTTCTGCGCCTGGGAAACATTGTCCTTATATACCCGATAGAGATAGTGGTTTGTACCGTCATGGTGGGTGTCATCGCACCGAAGATCTCCGCTCTTGTCCACATACCATGTGGTGTAGTCGTAATCAGAGTAAAGGCAGTCACGGATATTGCCGCTGGGAATTTCTTTGTATCCCGTGCGCCTGCCATTCCAAAGCCCCAGATCGGCAACAACCAGAATGGGCTGGGAAAGTTGAATGTCCAGATTGAGCCGTTCGTCCTCAAGGTAGTGCCCGTTTTCCTCATACATCATGGCGACGCGCTCGTCATCGGAAAGCATCGGATATTCTTCCTCCATCCAATCTTTCCACTCCTCATAGTCAAGGTCGGCATTAGACCAGATACGATAATCGTCCTTACTCATCGTGCATCACCTCTGTCCTTCGGCATCACAGGCTTTCCGTCTGCGTCATAATTTCTCGGGTCAGCGGCGGGCACCTGAAAGCCGAACATAGAACCGGCCTTCATCGCTTCTTCCTGCGCTCGGCTGACGCCGAGCTTTGTGTTGTACTCGTTCACGATGTTCCGGGCTTCGTCCTTGTCGATAACGGGAATGTCCGTCTTGAAGTAGCCCTTTTCACCGCGCTTGATGATAATGATTTCGTCGCTGCCGGAAAGGACGCTGTAGCACTGCTCGGGCAGGTTGTCCCGAATCGGCTCGCAGGTATGGCCGCCGTATTCCATGCGCTCGGCAAACTCGCAGATGTGATAGAGGTTGCTCCCGATCTCCACATGGTAATCGTCGATATACCGGCAGGTGCGGATCTGGTCTTCATTCCACGAATAGTGGATTTTCACCTTGCCGCCATCCGGAATGCGAAACAGCTCCTTGTAATGGCTGTCAATAAAACGGATTCCTTTCTCTGCGTCCTTCAGGTGCTGATCGAGCCAATCCCGGCGATAGCAATAGCAGTACAGGTTGTATTCGCCCCTGTCCGGGTTCAGGCGCAGAAGGTAGGCATACTTTTCGGTATCCACACGAACGCCATAGTAGCCCGGCTCCTCCTGCATCCGGCTTTGGGGTGTGCAATAGCAGTACTTGGCAAGCGCCCTGCGGTTATGAAGAATGTCGCCTTCCTCACGCAGAGAGTTGATTACATCATCAAACTCTGCCTTGAACTCATCGGTTTTCAGCTCCTCCCGGAAATCAAACCAGCTGCTGAAAAAGCCGTTGCCGTCTGTATCCATGTCTGCCCGGAGGTGGCCGATCAGTCCGGTTTGCATGGAAATCTGCGTGCTCTGGCGAAAGGTATATTTGTCCTCCGCCTCGATCATTGCTCTTTTTTCATACTCGATCATCTTGCGTCACCTCTTTCTTTAGCCGGCTTCTTTTCCTGCGCGTGCATCTCTTTTGCTTTCTCCAAGCCCTTCTGCGCCCATTCGGGAAGCTTCTTTTCATCCATGACGCCGAGAAAATCCGTGCGGTAAAAGGAGGTCTTTCTCCCGTCGTACAGAGAAATACAGCAGCAGGTACGGCCTCGCGCATTGGCCTGCGCGCCGAAGCCGCCGGTACACAGCATAAGCTGGTGATTGGCGTGGCGGAACTCAGGCCGGAGAATGCTGCCCTTGACGACAACGACCTTGTTCTCAATGGAATCCTCGTAGGAAGCTGGTACACAGCTATCTGCTGCGAGTTCGTCATTCATACCGACTTCCGTGCAGGCTCTTTCGTTCTCCTGGATAATCTTCTCGGCGGCGTCCGCTACGCGCTGCCCGAAAACCTTTGCAATCTCTGCAAAATCGTCGCTGACCAGCACCCCGGAATAGCTCTCGAAAATGGCGTTGGTCTCTACGAAGCAGCACATATACCGTTCATCCTTGTCGGCGCTGGGATTCTCGCCCAGAGCAATATCCTTGTGCCCGATATACATGGAATACTTTACGGAGTAATCTCCGATTTTTCTTGTCTCTTCCATAGCGTCTCCTTTTATAAGCGGGGCGGCATCTGTAAAAAGATGCCGCCCCTTGCCGTTTTACTTTCTGTTCTTCAGGCGAAGAACGATCAGCCCTGCGATAATAAACACCACAAGACCGATGCCGATAATGACCTTAGCGTTCATGCTTGCCTACCTCCTTCTTTTTGCGGAAGGTAAAGAAGGCCGCTGCACCTGCGCCGATTGCAGAGATACCGGCAAGTGCTGCCCAAAGAGGCATATTGGTGGTATCTCCGGTCTTGGGGATATCCGTAACAGGCTTGAGCTTGTTATGGAACTTGGCAACGACCGTCTTTCCTTCGCGAACGGTTACGGTGACATTTGCGGGAAGCTCATACTTCTCGTTGGCTTTGTTGGACACCTCGGAGATCACATAATCACCGATGCGCAGCCCCTCAATGTGAATCTGGCCCTTCTCATCGGTCACAAAGTCCTTGCTGAAAGCATTGCCGGTGATATCCGAACCCTCCACGCGGAAGGTGAAGCCCTTCAGCACGCCGTCATCCGAAGTCTTTTCAATGCGGATGCCTCCGGTCTGTGCCTGGTTGACAAAGCCCTTTCCGGCCTCGTTTTCCACGATGACCGTCTTGCCGTTTTCCTTAATGGAGAAGCTGTAGGTCCTCTCATCAAGGAAGAAGCCCTTGGGAGCTTCGGTTTCCTTCAGCGTGTAATCACCGTAGGGCAGATTATCCAGCTTATAGACCCCGCCGGACAGCTCCTCCAGTTTGCCCACCAGCTTTCCGTCACGGTACACCTCAAAGACTGCGCCGCTCAGATGATGGTCGGGATAGTTTTTATCCACCTTGGTCAGCTGAACGCTGCCGCGAATGAGCTTGTTGGTAATCTCGATCTCGACCACAGCGCCGTTCTTATCCACCTTCACAGCATAAGGCGTCTCATCCATCACATATCCCTCCGGCGCGGCGATTTCGCGAACCACATACTCACCATAAGGGATGCCCGTGAAGGTAAAGCTGCCGTCCTCTGCAGAAACGGTGGTCAGGATAGGCTCGGTGCCGTCTGCGAAGAACAGCCCGACGGTAGCCCCGGCAAGAGCCTTGCCGTTCTCATCCTTCTTCATGCCGTGGATCTCTCCGTAGATCATCTCGTTGGTAATGCTCTTTCCGTCATTGACGGCAAGCTCCACAACGGGGATTTCCTGACCGGCATAGGCGAAGGTCACAGGGTACTTCTCATCGGAGAGGATGTAGTGGCTGTCGGTGCTGATTTCCTTGACATAGTAGCTGCCGAAGGGAACATCGCTCTTGAGCACGGCTTTCCCGTTTTCGTCAAGGGACAGAATCTCAATCAGTCCGTCCGCAGGAATGACGGAGCCGTCTGCTGCGGTAAGCTCCTCGGCGGCATAGAAGCCGAAGGTCACGGCGGAAAGCTCGTTATTCATACCGATACCGAACTGCTTGTTCTGCTCCAGCACCTTGGAAAGAGAAATCCGCGCCTTCTGTCTGTCGTTGCAGAAGCTGGCGGCGGTTTCGGTGATCTCGATTTCCTGACCGGCATAGACAAGCTCTGCGGTATGGGCGTCCTTGTTTACGACCATGCCATCGGGGGCTTTCATCTCGGTGATTTCGTATTTTCCCAGATACAGCGGCTTGCTTTCCGCCGTGCCGTCTGCGCCGGTAGTCACCGTATCTACCACCTCGCCGGCGCTGCAGCGCAGCGTGCCGTCCGGGGTGTAGATGTCCGCCGCGGCCTTGATCTCATAGGTTGCTCCCGCAAGGCCCTGCACCGCATAGACCGGCTGATAGACCCCGTCCGTCGCTGTAACAGAGGCAAACACCTCGCCGGTTTTGGAAATCTTGATGATTCCCTTCTGCGCGTAATTGCCCAGCTTCACTGCAACGACCGTCATGCCGCTTTCCTCGGTGGAATTATCTTCGGTCACATCAAACTTGACCGCCTCATGACTGAGGATGTAGCCGTAAGGGGCAGAGACCTCCTTGAGGGAGTAGCCCTTGCCGAACTCCAGCTTCTCCGGCGTGATGAGCATGCCGGCGTCATTGGTGTAGAAGATGTCGATGGTGGTAACCTCCGGATAGGTAAAGGTCATTTCCACCTTGGAGCCATCCGGACGAAAGATTTGGAAACCTGCTCCCGCATAGGGAATGGCATTGCCGGTTTCTGCGTCCACCTTGATGACCTTAATGAAGGACTCGAAGTTGGCGTTGTTGATGAGGTAGCGGTAGGTCTCACCGTCCTTGGCAATAAACACATCAAAGTCGCTCATCAGCTCACGGCCCTCCCAGCCGGAGACCTGATGCACGGTATACACGCCGTAGGGCAGGTCCTTGCTTTGGGCAAAGCCGTTTTCATCGCAGGTCAGGTAGTCCCGCTCCGTATCCTTTGCCGCCTCATAGCTGCCTGCAGCTTTCAGATAGACAGCGAACACAGCACCTTCTTCAGGAGTTTCAATCTGCGTATCGCCGTTATCCGAGTGCTTGATGATGGCGATATTGCCCTTCTGCACCTGCTCGGCAACAGCCACAGCAGGCGCAGCGTTCAGCTCAACGGTGTAATTGGCCGCCTCTGCACCGACAGGATAAACGGTGCTGTCCAGAAGATAGCCCTCGGAGGGGCTGATCTCACGAATTGTCCAGTCGTCGCCGCAGACATAATAGCCGGTGGTGAACTGGCCGTTCTCGTCGGTGTAGTAGGTATCCACAAGCTGATTGCCCTTATAAATGCCGTAGGCGGCACCGGCAAGCGAAGCGTCGCCCTGCGTCGTTCCGACCTCACAGTCGCTCTTAGTGACGGTGACATTGAATTTCTTGAGGATGTTGGAAAAGCTCTTATTGGTTACACTGTTCCATTCCACTGCGGCGCTCTGACTGTTGGGAATCACATAGCGAATGGCGGTGTCCATCTCCTCCAGTGTGTAGCCGGTGCCGATGAGCACATCCCGGAAAGTCGCCACACCGTTTTCATCGGTGACGGCGTATTCATCTACAGGCAGACCGCTGAGGGAGGTTCCAAAAAGGTGGAACTTCACGCCCTGATTCAGCCCATCCTCGGAGGTCTTGGTCACGGTCAGATCGCCGCGACGGAGCACATTGTTGAAGGAAACCGTCGCCGTCTGCCCGGCAAGCACGGTAACACGGTGGCTTTCCTGGGGCTCGTATTTGTCATAGCTCTGCTCGGTGACGGTATAGGTGCCGGGCATCAGATTGTCGATGCGAATTTCACCGTTCTGGTCGGTGGTAACGGTCTGATTGACGCCCTCGCCGGTGATTGTGAAGGCAATGCCATCCACCCTGCCGTCCTCGCTGGTCTTGATGATTTTAGCGCCGCCATAGCTGACCTTCAGCTTGAGAAACGCTCTTACGGGGTCGCTGACGGAGGCCGTATAGGTGATGGTATCCTGAACGCCGCCGTTGGGGCCGTACTTATAGTCCGTCCAAACAAGAACGCCGCAGCGGGATGCACTTCGACTTGCGGAGATCGTCACATTGCCGGTGGGAGCCGTATCGGTGGTGATAGTGAGCGTGTTGCCCGACACGCTGAAATGAAAGCCCGTCTCACTGGCCGAGAAGGTAAACTGCGACAGTACACGGTTGGTATCGGTGAGCTCGGCAATGTACTGACTGCCGTCCCACGCAAGCTCAATGGTCCTTGCGCCGCCGCTGCTTCTGCTCATAAAGCTCGGGCAAACGGCATGGCTCTGCACGCTGTACTCGATGCTGTCGTAATAGTCCATGATTCGGCTATACAGCGGATGATTGGGGGAAACCAGCGACAGGATCTCGTCATAGCCGCCGGTGCTCACATGGTCAAAGTCCGCATCGCGCTCGCCCACAACCGTTTCCCAAACAAGTAGCTGAGTTGCGAAGGCGTGAGCCAGCTTATCCGCATCGGAATCGTTCTGCGATCTCCACGAGGTGGAAAGGTTGCCCTGATAGCCATACTGCATGATACGGCCCAGCAGCAGCTTAATATCGTCCGGCTCGATGGTGTTGTTGTACTGGCTGGGATAGTTATCCCAGAAATCCTCACCGAAGCCGTGGTAGGTATCGCCGACATTTCGGGAGAGGCCGGGCTCGATGCAATAGCATACCTTCCCGTCAAAGGAATCCATACAGTGCAGTGTGGTGTAGTTGCTGGAGCCTGTTGCCCAGCCGTTCATGTAGGTTTTCGCGGAGTGTCCCCATGCGTCCTCGGAGTAAATCTGAGCAGCGTCCCCGTCACGGGGGAAGGAAATCATATAGGACTCCGCTGTTTCGCTTGCGGCGAAGGCCATGGTCGTGCCAAAGCCCGCAAGCACGGTGAATGCCATGAGGACTGCAAGCAGCCCCGACATTCCTCTTTTGAGAATCTTCTTCATTCGTTCTGTCCTCCTTCAAGGCATGAAAAAAGCACCGTGCTTCCACGATGCTCATTTCGGTGTATTGATTTATTGATGCTTATGCGTACCCAATATAGATCAGGTAGCTGCTTGTGCCGACGCATTCGTACCAGATCCAGACAGCGGTTATCTCCCCATCCTTCGCATATCTGTTCAGGCGTGAGTTAATGTCTCGCTCCAAGTAGATGCAGGTCGGCTTCGCGGTGATCGGATTGTCCCAGCAATCGGTTGCCGAGCTATCCAAGGTCAGCCCCAAGCTCACCGCCGTGCTTTTTGCGTAGGAAATCCAGTGCTCGATATCAAATGCGGGTTCAGTTTCCGGAGTCGGTTCCGGCTCTCTTATCGCAGGAACGGACGGTTCCTCTTTCGGACTTTCTGCTTTCTCCGGCTTCTCCGGAAGCACGGGTGGCTGCTTGGCTTCCTCCGGCGTCGGCGCATTCGATTCTGTGGGTGCGCTTACCGGCTCAGAAGAAATAGCAGGGCCGCTTTCGTGCTTGTCCTCATTCGGCATGGAATCTGCGGGATCGACGGCTTCTGTCGGGGCTTTGGTGGGAGCGTTTGGTTCTGTGGATACCGGCTCAAAGGAAGCAGGCGTTCCTTCCTGTGGCGTTGGAGCTTTCGGTGTGTTTCCTGCCGTTTGCCCTTGCAGGGGTTCTGCGGCGCATCCGGAAAGCAATACGGCAAGTAGGAGCGCACACAACATGAGATTCTTTTTCATGGGATGACCTCCAATAACTGTTTTTTCTCATATTGTACGAATGCACTTGGTTTTCTTCAATTGTGCCGCCTGTATATTTTCCTTTTGAGCTGGTATTGCCGGTAAATGAGGGGGGAGAGTGTGAGAGGGGGAACGGCGCTGACGCAGCGTCAAAAGGGTAAACTGCCCCCTTGGCGAAGAACCTATCTTGCGTCATTCCGACTTTTCTGCCGTTCCTGATACCGGTGATAATATTCCAGCGCTTTCAGAATATACTCACCGGTTTTTTCGTAGGGAATGCTGGCGGGGATAAATCTTCTGGCCTCAGCGTACTTGATGTTGATCTTCTCCCTCTGGTTCGGCTTTTCCTCGCTCATAATCGACTCGATGACCTCGTTGGTCAGCTTCCCGTCCTGGGAGAATCGCTTCAGCTTAATGGCCTGGGCGAGGGACGGCGTGGCATCTGCGTAGGCGATTTGCTCCAGCAGCGCACCCTGTTCCTCTTTTTGCAGGTACGAAAGCTCCACCGCAGGTCTGAACGCAATGCGTCCCTCGTCAACCAAATCCAGAAGCTCCGGAATGAGCTCCGTGAGGCGGATATAGCGTCGCACCTGTTCCCGGCTTTCACCAGAGTCGTTTCCAAGCCTTGTAACCGATAGTGCTTCTTTTCCTGACAACTTCTCCACCACTGGTGTAGAAGTTAAATCTGTACGCTGTCCCTGTCGGTTCATAGCTTCAAGCCTCATCTTGTACGAAAAAGCTTTTTCACTCGGCAGTATCACAGAGCGCTGCAGGTTCGATTCCACCATCAGGATGATGGCCTCATCACGGGTCATCTCCCGTACCTCGGCCTTCACGGTATCAAACCCGGCAAGCTCGCAGGCCTTCCTTCTGCGATGCCCCGATACGATCTCGTACCGACCATCTTCCTTCGGTCGGAGGGTGACAGGGGTGATGATCCCGCGCTCCTTGATGCTCTGGACAAGCTGATCCATGTCCTCGTCCAGCTTCACCTTGAAGGGGTGGTCCGGAAAATCGTCGATCTCCGAGAGGGGAATGTTATAAATGCGCGGGAGTTTATTTTCCTTTCGCTCCGCGTCATTCATGAAAAGCTCATCGTACCCGGTCAAGCCCAGATCGATTTTTTGCACGCTCTTCAATCTCTGTCACCTCCTTCGTCAGAGCCTCATACGCTGCTGCGACCTTGCCGTTCCTGTCGTGAGAGAAGATGCTTTCTCCGGAAAGACTGCACTCCGCAGCTCTTACCGAAAAAGGAATCTCGGAGCGAAACACGCGGATGTTCTCTCCCACGGTGGAACGAAGCGAGGAAATAATCGCCTTGGCGTTGTTGGTGCGGTTATCCACCATCGTCAGCAAAATGCCGTCAATCTTTAATCTCGGGTTGATCTGCCGCTTGATCTTTGAAATGGAGCGCAGAAGCAGGTTAAGACCTTTGGTTGACAGGAAGTTCGGCTGAGACGGGATAATCACACTGTCTGCCGCAACCAGCGCATTGACCGTCATCATACCCAGCGAGGGCATACAGTCAATCAGAATGTAGTCGTAGCTCTTTCTCATGCCGTCGATGGCGTTCTTCAGAACATACTCACGGCTCATGACATTGAACAGACCTGTTTCCATACCGGAGAGCTCAATGTTCGAGGGAAGCAAATCCACACCCTCCTGGTGCCGGATAATTGCACCCTCCGCAAGCGGCTCATCATCAATGACCGACTGCATAAGGGACGACAGCGATACATCCAGCTCGTCGGGGTTCTTTATGCCGAGGCTCACGGTTAAGCTGCCCTGCGGATCAGCATCCACCAGCAGGACCCGTTTCCCGGAGCTTGCAAGTCCCACACCGAGATTGACTGTGGTCGTCGTTTTGCCAACGCCGCCCTTCTGATTCGTGATGGCGATCACCTTACAGTTTTCCATGGGGTTTTCCTCCTTTCTCTTTATTTGAATCATTTCTGATCCACGAAAGCCTCAAAATACCTTTTGGGGCTTTCGTCGCTGCATTTCATTTTCCCTCGAACCCAAAATGCAGAAAAGGAAGTCATCAGACGCCCGATAGCGAATCGGGTCCATGGGAATCTCACCCCCGCCGGGTACTCCGCCGGTTCCGTAGAAAAGTATCATTATACCCTAAGCCTGTCGTGGCCGTATCCGTAGCTGCCAGATATTTCAGAATGGTTTCGGGGTCGCTCTCCACCTTTTGTCCCGCTGATACCGTTAGCGGCAGGTGGGTCTTGGCGTACCTTCATTTGGCTGTTGGCTCAAGGAATGTATCTGATGAATGTATATGAAATTTTCAAGGTTCCCGGAAGGCTTTTCGCCTTCTCACTTTCTCTTTGCCGAATTTTTTTGCGAGATTCCCACACTTTTTCAAAAAAATTTTTTGTGCCGGTTCCAGAAAACAAAAAAGCGCCCACTGCGCCTGTTTAGTAGGCGTAGTGAGCGCAAAAAATAAGACCCGGTGATTTCTCACCGAGTCTCATATCTGAATATATAGTTTTCAAAAAAACAGCCCCGCAGAATCACTTCTGCGAGGCTGAAATTCAATCGCACATTTTTCTCGGCATCCGTGGTGCACCCTTGGTGTAAATTGGTGTACGGATTGGTGTACGAGAGGCTTTTTTAGCCCGATCAGGGGGCAATCAATAGAGCTTTGCGCCTGCCGGAATGTGAGGATCGACCATCAGCAGGTGGAGCTTCTCCTGGCCGTTTTCGTGATGCACGGCGGAGATGAGCATACCGCAGGAATCAATGCCCATCATCGCTCTCGGAGGCAGATTGGTGATTGCAATGCAGGTCTTTCCAACCAACTCCTCCGGCTCATAATATTCGTGAATACCACTCAAAATGACCCGATCTACGCCACTTCCGTCGTCCAAAACGAACTTTAAGAGCTTTTTGGACTTCTTCACGGCTTCGCATTCCTTGACCTTCACGGCCCGG
>ENA-UPSY01002384-UPSY01002384.1-human-gut-metagenome-genome-assembly--contig:-NODE-2384-length-16239-cov-8.018253_pt1 | contig 16239 bp, 14 predicted proteins | sample MGYA00250044_ERZ773365 | MGnify/ENA primary metagenome ERZ773365 (study PRJEB29103, sample SAMN06111932) | human gut metagenome | biome: human gut; feature: ankylosing spondylitis patient; material... | reverse complement strand
GGCCAGCAGCAGTATGGAGCAAACCAGCAGTACGCAGGACAGTACGGCCAGCAGCAGTATGGAGCAAACCAGCAGTACGCAGGACAGTATGGCCAGCAGCAGTACGATGCAAATCAGCAGTTTGCAGATCAGTACGGTCAGCAGATGAATGCACAGCAGAGTGTATATGATCAGACCGTGAACATGTATGGTGATCAGGCGCACAAGCCTGAGTCTCCAAAGAAGAGAAAGGGTATCAAGATAGCCATAATAGCAGTTGTGGCAGCGCTTGTTATCATAGCAGCATTTGTTGTTGTATTCTTCGTGTTCATCAAGAAGAGTCCTAAGGATGCGGTTAAGGACGCGATGGAGAACACAGCAAAGGAACTTGAGAACAATAATATTGTGGGTATCGTCGGAGCAGATGACATAGATGTCGACAAGCTGGACGTTCAGTCAGATTTTACCATCGACAAGGTTGCCGGAGATGGTAAGCTCGACGGTTCAACATTTACATTTGACGCAAGCACAGCCAAGAGCGACGGACAGAACAGCTTCAAGCTTGATTCTTCCATGACACTGGCAGGCGAGACAGTCAGTGCGGATGTTGTAATGATCGGTCAGACGCTCTATATGTCATGTCCTGATCTCTTTACCAAGACATTTTCATTTGACATGAACAGTGTTATGGCAGAGCTCGACAGCAAGGATGCGGGAGCCGGCGGTTCAGTTGACAGCGAGGCTCTTCAGAAGATCATAGATGAGGATCTCAAGCCGGCTGCAGATAAGCTTGCAGAGTCCATAACATATGAGAAGGTCGGCAAGGATGAGTTTACAAATGCAAATGGCAAGACTATCAAGGCAGACCACTACACAGTGACAATCACAACAGACGCTATAGATGAGTTCTCACAGGCACTGGTTGACTGTCTGAACAAGTACATGGACAGCAATCTGTCAGATGATATGATGGATCAGATGGGTGTTACAAAGGATCAGCTCAAGCAGTCCATCGGCACTATTCCATCTCTGGTCAGCGCAGTAATGACAAAGGATGCCGTTGCAAATGTATACGTAGAAAACGACAAGGTGATCCGTGTTGACTGGGATTATGATCTTGCAGCAGCAGGCGTTAAGATTTCATTCACAGCAGATTACATGGGTGACGGAAATGTCACATCAGATGCTGTAACAAAGATAGCACTTACATACGGTTCAGATGTAAATATAGAGCTCAAGAGTGAGTCAAAGACTGACACATCAGGAGATAAGATATCAACTGACAAGAAGTACACATTATCAGCAATGAGCGGCGGAGAGAGCCAGGAGTTCACAGGAAATGTGACATCAGACTATGACAAGAACAGCGGTAAGATGAGTGGAAGCATATCTGTTGATGTACAGGGTGAGACTGCTCAGGCTGCATTTGAGGGTGTCCTTGCAGATGTCAAGAAGGGCGAGTCATTCAGCATAAACGATGCAAAGCTCACAGTTACAGTATCAGGCGAGGATGTTCTTCAGTGCTCAGGAAATCTCAAGGTAGCAGAGAAGGACAACAAGATAGAGGCTCCTGCAGCAGGAGATGTGGTTGATTACTCAGTTCTCAACAGTGATGATGTAGATCAGTACATCAACATGGATAAGATGGAAAAGATCGTATCAGCATGGAGCGAGATATTTGACTCAGTAAGTGTTGACAGCAGACTTGACGGAAAGTTCGGCACCGACTCAAAGGATACTGAGGAGGAAGAGCCTGAGACAACAGAGGCAGCTACAACAGAGAAAGCAACCACAGAGAAGTCAAATGACAGCACAGAGGAGGAAGACCTTTCAAAGGTTACATTAAGCCTTGGCGATAAGTCAGTAAAGATCAATGATCCAAAGGGATACGAGAGAAGCTATGCTTCAGAGTATACCATATCTTATAATGATGAGAAGGGCGATGTATATGCAAGCTATTCTACATATACACACTATTCAGCAAGTGATCTTGTGAAGAACATGAAGGATACTTACACAGAGTATTACAACGATGAGAACTCCAAGGTCAACGAGATGACAGATGGCACAGTGAAGGCAAAGGACGGCACAGAGGTAACATATCTTGTGATACAGCTCACATCATATGATATGGACAGAACAGAGGTGCTGTTGGTATATCCTACAGGCGAGGATGTAGTTACATGTTCTATCAGCTACTGGGATAAGGTCGACAAGGTTGACGCACAGAAGCTGTGTGAGACATTCATGGATGCAATTGAGATAAAGTAATAGCTGTACAGCGTGCAGGGAAAATGTGAAAAAGGCAGGAGGCAGTGATGAAGGTCGTTAATGTGAAGAATGTGGCGATAGGAGAGGGAATGACTAAGATCTGTGTACCTCTGGTAGCTCCGACGGATTATGATGTGGACTATCAGTCGAGGATCATAGCGAAGTCGGAACCGGACATGGTAGAATTCAGAGCGGATATGTACGAACAGTGCTTTGACAGAGAGGCACTTATGAAGACTCTGGCGAAGATCCATGATAAGCTGGGGCAGTTCCCTATTATATTTACATTCCGAACAAAGGGCGAGGGAGGTTGTATGGAGGCGACCCTCAGCCAGTACCGCGACCTTCTCATGGATGCCATAGACAGTGGATACATAGATATTGTGGATGTTGAATATTTCTCTGATATGGAGATCGTGGATGAGGTCATAGCGGAGGCTCATTCCAAGGGTGTTTATGTCATAGTGTCAAATCACGATTTCAAGACTACCATACCGATGGAACAGATCGTTGACAGATTCAAGTCCATAATATTCACTGGTGCAGATATAGCCAAGATAGCCATGATGCCTGAGGAGGGATCACAGGTCGTTGACATGATGCAGGCGGCAAAGGAGCTTCAGGAGTGTGGAAATCAGACTCCGCTCATAGTTATATCCATGGGCGAGCTCGGCGTGGAGACGAGAACCACAGGCGAGATGTATGGCAATACAGTATCATTTGCCACGGCCGGAATACCTTCCGCTCCGGGACAGATATCTGTGGATGCACTGAGAAGCCAGCTCACTATGATACATCACATCATAGCTGGCAAATAATATTAAATATATGATCTTATTATTCTGGAAGTCACGGATGAATGCCGGGGCTTCCATTTTTTTAGTGGTGTGTGGCTTGTTTGGCAGATATATGGTATTATGACATAAATGTTCCGGGTGCCCTGTATTGCAGTCGGAGATTAAGGAGATAAGAATATAATGGAAGAAAAGATACACAAGAGGAGAGTCCACTACAGTGGCACTCATCCGAAGAGGTTTGAGGAGAAATACAAGGAGCACGATCCTGAGAAATATGCGGATACGATAGAGAAAGTCATAAGCAAGGGAAGTACCCCGGCAGGGATGCACATTTCAATATGTGTAAATGAGATACTGGATTTCCTTCAGATACAGCCGGGACAGCAGGGGCTTGATGCGACGCTTGGCTATGGCGGACACACAAGGCGCATGCTTGAGAAGCTTCAGGGAAAAGGGCATATGTATGCACTGGACGTTGATCCGATAGAAATAGTGAAGACGAAGCAGAGACTGGCGGATGCCGGTTATGGAGAGGACATACTCACGATAAAGCAGACAAATTTCAGGAATATCGACCAGGTGGCAGAGGAGGCCGGGGGATTTGATTTTATCCTTGCGGATCTTGGAGTGTCTTCCATGCAGATAGACAATCCAGACAGGGGATTCACATACAAGTTTGATGGACCACTTGATCTGAGGCTTGATCCGGAGAAGGGTGAGTCGGCGGCGGAGCGTCTACGAGAGGTTTCGTATGAGGAACTCGTTGGGATGTTCCAGGAGAACTCGGACGAGCCTTATGCGGAGGAGATCGCCACGGTCATCATGAAGAGAAACCGAACTAAGAATTATGTGGAGACCACCACGCAGATGAAGGATGCCATCGAGGAGGCATTGGCATTTGTGCCGGAGAAGGACAGAAAAGAGGCTGTGAAGAAATCCTGTCAGAGGTGTTTTCAGGCTCTGCGAATAGATGTGAACAGTGAGTTTGAGGTTTTGTATGATTTCCTTGACAAGCTGCCGGATGCGCTCAGACCTGGTGGAAAAGTGGCGATACTGACATTCCATTCAGGTGAGGACAGACTGGTAAAGAGAGCGTTCAAGGCGGGAGCGAAGGCTGGTGTTTACAGCGAAGTCAGCAAGGATGTCATCAGACCGTCAGCGGAGGAGTGCGCCCGCAATCCGAGAGCAAGATCGACGAAGATGAGATGGGCTGTAAAAGCAGAATAAAGGACACAGAAAGGCGACATCGTCTGTATATCATGTTAATATGATGACAGGGGATGTCGCCTTTTGGACATATGTTTCAGATGTATTGTGGCTGACTATTTCACAGGAGTTGAGGCAAGTGAGATGAATGTGAGCTGCGCCTGTGATGGCATACAGGCAGAAGAAATGCTCTATGAGAATCAGTATGATCTTTTTTCGGTGGAGATAAGCTCCCGGTAAATGCGTAACAGGCATACGGAGGATAGTAAAAATGTCCGTGATAATTTAGACAGAGCATTTATAAAAATTATAATAAAAATTTCATATATAATAAAAAATATTCATATTTTTTTGATGTAATAGGTATGATATACTTCAAAATGTAGTGATAACTTGCATATATAAAAAGAAAACATCGTAAGGATAATTTTAAGAGAGGTATCAATATGGGAGATTATAAGGCAGCAGAGAATAGATATAAGAATGTTGAGGGAACAGGATTTTACAGACATTGCGGCAAGAGCGGTCTTATGATGCCGCCTCTGGCACTTGGACTCTGGCACAACTTTGGAACAAATGACGATTACGAGAATATGAAGAAGATGTGCTTTACCGCATTTGACAACGGAATAACACATTTTGATATAGCAAACAACTATGGCCCGGTGTATGGAAGTGCAGAGGAGAACTTTGGAAAGATACTCAGAGAGGAACTGGGTGCGTACAGGGATGAGCTGATAATCAGCACTAAGGCCGGATTCGATATGTGGGAAGGCCCTTACGGCAACTGGGGCAGCAGAAAATATCTCATAGCAAGTCTTGACCAGAGCCTTAAAAGACTTGGCATCCCATATGTGGATATATTCTATCATCACAGAATGGATCCGAACACTCCACTCGAGGAGACCATGGGAGCATTGGCGCAGATAGTGAAGAGTGGAAAGGCACTTTATGTCGGACTCTCCAACTATGACGGACCTACCATGGCAAAGGCGGAGCGCATACTTGATGAGCTTCATGTGCCATTTGTGATAAATCAGAACAGATACAGCATACTGGACAGATCTGTCGAGAACAATGGGCTTCTGAAGCAGACATACGCATCAGGCAAGGGACTCATATGCTTCTCGCCTCTGGCACAGGGAATGCTGACAGACAGATATCTGAAGGATATGCCGGCGGACAGCAGGGCAGTGAAGGACGGAAGATTCCTTCATGAGGATCAGGTGCTTGAAACTAGACCTCTCCTCAACCAGTTAAATGAGATCGCAGCCGGATATGATATGAAGCTATCAGAGCTTGCCATCGCATGGCTGCTGAACAAGCCGGAGGTCACAACAGTGCTGATCGGTGCTTCAAAGCCTGAGCAGATCATCAGCAATCTCAAGGCTGTTGAAAAGCAGGCACATACAGTCATGACCGATGACGAATTACAGAAGATCGAGGATGCCGTTGCAGCATTTGAAAGATCATAAAATAGGCAAAACTTTTTTTATACCCCCTCGCAGGAGAAGCCGGATAGAGCTTCTCCTGTTTTTTATATCTGTGCAGACGTTGGGAGAAGTCTGTGCTGTTACAAATACATAAAAGTATGGTATTATATCACACAGAATCTATGTTACGGAGAAAAACTGGTGAAAGAATATATAAATGAAGCACTTGAAAAATATATAGAGAAGGGTACATACCCGTGGCACATGCCTGGGCACAAGAGACAGCCGATAGAAGCCGTCCAAAATGTTGATAACATTTCAAAATCCCGGGAAAACTTCTGGAACGGGGTGTATGCACATGATTTCACTGAGGCTAAAGATCTTGACGACATGCATGAGCCGGAGATGTTCATAGCGGACAGTATTGCCGAGATGAAGAAGGTGTATGGAACATTTGCAACATATATGCTGGTGAACGGTTCCACATCCGGACTTATGACAGCTATACATGCCACCTGTCACAGGGGAGACGTGATACTTGCGGCAAGAAACTGCCACAAGGCGGTGTACAACGCTATCTGTATGTTGGAGCTTGAGCCCGAGTATATAGTGCCGGATTATGTGAGTATGAGCTGGCCTGACGGTGTGGGTCAGAATGAAGTCGGAGCAATATCGAATGGAATGTCAGATGATGGAGAAGATGACTGCGAAATATCGCAAATGATGGCTCCAGGCGATGAAGATGATCGTGAAATGTCAGAGAGGACAGACATACTGGGTGACATATCGCCGGATAAGCTGGAGCTTGCTCTTAAGGAATTGGTAGCAGATGGCAGAAAGCCAAGAGCGGTGATAATCACATCGCCGACATATGAGGGTGTCATATCTGATATAAGGACCATAGCTGGGATAGTACACAGGTATGGAATATATCTCATTGTGGACGAGGCACAGGGAGCACATCTGAACTTCATGGAAGGACATGAGACCGCCATGCAGCAGGGCGCGGATATTGTCATCGAGAGCCTGCACAAGACCATGCCGGCACTCACACAGACATCACTTCTTCATGTGATGAATCCTGAGCTTGATGAGAGGGTTAGAAGATATCTGCAGATATTCCAGACATCTTCGCCTTCATATATATTTATGCAGAGCATGGAGAAGGCAGTTGCATTTGGCGCAAATAACAGAGATGAATTTGCCAGGTATGGGCGGAGGCTTGAGGCATTTGCCGGGAAATGTGATGGGCTCAGAAATATACGGCTGTTCAGACCTGATGCTTCCTCAGTGAAAAATGATGAGATCTGTAATGCGTGTAAAGTGTTCGACCATGATGAGGGCAGGCTGGTATTTGTCGTGAGACCGGGAACTGTAGACGAGTCGGGACAGAAATTTACAGGGGTTATGCTTGCTGAAATTCTGGCGGACAGGTATGGGTTGATTGTTGAGATGGCATCGTTGAGTTATGTCATTTGTATATCATCTGTTGTGGACAGTGCAGACAGTTATGATATACTATTTAATGCGGTGGCTGAGATAGACGGGAACCTTGGCTATGAGCCGGATAAAACAGACCTGCAGGAGCTGGATATCATATCCTGCAGAAGGTCAGCTATGCCGCCGGGAACCGCGTGGGACAGACCAGTGGAGAGCGTGCCGATTGAGGGTGCGGCTGGAAAGGTGTCGGGGGCATTTGTATATGCATATCCGCCGGGAATACCTGTGCTGGCGCCGGGAGAGGTCGTTGACCGGCAGGCGGTGAACGGAATAAAGTCCATGATAGACAGCGGACTTAATGTGGCAGGAGTCAATGACGGTTATATCAAAGTGCTGTGCGGAGAATGATATGTAGCATTATGATCTGGAAGGTTTGATAAGAATCACAATATAAATATGAAAGGTGTACATGTGCAGGAACAGCATATGGCAGGGTTAGGATATGAAAGGAATATTTATAACTATAGAGGGCCCGGACGGAGCGGGCAAGACCACACAGAGGGAGCTGCTTAAGGAATATCTGGAGAAGAAAGGCTATGACGTGCTGATAACCAGAGATCCGGGGGGAAATCCCATAAGTGAGGCGATCCGCGAGGTTATATTGAACAAGGATTTTACAGAGATGGGATATATGACTGAGCTGCTTCTGTATGCTTCGGCGAGAGCCCAGCTTGTGAAAGAGAATATCAAGCCTGCACTGGATGCCGGTCAGGCGGTGATTGCAGACAGATTTGTGGACTCATCCGCTGTGTATCAGGGAATCGGAAGAGGACTCGGAGTTGACACGGTGTATAAGGTAAATGAATTTGCACTTCAGGGAATCATGCCGGATATGACATTCCTCATGGATCTTGACGCCCAGGAGGGAATATCCAGAAAGAAGAACCAGGCTGAACTTGACAGAATGGAGAATGAAAAAATGGAGTTCCATCAGAAGGTCGTGGATGGATACCGCATGCTTGCGGATATGCACACTGAGAGAATAGTGAAGATAGACGCTACTTTACCTATTGATGAGATTCATGGTATAATAGTAGGGTATGTAGAGAAGAAACTTAATCTTTAATATATTTTGATTTTGGAGAAGGTCAGAATAGACATACAGAAACAATTAATTGTAAGGGGGTTGGTATATATGATAGATTTCACAGACATAATCGGACATGAGGACATAATACGCCACTTCAAGAGCAGCATTGAGCTGGGTAAGATATCCCAGGGCTACATCATCAATGGCGAGACAGGAAGTGGAAAAAAGACCCTTACCAGGGCGTTGGTCAAGACTCTCCAGTGTGAGGAGGGCGGTACAGAGCCATGTAATCATTGTAAGTCATGTCTTCAGTGTGAGACGGGAAATCAGCCTGATATCGTGTGGGTGACCCACGACAAGCCAAATGTGATCTCGGTTGAAGAGATACGTGATCAGGTGAATTCTGATATTGATATCAAGCCTTATAGCAGCAGATATAAGATATATGTTATAGAGGATGCACAGCTTCTGAATGTGAATGCACAGAACGCTTTGTTAAAGACGATCGAGGAAGCTCCGTCCTATGCAATAATCATACTGCTCACCAACAATCTTGATAAGATGCTTCAGACTATACAGTCCAGATGTATAGTGCTGAATGTGAAGCCTGTCAGAGAACATGATATACTTGATTATCTCATGAACGAGCTCAAGCTGGACAAGCAGAAGGCTGACTTCTGTATGGATTTTGCCCAGGGCAATCTGGGAAAGGCCATCAGGCTTGCAACTAGTGATGAGTACAAGGAGATCAAGGAAAATGTGGTGAAGTTCATGAGACATATAAGTGATATGTCGGTTGATGACATGATATTTGCCATTAAGAATATGGAGCTGTACAAGCTCAAGGTAAGTGACTACATCGATCTGATGATGATGTGGTACAGGGACATTCTTATGCTCAAGGTGTCCAATAACCCGGGCCGGTTGATGTTCAAGGAGTATTATTCTGATATAAGAAAGCAGTCCTCACACATCAGCTATGAGGGTATAGAAAAGGTACTCAAGTCTATGGACAAGGCCAAGGTCAGACTTGAGGCGAATGTCAGCTTTGACATTGTCATGGAGCTTATGCTCCTAACCATGAAGGAGAATTGTTAATGAAAGAGATTATAGGAGTTCGTTTCAGACCAAACGGTAAGATATATTATTTTGATCCACAGAACTTTGAGGTCGAGGCCGGCAGTTTTGTCATTGTCGAGACCGCAAGGGGTGTGGAGTACGGCAAAGTGGTTCTGGGAAGACGAGAGGTAGAAGAGGGCAAGATAACGGCGTCACTCAAGCCGATCATAAGAATTGCCACAGAGGATGACACCAGAAGATACGAGGATAACAAGAAGAAGAGCAAGAGAGCATTTGGCATATGTCTTGAGAAGATCGCAAAGCATAAGCTGGACATGAAGCTCATCGAGGCTGAGTATACATTTGACAACAATAAGGTGCTGTTCTACTTTACAGCAGACAGGAGAATCGATTTCCGAGAGCTGGTAAAGGATCTGGCATCTGTGTTCAAGACAAGAATAGAGCTCAGACAGATCGGTGTCCGCGATGAGACCAAGATGGTTGGCGGAATCGGCATATGTGGAAGGGAGCTCTGCTGTAACAAGCATTTGTCGGAGTTCGTTCCAGTATCAATCAAGATGGCAAAGGAGCAGAACCTGTCACTGAATCCTACTAAGATATCCGGTGTGTGCGGAAGACTTATGTGCTGTCTGAAGCATGAGCAGGACACTTACGAGTATCTGAATGAGAAGCTTCCGAATGTAGGAGATTTCGTCAGGACCATAGATGGCAACAAGGGCGAGGTCATGTCAGTGAACGTTCTCCGGCAGAAGGTTAAGATCGTGGTGACAGACAAGGATGACAACAAGGAAGTTATGGAGTATCCTGTGGCTGAACTCAAGTTCAAGCCTAAGAGAAGAAAGAATTCAGAGAGACTCAGCGCTGAGGAGTACAAGGCACTTGAGGCATTGGAGGACAAGGGTGGAAAGTCCAAATTTGACGATTAGACCGGAAGTGGTTATAAAATCCTGTGAGAGGATAGATGACCTGCAGTGCAAGGGTTATCAGATCATACAGAACAGCGGAATGTTCTGCTTTGGGATGGATGCTGTGCTGCTGGCAAACTATGTGAGATTTAAGCGCGGTGGCAGATATCTGGATCTCGGAACGGGAACAGGTATCATACCTATACTTCTTGCTGCAAAGGAGTATGGGGATGAAGCTCTTACCAGAGATGAGAGACTTGCTGGTTTGAATGCCGATGATTATAGATCCTCACATGATTGTATTGCCGTAGATGGAGTTACTAATTCGGATGCAGGGGTGAATCAGCAGCCTGGCGGTAAAATGGCAGATGGAGCACGGTTTATAGGCATAGAGCTTCAGCCTGCATGTGCGGACATGGCGGCAAGGAGCGTGAGCCTCAATGGGCTTGACGGTTTAGTGCGAATAGATAACGGAGATATAAAGGAGGTCTCTTGTAACTACAAGAAGGCCTCCTTTGACATAGTGACCTCAAATCCGCCATACATAAAGGGCAGTCACGGTCTGGAGAATCCGGATGCTCCGAAGAACATAGCGAGACATGAGGTGCATGTGACGTTGGATCAGGTGGTGGCAGCGGCAGAGCATGCCCTTAAACCCGGCGGAAGTTTTTATATGATACATAAGCCGTTCAGGCTGGCTGAGATATTTGAATGCCTGCATGAGCACAGGCTTGAGCCAAAGAGGATGCAGCTTGTACATCCATACATAGATAAGGAGCCGAACATGGTCATAGTGGAGGCCGTTAAGGGTGGCAACTCCATGATCAAGATTGATCCGCCTATGATAGTCTACAAAGCTCCGGGAGTGTACACGGAGCAGCTGCTTGCGACGTATGAAGGCACGGCAAAGCGGTAACAGGCAACGGCTGCAGCATGAAAGTGAAAAATGTTGTAAACACCCTAATGTACATATTACAGATAGTGAGGTTTATATATGGCAGGCAAATTATATCTGGTGGCGACACCCATAGGAAATCTTGAGGATATGACATATAGAGCCGTCAGGGTTCTTTCCGAGGTGGATGTGATAGCGGCGGAGGATACGAGGAACAGTATCAAGCTGCTCAATCATTTCGAGATCAAGACTCCCATGACGAGTTATCATGAATACAATAAATACGACAAGGCGAAGGTTCTCGTTGAGAAGATGCAGCAGGGACAAAGCGTTGCAGTTATCACTGATGCCGGAACTCCGGGTATATCTGATCCCGGGGAGGAGCTTGTGAGACAGGCTCTTGCCGCAGGGCTTGAGGTTACACCGGTGCCGGGGGCGTGTGCATGTATATCGGCGCTCATCAGCTCAGGACTTTCGACCAGAAGATTTGCATTTGAGGCGTTTCTGCCGTATGACAAGAAGGATAGAACAAGAGTGCTTGAGGAGATGAAGCGAGAGACGAGGACTATGGTGATGTATGAGGCTCCACACAAGCTGAAGAAGACTTTGGCGGAACTCATGGAGGCTCTCGGTGACAGGCATATAACACTTGCCAGAGAGATCACCAAGAAACATGAAACCATAGAGCCTATGATGCTCTCTCAGGCGATAGCTCGTTACGAGGGGGAAGATCCGAGAGGAGAATTCGTCATAGTGATAGAAGGGCTTGATGTGAAGAAGCTTGAGGAAGAGAAGAAGAGCTCGTTCGAGGCTATGTCCGTGGAGAAACATGTCCAGACGTACGTTGATCAGGGTATGTCCAAGAAGGATGCGATCAAGCAGGCAGCTGTAGACCGCGGAGTCCCTAAGAGGGATGTGTATAATGCGGTGATGAAATAGAAAACGGAGGTAGATTGGTGTCAGGTGCGGATAAACAAAAGTTTATCTGTACCTGACACTTAAGAGAATGGATAAAGGATCGACATCCAGCTCGAAGGAAGAGTAGGTTGAACAGAAAAGATGGGGGCTTTTTTGCTTTTTAAAAGTCCCCTTTATTTCAGATTTATCCCCACCTTTAAAACCCAAGGTGTGCAATAAATGTTCCAATAGCATAACCTGTGCCATATATCATAAGTGCGATCAGGCCTATAATCATTATCCTTCTTACCAATATCTGGATTTGGGTTCCGTGATTCATCCAATTCTTGAAATCATTTCCGTTCGTTTTCATAAGCAGCCTCCTAATAAATTTTGTAATTAAAAGGTAGCATTTATGGCACAAACAGACCATAAATATATGGTTGCACTTGTGTAAACTTGTGGTTGCAGCACGCTATTTCAGGTCATTTTGTCAGATATCCGATGAATTTTCCTAATTCGTAGCCACCGAGATATATTACACTTACAATGAGTGCGACTAATGAGCAGATAATCAAGATATACAGCAACATAAATAATGTCTTTTGATTTGGGGATAAATTGGACAGAAAATTATTCCATACTAGCAGGATGTTTTTTGTTTTGTATTTATCATTTGAATTTTTGTCCGCATCGTCTGCAGTTACTTTTTCTTCATTATTTTCTTTTTTAATTCCTCTCATCAGATAATCTAATGAGACATCAAAATAATCACTCATAAACAGCAGCCTTGTCATCTCAGGATATGCCTTATCATTTTCCCATTTGGAAATCGATTGCCGGGACACATCTAAAACCTCCGCAAGCTCTTCCTGGGATAGATTATTTTTATTTCGCAATTCATACAATCGTTCTCCAAAAGTCATACATTCTCCTCCGTGGCGATGCCAATCAGATATCCACATTTATATACACCCTCGGAACCCTCACCGATATGTTGCACACGATCACATCCACATTCGTATCAAGCATATTTGCCATGTCCTCGATGGACATGCCCTCACCGAGAAGGGTTACAGTGTCGCCGCGCTGTACATCCGGGATGTCTGTGACGTCCGCCATGCACTGATCCATACATACGCGTCCGATGATCGGTGCCTCATGACCATTTATGATGACCTTACCCTTGTTGGACAGGTAACGGCTGTATCCGTCTGCAAATCCTACCGGAAGTGTGGCGATCTTTGTAGGTCTTTCAGTGACAAAAGTTCCGCCGTATCCAATCTCAGATCCGGCAGGAACCTCCTTCACCATGGCAACGTATGTGTACCAGCTGAGGATCTCCTGAAGACCTGAATTCTTCCAGTCAAAATCATCAGAAGGAGTGAGACCATAGAGGATATCACCGCATCTGACTGCGTCGAGCTGTGCCTCAGGCAGCATCAGTATGGCAGGGCTGTTGGCTACGTGGTGTTTTGGTATGACAACCCCCATCTTCTCAAGTTCATTTACGGCGTGGAGATATAGGTCAAGCTGCTTTCTTGCACTTGTGTGATCCCCCTCATCTGCCCTTGCAAAATGTGTAAATATACCTGTTACGTTCAGGTCGTCCATCTCGCAGATCTTCTTTATAGTGTCAAATGATTCCTGACATACCGGGAATCCTATTCGGTTCATACCGGTGTTCAGCTTTATCTGGACATTCTGTTTCTTGCCGGCTCTTCTTGCAGCGGCAGCCATGTTCTCAGCACCCTCCATTGAAAAGACAGTGAGATCAAGGTCGTACTTTGCGGCCTCATCCAGCATGTCATCTGCTGTATCGCCAAGGATAAGGATAGACTCTGTTGCCCCCGCGTCCCTGAGCATCTTTCCCTCTTCCCAGATGGCAACGGCGTAGCTGTCTATGCCACATTCCTTGAGTGTCGGGTAAAGTCCTGCAATGCCGTGGCGGTATCCATCGCCCTTCATGACTGCGATAAATTCAACACCCGGTTTCAGTCTTGATTTTATGTTGGCAATATTGCTCCTGAGCTTTGCCAGATCTATAACGGCAGCAGTTCTGCCGGCAAATGGTCGGTTGTTCATGGTTATTCTCCTTCTATAAAAATTCAAGAAACATTGTATCACATATGCATGTTAAAAAGAAGAGCATGAATTTGAAGGGGCAGCACCACTTTATAACAGTAAAGTGGTGCTGCCCCGAATATTTGTTGTCATTGAAAGCCGTGGAGGTTATAATATCGAAATATAAGAGAATTTATAAATGACTTGGAAGGTAGTATTGTTATGAGAAAAGAATATGTTATGGGTAACGGGGCCATAGCCCTCGGTGCACTTGCGGCGGGTCTGAACCTTGTTGCCGGATACCCGGGCACTCCATCCTCAGAGATACTTGAGACAGTAGCAAAATACCCGCACGACGGAGTCCATGTGGAGTGGTCGGTAAATGAGAAAGCGGCTATGGAGGTTGCCGCCAGTGCATCATACAGTGGAGCGAGAACGCTTGTGACCATGAAACAGGTGGGTCTAAACGTGGCATCGGATCCGCTTATGTCACTGGCATATGTTGGAATAAAAGGCGGAATGGTCATCGTGTCAGCGGACGATCCGGGCCCTATATCATCACAGACAGAGCAGGATACGAGGATGTTTGCAGACTTCTGCAGGATCCCGGTATTTGACCCGTCGACTCCTGAGGAGGCATATCAGATGATACAGGATGCATTTGACTACTCGGAGAAATACAAGACACCGGTTCTGTTCAGACCGACAACAAGAGTGTGTCATGCATACGCATCCATAGAGGTAAAAGACGAGTGGAAGGCAAAGGAATATGAGGGATTTGTAAAGGATTCAAAGAAATGGGTCATCTTCCCGAGATTGTCATTTGCCAACCATGCCATGATAGAGAAGAGAAATGTAGAGATCGGGGATGACTTTGGCGACTACTCCATGAACACGGTGGAGGGAAGCGGCAGCAAGGCGGTATTCGCATCGGGAATCAGCTACTGCTATGCAAAAGAGACACTTAAGAATGTGCCTGATGTGAAGCTGATCCGTATAGCGACCCCACATCCTTTCCCGGAGCAGTTTGTGAAGAATGCGCTGGACGGAGTGACGGAGGTCATGTGTCTTGAGGAGCTCAGCCCATACATAGAGAATCAGATATTACGCCTTGCGGGCAAATATCATATGGATATAAATGTCAGAGGAAAGCAGACCGGTGATGTGCCGACAAGCGGAGAGCTCAGCACAAACAAGGCTGCAGACATCCTGTGCGATTTTCTGGGACTTGAGAAGACTTCCCAGGTGGATGTGTCAGATGCACCGGCACTTCCTGTAAGGCCGCCTGTGCTGTGTGCGGGATGCCCTCACAGAGCGTCATTCTATGCGGTAAAGAAGGCGATGGCCGGCAGAAAGAGTTATTTCTGCGGAGATATCGGATGCTATACACTTGGAAATGCCATGCCGCTTGACATGGTGGATACCTGTCTGTGCATGGGAGCCGGAATCACTATGGCGCAGGGCTTCCACTGGGTGGATGAAGATGGCGTGTGCTTTGCATTTGTGGGAGATTCCACATTCTTCGCGTCTGGTATGACCGGCGTGGTAAATGCAGTGTACAATGATGCAAATATGATCCTGTGTGTGCTGGACAATTCGACCACAGCCATGACGGGACACCAGCCACATCCGGGAACAGGACGCAACATGATGGGTCAGTTCGTGGACAAGGTGAGTATACAGAAGGTTCTTGAAGGAATCGGAGTGAAGAAGATAGTCACTGTTGATCCGCTTGATCTTGAGGCGAGCGTGGCAGCAGTCAAGGAGTGCGCGGATATCAGAGGTGTCAAAGCGATCATTTTCAAGTCGCCATGTATAGCCATCACCAAGCCGTCTGGCAAGATGGAGATATCCGAAAAGTGTATACAGTGTAAGAAATGTATCAGAGAGATAGGCTGCCCTGCGATAATCCTGAAGGATGGTAAGGTGGCGATAGATGAAAGCCTGTGTACGGGATGCGGTCTTTGTTCACAGATCTGTCCGGTGGGGGCGATAGGAGGTGCTTGCAATGAATAAAGATATTCTGGTCTGCGGAGTAGGCGGACAGGGAACGGTTCTTGCGTCCAAGCTCATCGCATCGGCTTATATGGCAAAGGGCGAGACGGTACATTCGGCGGAGACCATAGGAATGGCGCAGAGAGGCGGAAGTGTCACGAGCCATGTGAGGATCGGTGAGGCGTAT
>ENA-UPSY01002374-UPSY01002374.1-human-gut-metagenome-genome-assembly--contig:-NODE-2374-length-16313-cov-5.007761_pt1 | contig 16313 bp, 10 predicted proteins | sample MGYA00250044_ERZ773365 | MGnify/ENA primary metagenome ERZ773365 (study PRJEB29103, sample SAMN06111932) | human gut metagenome | biome: human gut; feature: ankylosing spondylitis patient; material... | reverse complement strand
TCATCAAGAATGTATATAGTCTTTCCTGTACTTCTTTTTGAAAGCTCTGTAGCAAGCTTTATTCTCTGTGCCTCTCCTGTTCATCCAGCTGCGGGGTTCATCTTCGTCAAGAAGCGGGACGAGCCGCTCTAGCCCTGCGTCGCGAAGCGCGGCCTCGCAGCCGCTCCTCGAGACGGCATCAGCACCGTGCGGATAGGCAAGCAGCTCTCTGAGCGGCATCGGCGCGAGCCACGTGCGCTGCGTGAGCCAGACGGCGCCCGGCCTGTTTTCAAGATGTCCCTCGACCCAGGGCCAGAAGCCCGCGAGGGCGCGAAGGAGCGTGGTCTTGCCGATGCCGGAAGCACCCCTCACGACGGTGAGGCGGCCGGGCTCGGCCCCGAGGCAGAGGTCTTCAAGAAGCGGCTCGCCCGTCTTCGAGCGCACGAGGCCGCAGGCGGCGACGTGCTCGCCCTGCCTGACGCAGCTTCCCGGAAGGGGCGCGCTCAGGGCGGCCTCGAAGCCCGCGAGTCGGTCGACCGTGGCCGACCACTCGGCGATGTCGCGGTAGGCGTAGATGAACCAGCCGATAGCGGAGGCGACTTGCTGGAAGGCGATGCGGATCTGCATGAGGCCGCCGAGCTGGATGGCGCCCGAGAGGAACTTCGGGAGCGCGAAGAAGATGGGCACGAGCTGCGTCACCTGGCCGAAGCCCACGGTGAAGAACGCGAGGTCTCGCTCCCTGTTCATGAGCGAGCGCCAGTTGCCGACAATACGCTCGAACGAAGCCCTGAGCCTCGCCTGCTCGGCCTCCTCGGCGCCCAGGCCCGCAATCGACTCGCCGTGGCGGCGGATGTCGAAGAGCGAGGTGCGGAAGTCGGCCTCCCGCCTCTGCTGCTCGAAGTTGAGCTTCATCAGGGGACGGCCGATCACGTGCGTGAGGCCCGTCGCGACGAGCGTGTAGCCGATGCAGGTCCAGACCATGTAGCCGGGAAGCGCCCACTCGGTGCCGAACATCGTCCACTCGAGCGTGCCCGACAGCGTCCAGAGGATGGTGACGAAGCTCACGATGGTGAGGAGCGAGCGCAGGAAGGAGATGACGAGCGTGAGCGACGATTCGATCAGGAGCCGCACGTCCTCGGCGATTCGCTGGTCGGGGTTGTCGGGCTCAAGGCCCGCGAGCTGCAGGCGGTAGTGGCGGCCGTCGGCGGAGAGCCAGCGGCCGAGCAGGTCCTCGGTCATCCAGCGGCGCCACTCGATCACGAGCTTCTTGCGCAGCCAGTCCGCATAGACGAGGACGAACACGAAGGCCGCGACGATCGCGATGAATTCCAGAAGAAGCGGGTAGATCGTCCCGCCGTCCATGGCCTGAATGGCATTGAAGAAGGCGCCGTTCCAGGTGTTGAGGCGCACGGAGAACCAGACGGTCGAGAGCGACAGGCCGATGACGGCCAGAAGCAGCAGGCGAGCGCCCGTGCGCCCTGTGCTCTGCATCCAGAAGGGACGCACGAGCCGCCAGAAGGTCTTGAGCTGATGCATGGGACTTGTATTGAAGTGAGGAGCGGGCCGGGCGGCGGAGTCGTCCGCCGTCCGGCCGGGTCAGGATTTGAATGAGGCCCGGCTGAGCCTCGGCGGAAGCCGGAGCGCGGATCAGTAGTCGTAGGAGAGCTGGACCCAGAACTGGCGGCCCGGATCGTAGCTCTTGTACTGGGTGCCCTTGTAGACGAAGACGTCAGAGGCGTTGCGGTTGTTGGTCACGTTGTAGACCTCGAGCGAGACGCCCACGCCGCGGGCCCAGTCGGGCCTGTAGAGGACCTTCGTGTCCCAGGACCAGGCGGAGGCGAAGTCGACGCGGCTGTACTTGCGGATCTGCTCGGTCATCGGGCCGTACTCGCCCTCGTGCGTCCAGGCGTAGTACTCGCCGTCGTCGCGCACGGCCTGGCTGCGGTCGAGCGAGAGGTGCAGGAAGTTGTACCAGGTGAGTCCCCACTGAGCCCATTCGGACGTTGCCTCGAGGTCGAACTTCACGGGAATGTTGAAGTCGGTCGAGTCGAGGTCCTCGGCGTCGATCACGCTGCCGTCGTACCAGACCTTGTCCATGTTGACGGTCTTGCCGGACTCGAGCTCGCTGTAGCCCTGGTCGATTGCTGCGTTGCTCTTCGTCTCCTGCCATGCGGCGGAGAAGCGCACCCAGTGGTTCGCCTTCGCGAACTTGAGGGGCGCGGTGTTGTTGATGCTGAAGATCACGGAATCGTGCTCGGACTCGCCGCCGTTGTAGAACTCGCGCACAAAGCGCGTGTCGTAGCCGCTGCCCTCGGTCCTCGAGCGCGAGCGCACCTCGTCGTGGCCGTTGCGGTGCACGTAGGCGGCGGATGCGGACCAGTCGCCGAGGCGCTGCGTGAGGCCGATGCTGAACTCGTCGCTGAAGGGGGTCTTCAGGCGCTCGAGGCCGTCGAAGTCGTTGGCGGCGAACCAGCCGTCGGCGGCGGGACTGTCGTCGGAGGCGTAGTCGTAGATGTTCTCCATCCCGCCGTTCTGCGCTTTGTAGAGCGCGTAGGTGAGGATGTTGCGGCCGTAGTAGCGGTTGGCGCCCACGGTGATGACGGAGCCGCCGTTGCCGAAGAGGTCCCACGAGGTCGTGAAGCGCGGCGCGATGTTGACGTCCTTCGTGAAGTCGTCGTACTCGGCGCGCAGGCCCGTGCGGATCACGAAGTCGCCCACGCCCATCCTGTGCTCGCCGAAGAGCGCCGCCTGGTTGTAGTCGGCCTCGTACGTGCCCGCCTTCCAGCGCGTCGTGTAGAAGTCGGTCTGCGAGAATTCGCCGTAGTCCGACTGCATCACGGACTGCGTGACGCCCCAGCGGTAGTAGTTGCTGCCGCGCCTGTACTCGGCGTGCGTCGAGGAGAGGTCCGCGCCCGCGCTGAACTGATGGCTGACGCTGCCGACCATGACGGGCTCGCAGTCCATCCTCGTCTTCGCGTTGATGACGGACTGCGTGCTCTCGAGGTCCCCGAGACCGCCCGAGGCGGCCGAGGTCATGCTCGTCGTCGAGGTGCTCCCCGTGTCGTCCATGCCGATCGTATAGCGGTCGAGCTGCGTCCAGTTCTTGACGTCGCTCGTGCGCTTGTCGGTCATGCGCGTGTACGCGAGGGACGAGTCGAGCACGCCCGCCTTCATGCGGTGCTTGACGCTGGCCGTCAGGTTGAGGCCGTCGTGGTGATCCTCGTAGCCGGAGTCGGCGACCGTCGTGAGGAAGCCCTTCGACTCGTAGCCCGAATAGGTGAGCGCGAGACTCGCCTCCGTCCAAGGCGTCGCGTAGAGCGTGGCCTTCGCGAAGAAGTTGTCGGCCGTGCGGCGCTGCGTCTGCGTGCCGCCCGCGACCGGCGTCTCAAGAACGCCCCAGCCGGTCCAGTTCTGGTCGTCGGGCACGATGGAGACTCGGGTGCCCGGCACCTGAACGGTCGGGATCTTCGACTCGCGGCGGGTGTAGCCCACGACGACGCCGAGATTGTCGGTAATGCCCCATTCGCCCGTGAAGCCGTAGGTCTTCTTTTCGAAGTCGGTCTGGAACTGGGCGGGCTTCGAGACGTCCGCGTCGCCCGAGCCGACGTCGAGCGCGGAATCGGTGTGGATGCGGCTCCAGCCCGACTTCGTCATGCGGCCGAACACGCTGATGTGGTTTTCGCCCGACCAGCTACGGGTCTGAGCGTCGATGACGCCGCCCGTGAAGCCGCCGAAGGAGGCGGGAATGTTGTGGTCGTAGACGGTAACGCTGTCGATGAGGCGGCTGTCGACGTAGAAGCCCTGCTCGTCCGAGCCGCCGAGGCGCGTCGTCGTCACCGAAGTCTGCTCGGCGGGATCGAGGTCGCTGTTGGTCGAGATGCCGTCGAGCGTGTAGTTGTTCTGATAGGCGACCGAGCCGTGGATCGAAATGTTCGACGGCTTGATCTCGCCCATCTGCAGAGAGCCGTCGCCGTGATTGGAGAACTGGACCGCAGGATTGCTCTTGAGGAGGTCCGTGATGTTGCCGTCCTCCGTCGGACGCCTGGCGATGTCCTCGCGGGTGAGATGCGTGAACGACGTGAGGCTTTCGCCCGCACGGTCGCGCACGACGACGGATTCGCCTTCGTCTGAGGCTGGTTCGGCGGCGTCCGCCTGCGCAGGCTCCTCGACGGCGCGCGCAGCCTCTTCGGTCGAGGCCCAGGCGGGAGCCGTCGCGGCAAGCACGGCGGCGGCAATGAGAGTTCGGTGAAGCACCATGATCCGGTAGTCCGATTGAAAAAAGTCCAGAGATGTGCCCGTGCGCCCACGGGCGCGCAGTTCCCCGAATCTTATATGAGAATGGTTCTCATTCTTTCATTATTCTTTCTATCTGCGGATGCTTCTCATTTGCATTCGCCTATGGTGGACGACGATCATCACATAGTTGAGAATGACTCTCGCCTACTCGCAGTGCGAAAGAGCGTGGGCAAGTGCCGTCACCCGTCCTCGGACACGTTCGGGGTCGGACGCGCGGACCGATACCGCAAACACGTGATGTCTTTACGCAAATCCCAAGGGTTTACCCGCGGCTCATTCAGGCAGGAATCCGCGGCCGTCCGGGATCCAGAGAACGACGAAGCCCCTCGTCCGATGCAGGACAAGGGGCTTTCCGGGATTTCATTCATGCACGCCCGAAGGCGCGCGGACTGCGTCCGTCATTCGAGCACGGCGCCGCTCATGCCCGAGGTCACGAGCTTGGCGTAGCGGGCGAGGTAGCCCGTCGTGATGCGCGGGGCGCGGGACTTCCAGGCGGCCCTGCGTCGAGCGAGCTCCTCGTTGGTGAGGTCGACGCTGATGGTGTTCGCGGGGATGTCGATCGTGAGCATGTCGCCTTCCTCGAGGAGTCCGATCGGACCGCCCACGGCGGCCTCGGGCGAGACGTGGCCAATGGCGGCGCCGCGGGTTGCACCCGAAAAGCGGCCGTCGGTGATGAGCGCGACGCATCCGCCGAGGCCCGAGCCCATGATGGCGGAGGTCGGGTTGAGCATCTCGCGCATGCCGGGACCGCCCTTGGGACCTTCGTAGCGGATCACGACGACGTCGCCGGGATTGATGCGGCCGCCGTAGATGGCCTCGAGCGCATCCTCCTCGCAGTCGAAGACGCGGGCCGGGCCCGTGTGCATGAGCATTTCGGGCGCCACGGCCGAGCGCTTGACGACGCAGCCGTCGGGCGCCACGTTGCCCTTGAGGACGGCGATGCCGCCTTCCTTCGAGAACGGATCGGAAACGGGACGGATGACCTCGGCATCGAGGATCTCGCGGCCCTCGATGTTCTCGCCCACGGTTTTGCCCGTAACGGTCGGCAGGTTCGTGTGGAGCAGGCCCGCGCGGGCGAGCTCGTTCATGACGGCGGGGATGCCGCCCGCCTCGTCGAGCTCCTCGATGTAGCGGTGGCCCGCAGGAGCGAGGTGGCAGAGGTTGGGCGTGCGCGCGCTGATGGCGTTGGCCTCCGTGAGGTCGAGCTCGAACCCGCACTCGTGCGCGATGGCGGGCAGGTGCAGCATCGAGTTCGTGGAGCAGCCGAGCGCCATGTCGACGGTGAGCGCGTTCTCGAACGCCTCCTTCGTCATGATGTCGCGCGGACAGACGTTGTTCCTCACGAGCTCCATCACCGCAAGGCCCGCCTCCTTGGCGAGGCGATAGCGCGCGGACATGACGGCGGGAATCGTGCCGTTGCCGGGCAGCGCCATGCCGAGCACCTCGGTGAGGCAGTTCATCGAGTTGGCCGTGAACATGCCCGAGCAGGAGCCGCAGGTCGGACAGGACTTGTTCTCAAGCTCGAGGAAGGTCTTCGCATCGATCTGGCCCGTGCGAAAGCGGCTCACGCCCTCGGAGATGTCGGAGTAGGAGAGTTTGCGGCCGCAGGCGCGGCCCGCGAGCATCGCGCCGCCCGAGATCACGATGCTCGGGATGTTGAGGCGGGCGGCGGCCATGAGCAGGCCGGGCACATTCTTGTCGCAGGCGGCCACCATCACGAGGCCGTCGAACGGATGCGCCGTGGCCATCGCCTCGACGCTGTCGGCGATGAGCTCGCGCGAAACGAGCGAATACTTCATGCCCTTGTGGCCCATCGCCAGACCGTCGCAGACGGCGATGGCCGGGAAGACGATGGGCACGCCGCCGCCCAAGGCGACGCCCTGCTTCACCGCGTCCGTAATCTTGTCAAGAAAGACGTGTCCCGGAACGATGTCGTTCTGCGAGGAGACGACGCCGATAAGCGGGCGCTCAATCTCCGCATCGCAGAGACCGAGAGCCTTGAGAAGCGCGCGCTGGGGAGCCGCGTTGATGCCTTTCTTGAGGGGATCAGAACGCATGTAGAAGTATCCTGTGGTGAATTGATGAAGAGAGCCTTTCAAGTGGCCGTCCGATCATTCTATGGGAGCCTCCGGAGCGATTCCGACGCATCTACTCGAGATGTCTTAGGAGAAAAGTCCGAGGAATCTCGAGCGACGTCAAGAGGCGCGCAAATATAGGCCGGGAGCCTTCTTCCCCTTCTCTTCCCGCTTGAGGGACGGACCTTCCGGCATGCCGTCGTACAATGTTCGAAACATCCGGTCAGGACTCAAGACTTCGATTGCGGCCGCATCCGCCGCAGGAGACCCGCAACATGAACTTCTCGCCTCTGCAGCTCCGCAAGCCTGCACTCGCCGCTCTCGGCGAACGGGCCGAAAACCTCTTTCGCGACCATCACTACCGCGAGTGCACGCAGGTCATGCGCCAGTTTGCCAAGGGCGTGCTGCGCACGATCCTCAAGGACGACAGGCACACCTATTCGGAGATGATGCGCACGCCGCTCGTGCGCCAGCTCGCCGACAGCCTCACGTTCGAATACTTCCGCCGCATCCGCGATCTGGGCAACGAGGCCTCGCACTTCAGGCTCGGGACGTCCGGGACGATGCTCGAGACGGGCGAGCGCCACTACCGCGTGCGCACGGCCGACGACGCCGCCGAGTGCCTCAAGTACGGGCACGGGATCGCGGTCTGGCTCATGTCGCTTCTCGACCGCGAGTTCCGCTATCCCGACTTCAGGCCGCTCACGCCGCCCAGGGCGAGGAGTGCCGCGCAGGGCGCCCCCGTCGTCTTCAACCCCGACCAGCAGGCCGCGATCGAGCTCTCGCAGGGGCGCCATCTCGTGCTCGCGCCGCCGGGCTGCGGCAAGACCGCCATCCTCACCGAGCGCATCGCCGTCGCGCTCAAGGACGGCGTGAATCTTTCCGACATGCTCTGCCTCACGTTCACGAACCGAGCTGCGCGCGGCATGAAGGAGCGCATCGACGAGCGCTTCACGGACCGGTGCATGGACACCCTTTACGTGGGCAACCTCCACCGCTTCTGCTCCCGCCTTCTCTTTGACAACGACGTCGTCTCCGAGATCTCGACGATCCTCGACGAGGACGACGTCCACGACGTGATCGAGGGCCTTCTCATCGAGAACATCCCCGGCGGCTGCAGAGGACGGTCCCTGCCGGGCAACGCCGCCGACTACATCATGGCGCGCTCGGCAAGGCTCTTTCAGGAGGCGAACGGCTTCCCCGAGGAGACGTTTCATCGCACGCCAGAATTCGACGTCAACAAGAAGAACCAGGACGAGCTCGACGCCTTCGGACTGATCAAGGTCGACGACTTCGGCCGCTGCATCGAGCTCGACCATGCCGCGATCGACGCGGCCGCAAGGCGCTACCTCGAGTACAAGACCGCGCAGCACCTGCTCGACTTCAACGACCTGCTCCTCAAGGCCTGGGCCTGGCTCGACGCCACCCCCGAGGCCTGCGGGCGCTACGCCTGGATCCAGGTCGACGAGGTGCAGGACCTCTCGCCCCTGCAGCTCGACATCGTCAAAAAGCTCTGGAACGACTCGATCGACAGGAGCGTGTGCGTCTACTTCGGCGACGAGCAGCAGGCGATCTTCTCCTTCATGGGCGCCAAGCTCGACACGCTCAGGGCCCTTCACAAGACGCACGAGATCCACCGCCTCTACAGGAACTTCCGCTCGCCCGACTACCTGCTCAACATGTTCAACACCTATGCGCAGCGCGTGCTCGAGTGCGATCCCGAGTTCCTGCCCAAGGCCGAGAAGACGGTCGCAAGACCCGAAGGGGCCCTGCGCGCCATCCGCACGGCCACGCCGCAGTCGCAGCTGATGCTGCTGTGCGACCTGCTCGAAGGGCGACGCCCCGAGGAGACGACGGCCGTCATCGTGCCGAGCAACCGCGAGGCCGACGCCGTCAGCGCCGCCTTCAAGGCACAGGACATCGAGCACTTCAAGATCTCCGGCAGCGACATCTTCAGGCAGAACATCCTCAAGGCCGCCAAGGCCTACCTGAGCGTGCTCAAGGACGACTTCAGAAGCGCCCCCTGGGCCCAGCTCGTCTATCGGCTCAGCTCGAAGAAGAACCTCTCCCTCAAGAAGATCCGAGACTACCTTGCCGTCGAATTTCCCAGGCGCGGGCTTCTTGCCTCCGACCTCATGCTCTACAGCACGCATGACGAAAAGGAGCCCGTCAGCGCGCTCGAGGACTTCATGCGCGCCTACGAGGGCGAGCTCGTCGTCTTCGACACGGAGACCACGGGCCTTGACATCGGCCTCGACGAGGTGATCCAGATCGCCGCCGTCAAGCTGCGTGCGGGCGAAGTCGTCGAGCGGCTCGTGCTCTACCTTGAAACGGAGCGCGAGATTCCGAAGATGCTCGGCAACATCCCGAATCCGATGCTCGAGGAGTACGAGGCGCACCGCGCCGAGCTCGTCACGCCCGAGGCGGGCTTCAAGATCTTCCTCGACTTCGTGGGCTACGCGCCCGTCGTGGGCCACAACGTCGAATACGACGCCAACATCGTCAACGCCCAGTACGCCGTCCTCAAGGACCAGCTCAGGCGCGTGCGCGGCGATGCGGCGGGACCCGACGAGGACGTCGACCGCACCGAGCTCGTGCGCCGCTTCGACACGCTCAAGCTCTCCCATGCGCTCGAGCCCGCGATCCTCAAGGCCGCGGGCCTTGCGCGCCTTCCCTCGCACAAGCTCAAGGACCTCATCGCGGTCCTCGGACTCGAGGGCAGCAACACCCACAAGGCCGACGACGACGTCGAGGCGACCGTCAGCCTGCTGCGCTGGTTCCACGCCCAGGCCCGTCCGCTCGTCGAGCTCCAGCGGCGCTTCCTCTCCAACCCGAGCGTCGTGCGCATGTCCGACACGCTCAGGAAGATCGTGCTCCCGATGTTCCTCGAGCACAGGAACCTCATGTACCGCAGAATGCCCGCCGACGACGAGGCGATCCTCGTCCAGGTCTTCAGGCAGTTCATCGAGGCCCTGCCCAACTACACGGACGACGAGGGCGAGATCGAGAACATCCGCAAGAAGCTCCCGCTCATCTACGAGTACCTCGACCGCGTGCTCATCAACACGACCTCACAGCCGACGCTCTACGCGCAGCTGCAGAGAAACCTCGTGCAGATCAACTCCCTCAAGGAGCCCGACCTCTGCTCGAGCGACATCGTGCGCGACCGCGTCTTCATCTCCACGGTCCACAAGGCCAAGGGGCTCGAGTTCGACAACGTCATCGTCACCAGCGTCATCGACGGCACGTACCCGTTCTTCAAGAACCACGACAAGGCCGACATCCTCGAGGACGCCCGCAAGCTCTACGTCGCCATCAGCCGAACGAAGCGCACGCTCGTCCTGACGATGCCCGCGGCGAACGCCTGGAACTACGCCCAGAGGCCCTCGCGCTTCCTCGAGAGCATCTCAACCTACTTCGAGAAGTCCTCGGCATAGCCGCTGGAAATCCTCTCGAACAGAAACTGCCCCTGCCTTCACGGTGGCCGTTTTCGTTGACGGACACGACGTCAGGCGGCTTCGGCTTCGAAGGCGCGCTCCTCGAACCTGCGCTTGATGCGCTTCATGAGGCGCACGTAGAGGTAGAGCAGCGGCACGACGGTGACGGCCCAGCTGATCGGATAGACGATCATCAGGGTCACGTAGTCGGGGCTTGCCGCGAAGACGGTCCAGACCCAGATGAGGCGCACGGAGCACACGCAGATGAGGGTCGCCATGGCGGGCGGCATCGAGTAGCCGTAGCCTCGCATGGCGCTCGAGGAGACCTCCATGAGCACGCTGATGGGCTCGAAGCTCGCCACCCAGAAGATGCGCGCCATCGCGAGCTCGACGACGGCCGGCACGTCCGTGAAGAGTCCGAGCATCGTGCGTCCGAAGACGAGCACGAGCGCCACCATCAGGACGGTGGCGACCATGTTGAGGCCCGTGGCGACGTAGGTCGCGCGCTTGCAGCGCTCGAGGTTCTTCGCGCCGTAGTTCTGGCTCACGAAGGTCGTGGCGGCCAGACCGAAGGCGTTGATGAAGCAGTAGATGTTGATCTCGATCGTGAAGGCCGCGACCGAACCCGCCATGGCGTCCGCGCCGAGACTGTTGATGGCGGACTGGATGACGAGGTTCGAGATCGAGAAGACCGCGCCCTGAAGGCCCGCGGGCCAGCCGATCCTCACCATCGGGCGCAGCGCCGTCATGTCGATCCGGAACACCTCGCGCGGCTCAATGTGAAGCGGGCCCTCGGCCGTTATGAGGCTGAAGAAGAGGAGCGAGGCGGCGAGCGCGTTGGCGAGGACGGTCGCGAGCGCAACACCCGCCGTTCCCATGCCGAAGGCGAGCACGAAGAAGAGATTGCCCGCAATGTTGACGAGGGTCGCCGCCACCAGCGCCCAGAGCGGCGTCTGCGTGTCGCCCTGGCTTCGCATCACAGCGGCGAGGAAGTTGTAGATCGCAATGAAGGGCATGCCGAGAAGATAGACGCGCAGATAGGTGAGCGCATCGTCTCTCACGGCCTCGGGCACCGACAGCCAGTCCATGGCGGGCCCCGCGAAGCACTCGCCGACGATCGCCGCGCCTATGCCGAAGATCACCGCCGTGGCGAGCGCCGTGTGCACGGCTCTGTTCGCCCGCTCGGGCTCCTTCATGCCGAGCAGCCTCGCCACCACGACGTTGGCGCCGAGCGCAAGACCCATGCAGAACGCAATGATGAGGCCGATGACGGGCACGTTGTTGCCCACGCCCGCCATCGACTCGTTCGAGACGAAGCGCCCGAGCACCGCAACGTCGGCAGCGTTGAAGAGCTGCTGGAGCATGCCTGTGAAGGCGAGGGGCAGGGCGAAGACGATCATCTTGTCCCAGATCGATCCGTTGAGCATGTCGATCTTCTTGTTCTTGCGGCGCATATCCTTGCGTTGTCCTTTGGCTGGCTGTTGTTCTGCCGTCGAGTCCGGCACTTTCGTTCTTCCGTTCATTCTACCGCCCCCTCCCGCCCTTCCAAGAGTCCCGAAACGAGCGCGGAGCAGTCTTTTGAGCGACCTCACCCGCGCTTGGCGCGTCGGCCCTTCGCGGCGAGGCGATAGCGTTGCCTCGGGTTCTGGCGCGCCTCGGTGGGCTCGATGACGCCCGCCTCCACAAGACGCTTCACGCGCTTGGCGGCCGTCTGGCGGGAGACGCCCGCAAGGAGCGTGATCTCCTTGACCGAAAGACTGCCCGCCTCCGCGAGCCTCTCCCTGAGAATCGTCTCGAAGTCGGCCTGATCCGCACCCGCCAAAGGCGCTGCGGACTCGTCCGGAGCCTCCGCCCTCACCTCTTCTCTTATGTCGGCTTTTTCCTCCTCGGCCGCCTTTGCGAAGATGACCGTGAAGGCGGCGGGCGTGGTTTCGACGCGCACGGCGAGGCCGTCGGCCCCGCAGCCGAGGATCGCGGCAAACCCGAAGCCCGTGCCTTCGGCGGCGAGGCCGCCTGCGAGCGGCGTGAGGGAAAGCATGCGCGCGAGCCTTTCGTTTCGGCTCGCCCTGAGGCCCGCGTCCGAGGCGAGCGCCTCGGGCGCCATGCCGAAGAGTCCGCCCGGGCTCCTGATGTCGACGGCGTCCTCGAAGACGCGCACCCGCACGGGCATGCCTCGTCCTTCAGGCGAATAATCCCTGTGCTCAAGGGCGTTGACGAGCGCGGCGCGAAGGGCTCGGGCGAAGGCCCCATCCGTCGTTTCCGCGGCGGGCGCCCACGACGCCATGACGATCCTCTCCGCCTCCGCGGCCATTTCGGCGGCGGGGCCGGGCACGGGCTTCATGAAGAGCACTCTGCGGCCCTCGTCCGCGCCGTCGCCCCTCGGTCCCTCGAGGACCGACACCTCGAGCACGAGCCTCGGAAAATGCTTCTGCGGGAAGATCGAGCCGGCGACAAGGCCGCCGAGCGTCGGGCAGATCCTGCCGTCGACGCGGGTGAGGACGCCGAGCTGCATCAGGGCCGTCTCGTCGGAGAGTCTCGCGAAGACGTTCGGATGACGCTCCCTCGCAAAGCCGAGCATCGCGGCGATCCGCTCGGCCTCGAGCTCGTCGGGATTCGCGTGCTCGACGGGCTCAATGTCAAAGAGCGGCGGACAGCGCTCCTCCATCATGCGGTAGCGCTCATAGGCGGTCAGAGGCCTGGTACCCTCGTCAGTTCTCAGAAAGGCGCCCGCACGGCCCGCGCCCTGCACGCGGGCGGGCCTGCGCCTGCGGTCGAGCTCATGCACGCGCAGCCAGGCGACGGGCCGTTCGTCAACGGACGCAATCCCCGCCTCCGCGCGCACCTCAGGCTCCACCGCCCCGAGCGCCCCGCGAAGGGCCTCGACCGCCGCCTCGGCATCGAACCCCGCCGCAGACCGCCATCCGTCCTCAGGATCGGGGCCGATCAGAATCCATCCGCCCGCCGTGTTCGCAAGGGCCGAAACCGTCGCTGCAAGACTCTCGTCGGGCGCCTTGAGCACCTCGACGCTCCTGCGCAGATTCGCGCCCCTCATGAGACGCGCCAGCACGCCGCCCGCGTCCTCATTCCCGACTTCAGACATGCCGTCCTCCCGACTTGACAAATCAACTGTAAACCCTTCCGCCGGAGTGCACTCCGTCCGCTCCCGCAGCCCCGTCGCGCAACCGGAAATGGCCCCGCAACAGCTCAAACTGTAAACCTGCGGCACCGGAACTGTCAACCCCGCCCGCTGACAGTAACGCATACTTTAAATTGCAGATCAGACATATTTTACCTTTACACTTGCCAACCCTCTTTCTCCAGCCGGCTCACGGAAAAGCATCCCGGTCATTTCCACTCACGACTGTAAACCACGCCCAACCACCTTTCAACCCTTTACAGTTGCAATCCCTCCGTCACTCGAAAATGCATCGTCATGCAACAACTGGAGCTTCAGCTCGACGGGTTCCGATGCGCTTGTCTTCAGAGCCTGCGAGCCCGCCGTCTCGCCCCGAAGGACGGGCTGAACGCTGGTCGAAGATACTTTGCGAGCTGATTTTCATCGAGCGGCCTCGGCGCATTTTGAGGCCCTCTTTGGCGCGAAGACCGTACGTCCCCTTGAAGTGGCCTTCAAAATGCACCATGCCGCAACGGACGTTCTGATCATCGAACCGATCCTTCGGGTATGGGCTACACGAGGTTCCATCATCCCGGATACCTCAGGCGCGCCCGCGTACTCGGAGCCGCGGACATCGTCGAGCGCTTCATCGTGAAGCAGTCCTGAATACAATTCGGGCGCCCGCAGCATCTGCCGCAGGCGCCCGAATTGTTCTTGTCCGTCCCTCGACGGCGCCCTTTCCGGGCTTAGCCGCAGACCCAGAGGGCCGTGCGGTAGACGACGAAGGAGAAGGCGTAAGCGAGGAGCGTGTAGGCCACCCACAGGACGGCCGGCGCCTTCCAGGTGCCCATCTCGCGCTTGATGGCGGCGAGCGTCGCGAAGCACGACGGGCTGAAAACGAAGAAGGCGAGGAAGGAGAGGCCCATCGGGATCGTCCAGCTGTGCTGCAGGATCGGCACGAGGGCGTCCTCCGCGTCGCTCGCGGTCGCGTAGAGCGTGCCGAGCACCGAGACGGCCACCTCGCGCGCGCCCATGGCGGGAACGAGCGAGATGCACATCTGCCAGTTGAAGCCGATCGGCGCAAAGAGGGGCTCCAACGCGCGGCCGAGCATGCCCGCGAAGCTGTAGTTGATCGCGGGATCGGTCGCGCCGGCGGGCGCGCCCGGGAAGGTCGTCAGCACCCAGAGGAAGACCGTGAGCGCCAGAATGATCGTGCCCACCTTCTGCAGATAGATGCAGGCGCGCTGCCAGAGGCCGTGCGCGAGCGCGTCGATGCGCGGCAGGTGGTAGCTCGGCAGCTCGAGCATCAGCGTGCGGTTCTCGCCCTTGCCCGTCGTGTGCTTGAGGATCCAGGCGACGACGAGCGCGCCCACCATGCCGAGACAGTAGAGCGCGAAGAGCACGAGGCCCTGCAGGCCCACGCCCCAGACGGAGACGTCGGGCACGAAGGCCGCGATCATCACGGCGTAGACGGGCAGCCTCGCGCCGCAGGTGAGCAGCGGCGCAATGGCGATCGTCGCCCAGCGGTCGCGCTGGTTGCCGACGATGCGAGCCGCCATGATGGCGGGCACCGCGCAGGCGTAGCCCGAGAGAAGCGGCAGGAAGGAGCGGCCCGAAAGGCCCACCGAGCCCATCGTGCGGTCAAGCAGGAACGCCGCTCGCGGCAGGTAGCCCGACTCCTCCATCAGCAGGATGAAGAAGAAGAGGATCAGGATCTGCGGCAGGAACACCACCACGCCGCCCACGCCGCCGATGACGGCGTCGACGAGCAGGTCCTTCACGAACCCGTCGGGCATGTGCTCGGCGCACAGCTCCCCGAGCATGTTGAAGCCCTCCTCGATCCACTCCATCGGATAGGCGGACCAGGCGAACACCGCCTGGAAGACGAAGAAGAGGATGATCATCAGGATCGTCACGCCGAGCCAAGGATTGAGCACGACGCGGTCGATGCGGTCGGAAAATTCGTCGGGGAAGATCTTGTCAAGCCCGAGCTTGCGCAGGATCCTGTTGAGGCGCGCAAGGTCGTCCTCCTCGGTCGCCTCGGGCACCCAGGACGACCAGGCGGATGGGTCGGAGAGAAGCTCGGTGAGCCTGTCGATGCCCTGCTTGCGCACGGCGATCGTCTCGACCACGGGCACGCCGAGCTCGCGCGAGAGGTCCTCGGCCTTGAGCTCGATCCCGCGGCGGCGCGCGAGGTCCATCATGTTGACCGCCACCACGGCGGGGAGCTTCAGGCGTTGCGCGGCCATGACGAGCTTGAGGCCGCGCCTCAGGTTCGTCGCGTCAAGCACGCAGACGACGAGATCGGGCCTGCGCTCGCCGCGCGCGATGCCCTTGAGGACGTCGACCGTCACCTTCTCGTCGGGCGAGCGCGGATGAAAGGAATAGGTGCCCGGAAGGTCGAGCACGCGGATCTTCTCGGGTGCGCCGATGAGTTGGCCCTCGACGCGCTCGACGGTCACGCCCGCATAGTTGGCGACCTTCTGCTTCGAACCCGTCAGAATGTTGAAGAGCGACGTCTTGCCGGCGTTCGGATTGCCGAGCATCGCGATGAGCGGCCCGGACGGATAGATGTCAACGGAGACGGCCATCAGTCGCGCCTCCTCACCTCGATGCAGCGGGCCTCGACCAACCTTAGCGCAAACGTCGAGACGCCGATGCGGACCGCGATCGGATCGCCGCCCAGAGCGGCCTTCTGCAACACCACGCACGGTTCGCCCGCGGTGAAGCCGATTTCCTCAAGCCAGATCTCCCAGTCTTCGGGAGCGCCTTCGGCATGGACGCCGACCACCTCGAGCTCGTCTCCGATGGCGGCCTTGTCCAGAGTGAATGTGTCGGACATTTTTATATATGGGGGGCTGATCCTTCGTGCCTCGGGCCGCCTCAGGGGTTCGGAAGCCCGGGTCCAGCCCCGTGGGTGAGAGCTGAGAAGGAAAATGATTCTCTTTTAGGTGACTCGCATTTTACCCGTTTGCGCAGCCGTCGGCTCGATTCCCTGAAAAAATTCCTCGCCCGCTTGGACCGCCTCCGCCTCCCGAAGAGGCGCGCTGTCACCCAAAAATGACAGTTTTCCCTTACGACGAATACTCCCAAGGGGGTATTTGCACCCATTTCACCCTAGTCAATCTGATGTATAACCCTTGAAAATCAATGGGTTAGAATGAAAGAATCCCCTGCCATTCAATGCGGTTCGCGCCTGACGCCGAACCCGCCTCACCAACGGAGTTCCCCCCTGATGACCGAGATGACCGCTCCCGCGCGCGTTCGCGAGATTCCCTATAACTACACGTCGCTCTCGGACCGCGAGATTGTGATCCGTCTCCTGGGCGATAAGGAAAATCCCACGCAATTTCATTAAAGCAGCCTTTGCAGTGGTGTGTACATCCGCTTACAAAAATGCTTGTACGTACT
>ENA-UPSY01002369-UPSY01002369.1-human-gut-metagenome-genome-assembly--contig:-NODE-2369-length-16337-cov-3.742189_pt1 | contig 16337 bp, 17 predicted proteins | sample MGYA00250044_ERZ773365 | MGnify/ENA primary metagenome ERZ773365 (study PRJEB29103, sample SAMN06111932) | human gut metagenome | biome: human gut; feature: ankylosing spondylitis patient; material... | reverse complement strand
GGGACTTGAACCCGCACGTCCGGAGTGGACACTAGAACCTGAATCTAGCGAGTCTGCCAATTCCACCACTCGCGCATGGGCTTTGTGAATCAAAGCTTGTTTAATATAGCATTTCGCGCGGGGATTGTCAAGCGTATTTTCCGCAACTTCCCGAAAAAATCTCAACGTGTGTCGAAAACGTGAATTTTTACCGGTCCGGGTATTCAAATCCGGCGGCATCTGCTATACTAAAGAAAAAGAGACCCGGCCGTGCCGGGAACGGAGTTGTGATATTCATGGATTCAAATCGCGTTATGCTCAAGGCGGATGCGCGCCGCCGTACCGTCAGCTGTCAGCCGAGCCCGATTCTCGCGGGGCTGATCCTCTTTGCCCTCGGCATGCTCATCTCGACGCTTACGTCGTACCTGATGGGCATGGATCGTCTGGCCACGGCGCTGACAGATGCTGCGCGCTTCGGCACGGAGGCGGTCGAGCAGGCGTACCTCAGCTTCCTTGAGCACTACAGTGTGTCCGGCTTTGCGATCGCGCTCGTCGTCGCGCTGCGGATCATGAGCTATATGATCAGCGTCGGCTTTGTGATCTTTGCGCTGCACGTCAGCCGCGACGAAAAGGCCGAGTTCGGAAACCTCTTTGACGGCTTCGGCCTCTTTTTCCGCGTGCTGTGGCTCGGCATTCTGGAGGGGCTGCTGATCTTCTTGTGGAGTCTGCTGCTGGTCGTGCCGGGTATTGTGGCGGCTTACCGTTACCGGCAGGCGCTGTATCTGCTGCTCGATCACCCGGAAAAGTCCGCGTGGCAGTGCCTGCGCGAGAGCGGCGCGCTCATGCGCGGCCACAAGTGGGAGCTGTTCGTGCTCGATCTGAGCTTTCTCGGCTGGGCGATGCTGAGCGCGATGTTCGCGCCCGTGTCGATCTGGCTCGACCCGTACCGCGCTATCACGAACGCAAATTATTATAACCGGCTCGTCGGCGCGCAGGGCGGCCCGCGCATTTATGAGGGCTCGTTCACCGACATCCCGAACGATCCGCAGTCCTGATGGCTTTATCCCGCCTTTCCCCCCCGCCTGCCGTGCGCAGGCGGGGTGTCTTGCGTTGACAAGCCGTGGCTGTGCGGTATAATCTAAAGAGAAACCCGAGGAAAACGAGGTGCACAGATGCAGACGGAAAAGAGCGGCCGTCCGCAGGCGATGATCGCCATGAGCGGCGGCGTGGATTCGAGCGTGGCGGCATACCTGATGCAGCAGGCGGGTTACGACTGCATGGGCGTGACCATGAAGCTGTATGAAAACGAGGACGCCGGCGTGCCGCGCGGCCACACCTGCTGCGCGCTCGACGATGTGGAGGATGCCCGCCGCGTGGCCTACACGCTGGGTATGCCGCACTATGTGTTCAATTATAAAGACGCGTTTCGTGAGCAGGTCATGGCGCGCTTTGCCGCCGCCTATCAGCGCGGGGCGACGCCGAACCCCTGTCTGGACTGCAACCGCTACCTGAAATTCGGCCTGCTGGAATCGCGCGCCCGCGCGCTCGGGTGCGACGTACTGGCGACCGGACATTATGCCCGCATCGAGCAGCTTCCCGACGGGCGCTGGACGCTCAAAAAGGCGGCAGACCCCGAAAAGGACCAGAGCTATGTGCTCGCGTGGCTCACGCAGGAGCAGCTTGCGCACACGCGCTTCCCGCTTGGCGGTCTGCGCAAGAGCGAGGCGCGCGCCATCGCCGAGGCGCACGGCTTCTGCAACGCGCACAAGCACGACAGTCAGGACATCTGCTTCGTGCCGGACGGCGATTATGCCGCCGCGGTCGAGCGGCTGACGGGTGCGCGCAGCGAGCCCGGGCGCTTTGTGGACGCGCACGGAAACGTGCTCGGCACGCACCGCGGCATCATCCACTATACGATCGGACAGCGCCGCGGGCTCGGCATCGCGGCCGAAGCGCCGCTGTACGTCTGCGGCATCGACGTGCCGAACAACGAGGTCGTGCTCGGACGCAACGCTGACCTGTTTTCGACCGAGCTCGATGCGAGCGGCTGCAACTGGATCTCCGGCGACGTGCCGGACGTGCCGCTGCACGTGACGGCCCGCATCCGCTACCGGCAGCCGGAGCAGCCGTGCACCGTCACGGCCACGGGACCAGACACGGTGCACGTGTCGTTTGCCGCGCCGCAGCGCGCCATCACGCGCGGCCAGGCCGTCGTGTTCTACGACGGGGACACGGTGCTCGGCGGCGGCACGATCGACTGAACTGTGATTTTTGGAAGGGAGGCGCGGCCGTGTCCGTGACGCTCTATCTTGCGATCCCCTGTTATAACGAGGAGACGGTCCTGCCGGAGACGGCGCGCCGCCTGCGGGAGAAATTCACCGCCCTGCGCGCCGCCGGGACGATCGGCCCCATGAGCCGCATCTGCTTCATCGACGACGGCTCGAAGGACGCCACCTGGCAGCTCATTTCCGACCTGCACGCGCACGACCCGGTCTTTTCCGGTATCCGCCTGTCGCGCAACCGCGGCCACCAGAACGCGCTGCTGTGCGGCCTGATGACGCTGCGGAATCGCGCCGACTGCGTCATTTCCATGGACGCCGATCTGCAGGACGACATTGACGCCATTGACGCCATGCTTGCGGCCTTTCAGAACGGGAATGATATCGTCTACGGCGTGCGTGCGAGCCGGAAGCAGGACTCGGCCTTCAAGCGCGCCACCGCGCAGGGGTATTACCGCCTGCGGCGCGCACTCGGCGCGGACGTGGTGTATAACCACGCCGACTACCGGCTCATGAGCCGCCGCGCGCTCGACGCACTCGCGGAGTATAAAGAAGTCAATCTGTTCCTGCGCGGGCTCGTGCCGCTCGTGGGCTACCCGAGCACGGTCGTGTATTACGAGCGCGGCAAGCGCTTTGCGGGCGAAAGCAAGTACCCGCTGCGCAAGATGCTCTCGTTCGCGTGGGAGGGTGTGTCGTCGCTGACGGTCTCGCCGCTGCGGCTCATCACGCGCATCGGCATCGTGATGTTCCTCGTCAGCATCGCCATGCTCATCTATTTTCTCGTGCGCTATTTCACCGGCCACACCGTTGCCGGGTGGTCGAGTCTCGCCGTGTCCATCTGGGCCATCGGCGGGCTGCAGCTGCTGGCCATCGGCGTGGTGGGGGAGTATATCGGCAAGATCTATCTCGAGACAAAGGCGCGCCCCCGCTACCGGATCGAGACGGAGCTCGATGATCGGGAGGCGGAGCTTTGAAGCGATTGCGCGCGCTCTTTGATGCAAAGCTGTGGAAATTCCTGCTTGTCGGTGTGATCAACACGCTCGTCGGCACGGCGATCATGTTCGGGTTGTATAATATTGCCGGGTGCTCGTACTGGGTGGCCTCGGCGGCCAATTACGTGCTGACAAGTATTCTGAGCTTCTTCCTCAACAAATACTTCACGTTCCGCAGCCACGAGCGCAGCGTGGGACAGGTCGTGCGCTTCGCGGCGAACATCGCCGTGTGCTACCTGATCGCTTACGGCGCTGCCAAGCCGCTGTGTCTGCGCCTGCTTGCCAACGCCTCGGTGAGCACGCGCGACAACGTGGCCATGCTTGTCGGCATGGTGTTTTTCACCGGCCTCAACTACCTCGGCCAGCGCTTTTTCGCCTTTCGCAGCCCGAAAACCGAAGAAAACTGAGACCCATTCCCGGATGTGCACACATCCGGGAATTCTTTTGGAAAAAACACAAATATGCTATTGACAAACAAGGCGAGAAGTGGTTATATAAACACATGAACAATCATTCATATGTTTAAACGAAAGCGAGGAGATCCCGTGGCAGAACCGAAACAAGACAGCGCACCGGCGTGCGAATATCTCAACGTGCACGAGGACGCGGTGGCGCAGGTGCTTGCGGCCCTGCCGGACGATGAGACGCTCTACGACCTGTCGGAGCTGTTTCGCGTTTTTGGCGATTCGACGCGCATCAAGATCCTCTATGTGCTCTTTGAGAGCGAGCTGTGCGTGTGCGATATTGCGCGCCTGCTGAATCTGACGCAGTCGGCAGTCAGCCACCAGCTGCGCATTTTGAAGGCGTCGAACCTTGTCCGCTTCCGTCGGGAGGGGAAGACCGTGTTCTATTCTCTGGACGACGACCACGTTCGGTCCGTGCTGGCACTCGGCATGGAGCACGTGCTGGAAAAATGATGGCCCGGCCATCTTTTCAAATACCATTCAATGACAGATGAAGGAGCGTACATCATCATGGAAAAGACTTATAAGATTGAAGTGGATTGCGCCAACTGCGCGGCGATCATCGAACGCAATGTGGCAAAGCTCAAGTGCGTCCGCGAAGTGACCGTGAGCTACATGGCGCAGAAGATGCTCGTCGACTATGCCCCCGGCACGGACGAGAGCGAGGCCAAGGCGGAGATCCTCAAGACCGCGCTCAAGGTCGAGCCGGACTTCCGCTTCGAGGACTGAATCGCATGACGCGCGCACAGAAAAGGTCGCTGCTGCTCATAGCAGCAGCGGCCGTGCTGCTCATTGGGCTGCACTTTGTGCCGGTCACGGGCTGGCTCAAGCTCGTGCTGTACCTCATCCCGTACCTGCTTGTCGGCGGCGAGACGCTGGTCGATGCCTGCAAGGGGATCTATAACCGCCAGCCGTTTGATGAAAACCTCCTCATGGCTGTGGCCACTGTCGGCGCGATGGTGCTCGGGGACTATCCCGAGGCCGTGTCCGTCATGCTGTTTTACCAGATCGGCGAGCTGTTTGAGAGCTATGCCGTCGGCCGCAGCCGGAAAAACATCGGCGACCTGATGGATATCCGCCCGGATTTCGCGTACGTGGAGACTGCTGACGGCATTGTGCGTGTCAAGCCCGAGGAGGTCGCCGTCGGCGATACGATCGTCGTCAAGCCCGGTGAGCGCGTCCCGCTCGACGGCACGGTGCTGACCGGCACGTCGGCGCTGAATATGAGCGCGCTGACCGGCGAGAGCGCCCCCGTGGACGTCGCGGAGGGCAGCGCCGTCGTGAGCGGCAGCGTGAACCTGTCGGGCGTGCTGCGTCTGCGCGTGGAGAAGGTGTATGCCGAGTCCACGGTCGCGCGCATTCTTGAGCTCGTGGAAAACTCCTCGCTCAAAAAGGCGCACACCGAGCGTTTCATCACGAAGTTTGCCCGCGTCTATACGCCGTCTGTGTGCGGCGCGGCGCTGGCGCTGGCGATCCTGCCGCCGGTCGTGCGGCTCATCATGGGCATCCCGGCCGACTGGGGCGAGTGGATCTACCGCGCGCTGACGTTTCTCGTCATCAGCTGCCCGTGTGCGCTTGTGATCTCGATCCCGCTGTCGTTTTTCGGCGGTATCGGCGGCGCGTCTGCACGCGGCATCCTCATCAAGGGCTCGAGCTATCTCGAGATGCTGGCCAAAACGGACCGCGTCGTCTTTGACAAGACCGGCACGCTCACGCGCGGCACGTTCGCCGTCACGGCGGTGCATCCCGCGCAGCCGGAGCTGTCCGATCAGGCGCTGCTGCAGCTTGCGGCGGCGGCGGAGCAGTTTTCCGATCACCCGGTCAGCCAGAGCCTGCGCCGCGCGGCCGGAGAGCTTCCGGCCGACCTGGTCACGACGGACGCCAAAGAGCTCGCCGGTCACGGCGTGACCGCGCAGGTCGGCGGCCGGTCTGTTGCCGCCGGCAACACGAAGCTGATGGACACCCTCGGCCTGACCGTGCCCGCGGTCAATGAGACCGGTACGGTCATCCACGTCGCGGCCGACGGCGCGTATCTCGGCTACATCGTCATCTCCGACGAGCCGAAGACCGGCTCGCGCGAGGCGGTGGCCCGCCTGCGGGCGGACGGCGTGCGCGTCGTCATGCTCACCGGCGACCGGAAGAGCGCGGCCGACGCCGTGGCGGAGGAGCTGGGCATCGCGGAGGTGCACAGTGAGCTGCTGCCGGAGGATAAGGTCACGCAGGTCGAGCGGCTGCTTGGCGAGGGCGCACCCGGGAAATACCTCGCCTTTGTCGGCGACGGCATCAATGATGCACCGGTGCTTGCGCGTGCCGATCTCGGCGCCGCCATGGGCGGTATCGGCTCGGACGCCGCCATTGAGGCAGCAGACATCGTGCTCATGGACGACGATCCGCGCAAGCTCTCGCTGGCTATGCGCATCTCGCGCAAGACCATGCGCCTCGTCTGGCAGAACATCGTCTTTGCGCTGGCGGTCAAGGCCGTGTGCCTCGTGCTCGGTGCGCTTGGCATTGCGAACATGTGGGTCGCTATCTTTGCCGATGTCGGCGTGATGGTGCTGTGCGTGCTCAACGCCGCCCGTGCGCTTGATACGAAGCGCCTGTGATCCTTTGTATAGAAAAAAGACCGCCGACCGGCGGTTTTTTTTCATGCCTTTTTCATGTGCAGCGGCGGAAGCTGCCGTCGGTGAGGATGCGCGCGCAGATCAGCCCCAGCGGCAGGGCGATGACGATCAGCAGCGAGGCGACGAGCCACGATGCGCTGTCGCTCAGGTTCATCGTGCCCAGATCGTACACGGCGCGGTAGAAATACAGCCCCGGCACCATGATGACGATCGACGGCACGGTGATCGTGATGCGCGGATAACCCGAGCGCCGCTTATACAGGGAGGCGAGCAGGCCCGCCGTCAGCGCGCCGAAAAACGCGGCCGCTGCCGGCGGGAAGCCGGCCAGACTGACGAGCTCGAGCCGCAGGGTGTTCGATATCGCGCCGATCACGGCGGCGACGGACGCGAGCTTCACGGGACTGTTGAACATCAGCGAGAAGCCGAACACGCCGCAGAAGCTCATGGCCAGCCGCAGCAAAATCCGCGCCCAGACGGGCAGCCCCAGCGGCAGGAAATCCATCGGCTGCAGCCGCAGCAGCAGCGCCATGCCCCATGCGGTCAATGTTGCCACGACGACGATCATGATCGCGTAGGCCAGCCGTTCGAGCCCGGAGCGCATGTCCTGCTTTGCCATGTCAATGCCGCTTGTGATGAACGGGAAGCCCGGGATGATGAACAGCATCGCGCAGATATAGCCCGCCTGATGCTGTGGGTCGATGGGGAAGAGCAGCGATGCCAGCCGGAACAGCCCAGCATAGACTAGACACGCCGCAGCGACGGACAGGGCGATGCAGCCAAACAGCGTCAGATGCCGCTGTGTCAGCCGCGCGCGCACATATTGCCCGACGCCCGCACCGAGAAAGGCCAGCAGCATCTCGATCGGCCCACCGCCGAGCAGAAACGTGAACCCGCCGCACGCAAGCGCGGACGCGAGTCCGAGCTGCAGCGGCGTGTAGCTGCCGGCAGTCTGCGCGATCTCGTCGAGCCTGGTGTGCAGGTCGTCGGCGGTCATGTACACGCCCTCGATCGGAAAGCGCTTGACAAAGCGTTCGAGCCGGTCAAGCTTCGCGGTGTTGACGCCGGTCGCCGTGAGCGTCAGCGTCTGGGAGAAGCTGTCCTGCCCGTCGGAGCAGGTGTATTCGATGGATGTGAGTCCGATGTCGGCTGCGCACACGAGACCGAGTGCCTCGGACAGCTCGTTCATCGAGCTACGCACGCGCCACGCGCCCGTGCCGCACGAGAGCAGCAGCAGACCGACCCGCCCGACCACACCGGCGCGGATGGGCAGCGGTGCGCGTGAAACGGGCAGTTCCTTCTGATCCCGGATGGGGTCGTGCCACGGGATCTGCATATGATTTGGTTTGATGATCGAGTGATGCAGCATAGTTTGCACCCCTTTTAGAAATTCGGTCTGTATTGTAGTCTTGTCCGCGCCGGAAGTCAAGCACCATCCCGCTGCAAATGCGCGGCCCCGGAGCAAAAACGCTCCCGGGCCGCGCGGTCGTTTAATCGGATCATCCGGCGCGAAACAGCCGCCGGTACTCGCGCGGACTGCAATAGCCCGCCGTGCACCGGGAAAAGGCATCGCCGAGAAAGAGCTTGTCCGTGCAGATCTCGATGATGGAAAAGCGCTCGCCCGGCGCGGCGGCGAGCACGCGCACCTCGGCATCGAGCAGCGCCCGGTACTCCGCCTCGCAGGCGTCGGTGATGCACATGTCCGGCTGCCAGCAGAAGGTCTGCTGCACGTCGCAGCCGCTGATGACGGCGTCAAAGTCGGCGCCGTCGCGAATGGCGCGGTCAATGTACGTTCGCAAAGTCATGATCGTATCCTCCCGTGTTGTGATCGTGGTCTGGTTTCTCCCTTTGTACCTACCATATCATCTATGGAGTCCGATAATCAGGACAGTGAGCGCTTTGCACCGCTCATTTTTGCGCCGCGCGCAGCCATGCAATCTCCTGCGCGTAGCCGGCGTCGTCGTTCGGTGTCTCGAGGATGAACGGCAGCGGCGCGAGTGCCGGATGCTGTGTGACGCGCACGAGCGCCTCCGGCGGGATGCAGCCGTCGCGCAGCTTCGCGTGCCGGTCCTTGTGACTGCCGCAGGGATTGAGGCTGTTGTTGAGGTGCACGGCGTGCAGACGCTCGAGCCCGATCACGCGGTCAAACTCCGCGAGCACGCCGTCAAGGTCGCCGGCAATGTCGTACCCCGCGTCCCAGACGTGGCAGGTGTCGAGACAGACGCCGATGTGCTCAGAGAGGGTCACGCGGTCGATGATGGCGCGCAGCTGCTCGAAGCGGCCGCCGACCTCGCTGCCTTTGCCGGCCATGGTCTCGAGCAGCACGGTCGTGGACATGTCGGGGAAGAGGACCTCATTGAGCAGCGCGGCGATCTTCTTGATGCCCACGTCGATGCCCTGCCCGACGTGGCTGCCGGGGTGAAAATTGTAGAGCTGGCCGGGCGTGTGCTCCATGCGCTGCAGGTCATCGGAAAAGGCCATGCGCGCAAACTCCGCCACGTTCGGCTTGGCCGCGCAGGGGTTGAGCGTGTACGGCGCGTGCGCGACCAGCCGGTCGATGCCCGCGCGGGCGCACTCGGCGTGAAAGGCGGCAATGTCCGCCGCCTCAATGGGCTTGGCGCTGCCGCCGCGGGGATTGCGCGTGAAGAACGCGAACGTGTTTGCGCCCAGCGCCTCTGCGCGCTTTGCCATGGCGAGATACCCGCCGGCGGAGGAAATGTGACAGCCGATCCGGAACATACGATCACCTCAAAGAATGGATGCCCCCATCATAGCACACCGCGCGGCGGTTGCCAAGCTTGCCACCGCGCCGCGGATGGTGTATGCTGTTTACAGATTCGTTTTGATGGTGGAGGATGTTGCATGGAATCATTGACTTTTCAGCCCAATAAAAAGGGTGTGATCAGTGGTGGAATTATATCAGTTATCCTTTGTGTTGGACTGTTTGCCTATATTACATTTGAAGACGGGGAGTGCCCATCAAAGAATTCGTTAATCTTTTTGTGTGTATCTTCAGTTGTAGTTGTTCTTGTTTATACTGTAACAGTGTTTAGTATAGTTAGATCGGTCGGATACAGAACCAAAATTGAAGTCAGCCAGCAGGGTTTTGCGGTTGTAGACCCCAAGCGTTCGGAACCTGTGTTTGTACCATGGAGCGAGCAGATCCATCTGTGTATTTGTGTGGAAGGAGACGTCTATAGCTATCATTGGATTCATGATACGGTACTTTGCTTTTCCAATCAGGACATAAGCGGACAGTGGATAGAAAGGGGTCAGACTGTGAATTACCGGCAGACGTTTGAAACAGATGCCGGTCAGCCGTGGGTCGTTGCACTGACTTATGGCAGCAAGGCGAAATGCAAGAAAGACGCAGCGCGCATCCGTCAGTACATGGACGGCTGTTTGCAGCAGGCAGAATAACCTTGCTGGAAAACCGATTTGGATGCCACAAAAAAAGGGGAGGGCAGGCCATGCAGCCATATGAACTCATTCGCTCCGGCCGCTGCACGCTGGCGCTCGAGCTGCGCGGCGGGCGCGTGATCGTGCGCGCGCCGTACCGGACGTCGCAGGCGACGATCGACCGCTTTGTCGCGTCGCACACCGACTGGATCGCGCACGCTCTGGCAAAGCAGGAGACCCGCGCCGCCGCGCACCCGGAGCCGACGGACGCCGAGCGGGAGGAATATATCCGGCGGGCGAAGGACTGCCTGCCGCAGCGCGTGGCGTATTACTCCGAGCGGATGGGGCTTTGCCCGACGCAGGTGCGCATCACGGGCGCGCGCACGCGCTTTGGCAGCTGCAGCTCACAGGGGCACATCTGCTTTTCATGGCGGCTGATGCAGTACCCGCCGGAGGCGATTGACTACGTTGTCGTGCACGAGCTGGCGCACCTGCGCTACATGAACCACGGCGCGGAGTTTTACGCGCTCATCGCGCGCTATCTGCCGGACTGGAAGACCCGCCGCGCCCTGCTGCGGGCGTGAAAAAGCGCACCGGAGGACGGGTTGTCCTCCGGTGTGCTTTTCGCAGTTGGTTAAAAGATGCCGTGATTATATTTGATCTGCCCATAAAGAATAAATGCCAAGCCGATCGTGATTGCCGGAAGAACGATGGCGTCTGGGATTGATTCGTTCCAAAGCGTGACGAGATAGGCGAGCGCAAGGGAAATGCCAATAATGAGTGTCCCTGTGCCAACGGCTTTTCCGTACTTGGGGACATCCTCCTCTTTCACGTTTCTGCGGTTATAGGCGTGTATCGTGCTGATATTTCCGCTTATGTTTACGATGCCGATCACCGACAGAAATATGCCAAGGATCAAAAGTAAAAGTTGATTCATGGTGCTCTCCTAAAAATAGAATAAATCCTCAAATTTCTTGTCCAGCGCGATGCAGAGAATGAGCGCCAGCTTGGCGGTCGGGTTGAATTGACCGGTCTCAATGGAACTGATCGTGTTTCGCGAGACGCCTACTATTTCTGCGAGCTGGGACTGCGACAGGTGCTTTTCAAAACGTGCCTGCTTTAGCCGGTTGCACAGCTTCAGTTCCTCCTTCATCCCACTACCTCGACAAGGCGCAGAGCAAAAAAGACAGAGAACAGAGCAAGCATGGCAAAGTACGGGGTAGTGATTATGAGATCCGTTTTCTTTTTTGTCTTCCGCCATTTTACCAGATAGTGCGTTCCGAGAATGCTGAAGTAAATGATCCACGGACTGTAAAGCATCGTGTCCGCGGCCCAGACAACCAGAACGGATATGAGGCGGCACATACCGGCACCGACGCGAGCGGCGGCGCTGCCGGCCTGCAGCGCTGTTTCCAACTCGGCCAAATCTCTGTTTTTGTTCTCTTTACGGCTGATCGCCAGAATATCTTCCTTCTCCATCATACACCTCTTCGCCAAGTTTTCTTGTCATCATTATATGCGCGCCAAGTTTTCTTGTCAATATTTTTTGAAAAGATCCCGATATAGGAGGGAAGCAAACAGGAGAAGAGTGCGCGGCGTCTCACGGGCTTTGCATATCTTTGCAATTGATTTTTGCAGCAGTTGCGTGTAAACTATATGGCCAGAAAAACCAGGGAGGGATGTGCATGAAACAGGCGATCGCGCTCGCCGGCGGCGGCACGAAGGGCGCATATCAGGTCGGCGCGTGGAAGGCGATGCGGGAGCTCGGCATCCCGTTTGACATCGTCACGGGCACGTCCATCGGCTCGGTTACGGCGGCGCTGATGGTGCAGGACGATTTTGACCGCGCATGGGAGCTCTGGACGCACATCACGGAGGAGCAGATCATGCTCGAGCGCGACGATGCCACGCCGCACGAAAAGCGTGAGCTCGCGGCGCTGGCCGAGCACCCGGAGCAGCTCATCGCGCGCGTCAAGGACTGGGCGGATCTCAACCGCCGCACGGCGGACATTTCGCCGTACCGCGCGCTCGTGCACAAATATCTCGACGAGACACGCTTTTTTGCCTCGCCCGTGGATTTCGGGCTCATGACGGCGCGCTTTCCGTCGTTCCAGCCGGTCGAGGTGCGCAAGCAGGACATCGCGCCCGGCTACCTGCCGCAGTGGATCCTTGCGTCGTCGGCGTGTTTTCCGATGTTCCCGATGTGCGAGATCGACGGGCAGAACTATCTCGACGGTGCATATTCGGACAACCTGCCGATTAGCACGGCGTTTCGTCTCGGCGCGGATCGCGTCATCGCCATCGGTCTCAAGCCGGAGACACCGGAGAAAAAGTACGCAAATCACCCGCTCGTGACCTATATCGCCCCGGCGGAGCCGCTGGGCAAGCTGCTGGAGTTTGACCCCGACGCGATGCGTCACAGCATCGCCCTCGGCTATACGGACACGCTGCGCGTGCTCGGCAGCTATATCGGCCATACCTACACGTTCGAACCCGACGGGCAGACGCTGCTCGAGGGCGTCGCGCGCGACTATCTGCTCTGGCTGCTGCGCCGGGAGCTGACGCCGCCGGACTCCATGCTGGACTTTTTCCGCAGCGACACGCCGCTGACCGACCGCATCCTCAGCGACCGCCCCGGCGACCTGACGGACTGCGCGCTCGCGGGCGTGGAGTGTGTACTGGAGGCATATGCCTATCCGCGCGGGGAGATCTACGATCTCAAGCTCCTGCTGCCGGAGCTGGCCATGCGCCTTACGGAGGATGAGGACACGCCGGAGCTGGAGCACGCGCACGCGCTGTGTGCCTCGCTCGGCAGTGAGCATTTTATCACGCAGCTCGCCCCGCTCACGCCGCGCTATGACGCCAGGGATATCTTTCTGGCCACGCTCACGCTCTATCTGCGCGAGCAGACGGCCTGACCGGCAGGTTTTTGTTGCGCTCGCGGGAATAATCGGGTATACTATCTAAGTTTGATAATTTTTGATATTGGATCATACAACAACAGAGGAGCGGACTATGGATCTGAAACAGGAAATCGAGCGCCGCCGGACGTTTGCGATCATCTCGCACCCGGACGCCGGCAAGACGACGCTCACGGAAAAACTGCTGCTGTACGGCGGGGCCATCCAGCTCGCCGGCTCGGTCAAGGGCAAGGCGACCGCGCGCCACGCGGTCTCGGACTGGATGGAGCTTGAAAAGCAGCGCGGTATCTCCATCACATCGTCGGTCATGCAGTTTGAGTATGAGGGCTATTGCATCAACATCCTCGACACGCCGGGCCATCAGGACTTCTCGGAGGACACGTATCGCACGCTCATGGCGGCCGACAGCGCCGTCATGGTCATCGACGCGGCCAAGGGTATCGAGCCGCAGACGCGCAAGCTCTTCAAGATCTGCGCCATGCGCCACATCCCGATCTTCACGTTCATCAACAAGCTCGACCGTGAGGCCCGCGACCCGTTTGAGCTCATGGAGCAGCTCGAAAACGAGTTCGGGATCGGCACCTACCCCGTCAACTGGCCCATCGGCTGCGGACATGACTTCAAGGGCGTGTTTGACCGCGACCGCCGCGAGATCCTCGCGTTTCAGGAGTTTCACCGCGGGCAGAACAAGATCCGCCCCATCGAGTGCGAGCTCACGGACGTCGAGCGGCTCGACGAGCTGATCGGGCCGCGCCAGCGCGAAAAGCTGACCGAGGACATTGAGCTGCTCGACGGCGCGGGCTATTCCTTCGACCTCGATGAGGTGCGCGCCGGCCGCCTCAGCCCGGTGTTCTTCGGCTCCGCGCTGACGAACTTCGGCGTTGAGCCGTTTCTGGAAAACTTCCTGCACATGACGATGCCGCCGCTGCCGCGCACAACGGCTGACGGCGTGGTCGACCCGTTCCAGCCGGGCTTTTCTGCGTTCGTGTTCAAGATCCAGGCGAACATGAACAAGGCCCACCGTGACCGCATCGCGTTCATGCGCATCTGTTCCGGCAAGTTCGTGCGCGACCACGAGTACCTGCACGTGCAGGGCGGCAAGACGCTCAAGCTTGCGCAGCCGCAGCAGCTCATGGCGCAGGAGCGCGCGATCATCAACGAGGCCTACGCCGGCGATATCATCGGCGTGTTCGACCCCGGCATCTTCTCCATCGGCGACACGATCTGCGAGCCGAAGATGCACGTGCGCTTTGAGGGCATCCCGACGTTTGCGCCGGAGCACTTCTCCATCATTTCGCAGGTGGACACCATGAAGCGCAAGCAGTTTGTCAAGGGTGTCACCCAGATCGCGCAGGAGGGCGCCATCCAGATCTTCCACGAGCCGAACAGCGGCATGGAGGAGGTCATCGTCGGCGCGGTCGGTGTGCTGCAGTTCGAAGTGCTGGAGTATCGGCTCAAGAACGAGTACAACATCGACATCCGCCGCCGCGACCTGTCGTATTCCTACATCCGCTGGATCACGAGCGAGGGCACCGATCCTACGGCGCTCAACCTCGCCTCGGACACGAAGTGGGTGCAGGACTTCCGGGGCCACAACCTGCTCATCTTCAACAACGAGTGGAGCATCCGCTGGGCGGAGCAGAAAAACCCCGACCTGACGCTGGCGGAGTTCAGCACGAATCAGGACGACGAGGCATAAGATTACACAGGGCCATCCGGACGGATGGCCCTGTTTTTTCACGGTGCATCGCGTTTCCCTGAATGCGTAAAAATCCCCCGGCGCGGGTTCAATCCGCACCGGGGGAAATTTTGCGCGCATTTTCCGGTTGGCGGCAGGATACGACGGCTTTTTTCGCGGCGTGCGTGTATACTGCTGTCAAACGAAAGCGAGGAGGGAGACGATATGAAACAGCTCCGCTTTGTGATCCTGATCATGCTCATCATGCTGCTGCTGTGTCCGGCTGCGCGTGCGGCGCAGACGCCCGGCGGTGCGCAGGCGCAGCAAATGGGAAAACCTCCTGCACAGCAGGAGGTTTTCTCGTATATGTCTGTATTCAGAACAGATCCTCGACCACGTTCTCGGGCGGGACTTCCAGCAGGGAGGGGTTGTGCATGAACATCTTCATGTACTTGAACGACGAGGCGTAATAATATCCGTCGCACACGCGCTCATCCATGACGGCCATAAAGTCGATGTACTTGCGCTCGACCGCCTTGCCCTCGCGGTCGAGCTCGACCGCCTTGCGCTTGGCGCCGAAGGCGATGAACATCGGCAGGGTGCCGAAGTTATACAGGTGGTGATAGATCGGCGGGATGCCGAGCGAGCCCATGTCGGTGATGATCATCGAGCCGTGGAAGGGGCTGGCGTCGAGCAGCTTCTGCGGGATGATGCCGAAGTAGTCCATCACGCGCAGGCAGCCGATGGCGAAGCGCAGCAGAAAGCGCGGCAGCTTCAGCAGCGCGCCCGCGACCTGCTCGGTGTTGTTGTCCTCGCCGCCGTACTTGATCTCGTCGATCTTCTCGTTCATCTTGCGGTAGACATCAAAGATCGTGTCCGTCGGGGCGAAGACGGCCTTGATGGTCGTCTCGTTCGAGGTGGTGGACATGGTGCGGCGCACGGTCAGCACGACCTCGATGTTGTTGCGCGCATAAATGCGGCGGCCGGCCACAAAGCGGTTGATGCCGGGGCGCATGGAGACCATGCGCACATAGGCCGCGATGAACAGGTGCAGGTAGCCGAGACCCTTGTAGCCCTCGAGCCGCTTCTGACGCAGCCAGCGGTCGGTATCCGTGATCTCGATGCAGTCCTCAAACTGGTTGCAGGCATCGTTTTTCGTGGGCATGATGTAGGGCATGAACTTGTAAAACGGTGCGAGCGAATGGATCAGGCGACCGTCCTTGCGGTCTCCGAGACGGCGTTTGCTCTCCATAGGAAATACCTCCGAATATACGAATAAAGTTCAAACTTTTTAACTTTGGTAAGACCATTATAGGTGATTTCCGAAATAATAGCAAGTAAAAAAGTATTTAAAATGATGATAACTGCATTTTTCCAATTATTTTGGCGGGTGCATTATCGGGAAAACGTAACGGTATTATCGGAAGAAATCATGCAAAAAATTAAACGTTAAATTTTAGTCAATGACGTGAAAAAGCTACCAATATCAATAGTTTTTTAACACTTGGGTGTTTGAAAATTGACATACATTTTTGGGCAATATCGCTTGCGAAACGGGTATGAATAGGGTAGAATACATACATTATGTAGATACAGTTCGCAAATGCGAGCGTGCGCGGCATAATACTACTTCGAATTGTAGGGAGGTGTAGGGATGTCATTTGAGGCGATAACAACGATCCGTGACGCGGAAAACCGTGCAAAGCAGATCCAAGCCGACGCGCAGGCGGCCGCTGCCGCGCCAGTGGACGCGGCTCAGGCCGCGGGCAAAGCGGCGATCGCGGCCGCCGTCGGCCAGGCGCAGCGCGAGCTGCAGACGCTGCGGGCCAAATCAGATGAAAAGGCGAAGGCAGATGCGGAAAAGCTGGCTGCGGAGACCAAGAACAAGGAAGCGGCCATGCGCATCAAGGCCAAGACCAATCTGGATTGCGCTGCATCACTTATCGTGGAAAGGATCGTGAACGGCTGATGGCCATTGTACACATGAAAAAGCTGCGGCTCATGGTC
>ENA-UPSY01002360-UPSY01002360.1-human-gut-metagenome-genome-assembly--contig:-NODE-2360-length-16414-cov-18.318602_pt1 | contig 16414 bp, 9 predicted proteins | sample MGYA00250044_ERZ773365 | MGnify/ENA primary metagenome ERZ773365 (study PRJEB29103, sample SAMN06111932) | human gut metagenome | biome: human gut; feature: ankylosing spondylitis patient; material... | reverse complement strand
AAAGCAGTAATCTTCAACTTGGTAGACGCACCCGGTTTCAAGACACGTTTCTTCAACTGGACCCCCAAAGCAGAATTAAACACCTGCAAATCAAGAATTTCCAGATTAGATTTTCCTACATTCTTAACAATAATCGTATGTGCTTTCTTTTCATCGCTTTTCAGTTCTCCCATCTGCAACTCTTTAGCAGAAAGATGAATGGCAGGCGGATTCAAGCGTTCCTGCTGGCTGATATGCGAGAAATCCGGCAATAATATGGCAGAAACCGGAATTTCATTTTCCTCTCCTACCTTATCTCCCGGAAAACGGGATAGATAAACAGAAGCTGTTGTCAAGCCCAATTTAGGCAGCTTATCCGTATCAAGAGTGATCTTGATTTTACCCGTACGTCCCCTTCCTAATTTTTCCGGAGTTGCAACAGCACTGAGGTAAGGAGGCAAATGCATCAGCACAGGGGTATATAGTTTATCTGACGTATTGGCAACCAACAATTCCATAGTCGGTTTATCACCTTTATTGGCATCCTCAAACTCTATTTCTTCCTTATCCAGACGAATAGCGCCAATTTGAAAAGGATGTGTGAAAGTGTAATTCTTAGGATCGGCTGTTACCTCTCCCCGGATAGCCAGATAGATAGGTTTATTCGAGGCATTGCAATAAATGCCTACGCTCTTCTGAAAACGTCCGATGGCTTTGGCGTCAAAAGTAGAACTGACAATCCCGGTCTTTCCCGGTGCAATCGGTTCTTTGGTCCAATCAGCAACCGTGCAGCCACAAGACGTTGTCACATTAGATATCACTAAAGGTTTATCTCCTTTATTAGTGATTTTAAAGGTTGCCGTCACCGGATTTTTCCATAAAATAGTTCCAAATTCATGCGTTGTCTTATCAAATAATGCTTTGGGTTGTGCCTGTACTCCCAAAGTCACTCCCATTAACAAACTTACTATCAGTATAATATGTTTCATACAATTATTTTATGCTTTTTAGATAGCAAAGATAGACAAAAAACATCCTTTACCCATTTTTTCAGCCTATAATTTATTTTATCTTATGAATAACCTTTATCTTTGTCCCGCATTAAAAATCAGATAAATTATGAAAATAGTAAAACATTACTGGTTCGTTGCCATTGCATTGATTACAATGATAAGTTTTTCTTCATGTGAAAGCGATGAGGAAAGAGGATTTGACATTTCAGGATTATACGGTAAGACTTGGTGGGGTGATATGGGATTTGAAGACCGATATGGAGAACCTCTTTACAGTTCATCACATTCACCTCAGGTGCTTTCACAGATCATGGTGCAGGTACGGAAGAGCGCTGTTACTATAATGATGAACTTTATAGGGTATATAAGTTTGACTGGGAAATTCAAAACGGTTGGTTGTATCTATATTATTCAGATGGTTATACATTTATAATTGAATATCCATCCGTTTCAGGCCGCTATTTTTATGGCACGGCTGAAGATGGTTTTGAAATAAGACTAGAATGGGTGGACGGCAGAAGCATAAGAAAAAAGTAAGTTAGCAAGCTAACTTACTTTTTATGAAATCACACAATTAATTCCAGACATCCCGTGTCTTTATTCCACCATCACCCGATATCCTCCCGTATGCCCTCCGAATTCCGGAGCATAAGCAGACTGAACAGTTGCAATTCCGGTCTGATATTCTCCTGTCCGGTTCACATACACCTGATACTCTATGACATAAGTTCCTTTTCTCATCTGATCGATAAAGAACTGAGTCGAAGCATCTTTGGTAGCCTGATAATATCCCAGCCCGTTGCTCCAACGGAAGCCCGAAACTGCCTGTAACGGTTCCATACAAGCTGCACGGTCATCCTTAATCTGAACAAAATCCATATCACGGTCAGCCTTTACAGTCAGGCGAACGGTAATCTTATCGCCAACCTTTAACGGAGCAGATTCATTCAAAGCCTCATCCCCTTTATATAATTGGCGGCTGACAGACAATCCGTTTCCCTGCTCACCTATTTGATCCATACTTTCCAGATATTGGGCATAAACGGCTCCCCAACCCATTCCGGTTCCTTCTTTATCCACCCTTACTTTCTTTATATTCATCACATCACCGATCACCGTCTTCTTGATATAACCGATGGCATCATCTACCGGAGTCCGGATCATTTCTTTACCTAAAGTAATCTCTACTCCTCCTGTATTTGCCAATAAATCCGAAGCCCCTGTAGCCATCAATGCATACACTGCATCAGCCGTTGCAATCGGCGTTTCCCAAGTCTGTGTCTGTTTCTGCTTCAACAGCCAGCGTTTCATTTCATCGATCGCTTTCGTATCTTTTGTTATACGCTGTATAGCTTCCATAGCAGCCACTTCAGTCGGAATTTTATAACTGAACCATGAATATCGGGCTTTAGGAGTATCAAAGTAACGTCCCATTTCATCCGTCACAACAGAATACTCCATCAATGACTGCATAAACAGCCTGGCTTCTGCCACCTTACCGGCCTGCTGCAAGATGATAGCTCCCAACGCCTTTCCATAAATCGTCAGTTCTTTTCCCTCACCGGACAACTTGTCTATGAAATACCGGTTCACCTTTTCATCAACCGGAGCCTTGCCATCCAAAGCACAGATATACAAATACCTGAGAACCTGCTCTGACGGACGGAGGCCGACGGCTCCTTTCTTTTCAGCTTCTTTCATTGACTTATACTCTTCGGCTGCCTGCTTGCCTAAATACTCGAACCCTTTTTGAATCATAGGCTGCATCCGGCTGTCAGCATCCTGATGAGTCAATGCATTCAGCCGGACAAGCATTTCCATTACCTGAGTGGTTACATAGCGGCTGCCTTGCATACCTTTATACCAACTCCATGCGCCATCGGCATTTTGCAATTCTCCCAGTTTCTCTACAGAAACAGCCAGTTGGCTATTCATTGTATTCAGGTCAAACAAAGTGGCGATACGCTGTTTTTGTTCGGCTTCATTGGTAGCCTCTGCCAGCCAGGGAGTTTCAGCCAGCAGGATATTTTTCAGTTCCTGATTCTTTTGCAGATTGCTCATAAAAGTTTCCTTCGTGCCACCTTGAGCCTTCCAGCTATCAAAGACTTGCTTGATACGGGGATTTTCTTTGACTATATATGCAGCCAATGAATGGGCATAATAAGCGGTAGCCCAGGAAAGAGCATCTTCATTCTGAGGATGAGCCACTACAGGCAAAGCCTGCACGGCATACCAAGCCGGATGGGCAGTAAATTCTACGGTCAACCGTTGTTCGGAAGCCGTTTTGCTATGCTTGTTAAACAGGTTTTCCAAAGAGAAAGTATGCGCACCTTCCCCATTCACGTTCAGAGGAACGGTTTCCGTCACCCACTGTTTGTCTGTCAGAACGGGGATGTAACGCTGTTCTCCATCACTGAAGGTATCTCCATCCGCTACCATCCGGCATGCCATTACCGTATATTTGTCACTCACTTCAAAAGTAAAGTTCACATGCCCGGTTTCTCCTCCCTTCACATCAAACTTCTGTTTTTGTGAATAGAATACCTTTTCTGTTTCCGGATTGAACAATTCCATGCGGACAGTCCCTTTCACTCCCTTGTCCGACAGGTTCATCAGTGAAGCGGCAATATTCGCTTTATCTCCCACGCGGACAAAGCGGGGCATATTAGGCTGAAGCATAAACTCTTTGCTGGCAGTAGCGGTAGCTTCTATCTTTCCATAATCCACATTCCGGGTATGTGCCAAGCCCATAAACGTCCATCGGGTAAGGCTTTCGGGTAGTACAAAGGAAATACTGACTTCACCTTTTTCATTGGTGCGGAGCTGTGGGTAAAAGAATGCCGTTTCCGCAAAGTTTTCACGTATCTGTATATCACCCGTTTCTGCCAGTTCTTCAGAACTGCCCATTTCTACCTTTTCCTGTGCAGACGTTTCTACCATTTCTTCCTGGAGCACCATATCAGTAACAGCCTCCTGGTTCATCACAGCATTTGCGGCACTCCTGCCTCTAATCTTCAAAGCTCCTGCAAGAGTGGCACGAGGACTGCCTCCGTAACCTACCACCATAGCCTCCATTCTTCCTGTAGATGGAATGATCAATTCACTATATTCCAAAGGAACCGCACGGAGCCTCTTCAACGGGAAATCAACATACAAATAAGCATTCCGCATATAGGATGTATTCCAATAAGTCAAAGGAACCACATAATGAAAGTCCACTCCAAAGTCCAACTTATGTGCACTATAGATTTTATCCAGAGAAGCGTCATACATGGTAGCCAGCATTTCAGCCTCAGCCGGGCTTCCATCCGGATAAAGTACCGTCAGTTTCCATTCCTCTTGCTGTCCAGGACGGAGTTTGTCACGGAACGTAGTCCATTTCAGCTGCAACTTCTTTTCAGGGGCCGGTTTCATAATCCGTGCATTATGACTGTAAAGTCTGCCATCTTTCACAAATGCCATACTTACCAGAATGCCGTCACCATATTCCTTCTTATAAGGGAAGCGGAAACTGACCACCGAGTCAGAAAGCTCTATACGTTTGCTTTCCAAGCGCTTATTTCCTGCAAATACATCATAAAGCAGATAGACATTCTTTTCGCTGCTACCTATATATACAGTAGCCGGAGATGCTGCATCAAATTCCAGACCATCCTGATAGAACCAATCCGTTATCACGAAAGGCGGACGCTTGTCGTTCAATGAAAACAGAAGGAAATTCTTAGATGCCGTACACTCTCTGCCCTGCGTATCCTTAGCCGAGAGCTTCAAACGATAATTGCCGGAAGGCAGGGCATAAATAGCCTCTGGAACAAAACTCTTGTTGGCTTCCACCGTACCGGTCAATACCTTTCTGCCTTCTTTTTCCTGACCGTCTTTCTGCTCCTCCATTTCGACTACCTGATAAGTAACCGGAGTATCTACCGGCTCACCCGAAAGATTCATGGCTGTCAGTTTTATTTCCAGCTTCTTTTCTTTCACCAAATTATCGGGCAGATTATCCATATTCAGCACCATTGAAGTGCTTCCTAAAGGCAATGACAAATTAGCTTGCTGTGTCTCACCTGCACCATCCGTCACATCCGCCTGTATGTTGTACGTATAATACCACAACGGAGATTCTCTCCTGTCCGAGTCTATTTCAAAATGCACCGGAACGCTGAACTTACCATCCGCATCGGTCATTGCCTCTCCCTCCCAACGGGCTGAACCTCTGCCCATAAACCGCCAGACCCAGGCATAGGAACGAGATATATTATAGTGTACCCTGGCATTCTGCACAGGCGCACCGGCAAAAGTCTTTGCCATACCCACCACTTCTATAGAGTCACCCACTTGATACTCCACTTTCACGGGCTCAAACGTGACATCAAAGGTGGGACGTTTATATTCTTCTACCTTAAAACTGACAGAAGTATCGGCCGCACGCAAGCTAAAATAACCGGTCAGGCAAGGAGAGGGTAAAACAAACTGTCCGCTGAACGAGCCAAAACCATTCGTCCGTACTTCCACTTTTCCTGTTTCATTATTATTCGCATCATATAGGGATACCGTATATTTTTTATCCGCAAGCACACGCGTAGAATCCTTTTCCATTTCATAAGCCAAGCCGGATACATATACGGTTTGACCGGGACGGTAAATGGAGCGGTCGGTAAATAATTGCAAAACTTCTTTCCTCTTGCTCTCTTTATAGTAATAATCGTTTTTCCAAAGATTCAAGATGGGCATCGCATTATCAGCCGCCGTATGTGCATTATACCAGTATTTGTTACTATTCAGGAAATCCAGTTTCAAAGTACCCTGTTTATCCGCCTGGTAGGTCTGTTGGGGAGAATAGCCTCCTCCCTTCTCCGTATAAATGGTTACTTCCGCTTCCGAAACCGGCTGTCCGCTCACTGCATCTACCACCACCAGTTCCAACGTACCATCCGGCAGAGGACGATAAATGGTCTTTAAAGCGGTGACATTCATTAATGTTCCGTCCGAAACGCCCTTCTTCCCATCGGGCACTGCCTTTAAGAAATAAATTCCCGCTTGAGGAGCCTGTATGGTCAGGGTGGTATCGACATTCAAATAATCTGTAGTAGGTTTCAAAGAAAAATGCTCCTCGCGTTGCAAACGGGCATATTTACTTTCAAAATGGGTGGTTCTGTTCTGCAATACGGCAGAGGTAACGGGTAAATTCACCTTATATAACTGCAAGGTGATGCCGGTAAGGTTTTTATAATTTACTTTCACCGACTGCTGTTCACCCGGGTAAGCCGTAGCTATTTCCAGTGAGAGGCTTGCATTCAGGATTTCCTTTTCTATATTCTTCAGTTGGTTGATACCTTCGTAACGGGGGTATCCGGCTATTCCTTCACGAACTATCCGCAAGCGCTCTACCTGATTATTTTGATACTGTAGGAATTGTGCCAAAGCCAGATAAGCTTCAGGGACTGTTTTCACAGCCGGATAAGTATGAATCCACTTCCGGAGTTCCTGTTGGCATACGTCATTCGAGAAGTTTCCGGAAAAATTGCAGTACAGGTAATTCAATGCATCTATCCCGGTCAGCAACCAGCCCTCACGCTCCGTTTCCGTATCGTATGCTTTCAGCAAGGACTGATAAGTCTGCATGACAGCTGCCGTCAGGTCACAATCAGAGACGGGAACAAACTGATAAGTAACAAACTGATCCATATCCGTCATATCCGCAGGCAGACTGTTTGTCTGATTTGCTTTAGCAGCCGCCTGCCACCTGTACTGCTGCATGATCTGTATGGCACGACGTGCCAGCAGGTTGTACAGATTATCACGAAAATACCGTTTACTAGCCTCTCCCACTCTCACCATAGGTCTCAATTTCTCGACCGGGATAAGTAATAACCGGTCCTTATCCTTGAGAGAGGCCTGCAAATAACCCAATCCTTTTTTTACGTCGGCAGGCATGGTCATTTCACCCAGAATAGAATACAATATAGCTTTGTCTTCCATACTGCCGGTTTGGGAAGCCCATTGTTCCAAACCATTCATATCTACCTTCAAACTATCGGGAGTTAAAAGGGAACGGTACTGCATGGCAGTGAGATAAGCTTTCATCATTTGCGGTACATTCTGTTCCGCTTTTGCTTTATCGTAGATTTTCATTGCTTCGGAAATAACCGACTTGGGCAGATCCTTTCGTTCCAATACTTCTAGTTCTTTCCACAAATTGTCATAGGTTTGTGCCTGCATAGGAGCAAATACGCTCATTACCAGTAACACTATCAAAGATAAATAACGAATTTTCATATCTACAATCTTTTAGTTCGTACTAAGTCTTCTTTAACAAAGAAACGAAATAGATGTTTAAAGACTGCATACGTTTTAATTAAAATAACTAAAACAGAAAAGGAAAGATCTTTCAGCGCAGCCAAAGCAAACGTTGCAGCACCAGTCTTTTATAGGGTTTCTTCATGTCTTCGGGCAGGAAGGAAACATCTATCAGTTCCATCCATTTAATGATGGAACGTCGGAATTTCCAAGCGATGTTCTCTATTACCTTGCCACTGCCCCCCGGCGAGCTCCTCCGTATCCTCGGGCATGACAATAACCGTGGACAGCAAATGGTATGCAGGCGTCAGACTATAGTCCATCCCCGTGTCATACAATGAAAAGTTCTTCAGGTGCCAGCCGGATAACGCAAGAATCCGGCATCATAGACAAAGGTAAAACCATTTTCGTCTTCCGTCAGCGTCCCCGCGTAGATATATATCATTCAGGTATATTTTTCCCCTTCTCATACGCTATGCTCCTTTCCTGCAGGCACTGCTCCCACTTCATACCCGAAGAGGGCAAGCACCTGGTTTACCTTGTCTATTCGCAAAGTTTGCTTTCCTTGTTCCAACTCGCGCACAAAGCGAAGCCCCACTCCCGCCTTAGCTGCCAAATCTACTTGCGTAAGTCCGAACCGCTTGCGCATTTCCTTAACAAACAATGACAATGAATTATTCATAATTACACCCTTTAGGGTACCAATATAGCAAAAACAGCGATAATTACACCCTAATGGGTATAATTTATTAGCTTCTTTTGCATAATATACCCGAAAGGGTGCAAAGTATTAGCCCAAACCAGCGCATTACGGAAAACCAGGAGTATTCAGCAAATTCGTGATACAAAGAAAAAGGACAGGAAAATTCCTTCAAAAGCTTCAGCCTCTCCGCAAACCCTTTGCCGGTGGGCATTCCGGCTGAAGGATTACACCTGAAAATGCTTCAGCCCGAAGAAAAATCCTTCAGCCGCACCCTCTTGGGGTATGCATACTCCGCACAGATTGGTTCCCCAATGCTTCAAAAGTCCTATATCCAGGCACTTGTCACCGTATCGCACCCCTAAATGAGCAAACTGACACAACCGGAAACATATTCTTTTTCATCAGGATAAGTTTGTATTTTCTGTCCATCACTTAGGTGAACACGCCATTCCACTTTGGTGAAGATCCATTGTCACCTGTATAAAACGGCTGCTTCACTAAGGTGAAGCAATAAAGCTGTTACGGCAGTCAAAGCAAACTCTTCCTAATAGTAACATCATTTCCAACAGGCATAAAAGCACCAGAGAAAATGAACTTCCACAAACACATCCCGAACAGCCAAAAACTGAAGCTTCCATAATCGGGCTGAAGGAATTTCCAAAGGCAATCCTTCAGCCGCTTCGCCCTATTGACGGGCTTTTGCGGAGAGGCTGAAGCTTCTGAAACAAAAAACAGGGCAATGTCCCCGGAGGCACTGATAATCACCTCAATGGTAGCAGAAACCGACAAGTGTACACATGAAGCGGCAGTTTCCGAATAAAATAAGCCCTCTCCCGCATATATAGCCGGAAATATCGTATATTTGCTCTGTACTAAAGAAATAGAACCACTATGAAGAAAGAAGAATTAATGCGGAAAGCCATTGAGCTTTCTATAGAGAATGTGGCAAACGGCGGCGGACCCTTTGGAGCCGTAATTGCCAAAGATGGTGAAATCATTGCGACCGGAGCCAATCGTGTCACCTCACAATGCGACCCTACCGCCCATGCGGAAGTCAGCGCCATCCGTGCGGCGGCAAGCAAACTGGGAACATTCAACTTGAGCGGATGTGAAATTTATACTTCGTGTGAACCGTGTCCCATGTGTCTGGGAGCCATTTACTGGGCACGGCTGGATAAAATGTATTATGCAAACAACAAGACGGATGCCAAGAATATAGGGTTTGACGACTCTTTTATCTATGATGAGTTAAGCCTGAAACCTTCGGCACGCAAGCTGCCTTCCGAAGTTCTTTTGGCGGAAGAGGCGATAAAGGCATTCCAACAATGGACAGAGAAAAGTGACAAAGTGGAGTATTAATAGAAAGGCGCGGACAAAATCCCTATCATCCGCGCCCGAAATCTTTATAAGATCTTAAAGACTATTCTTTTACCGGCGTATTTTCCAACGTAGCTACTACGAAATCATAGAACTTGCCTACAGAAGGAATAAAGCAGCGTTCATCCGGTGAGTGAGGAGAACGCAAGGTAGGACCGAAAGAAATCATATCCAATCCCGGAACCACCGCACCGATGATACCGCATTCCAAGCCGGCATGAATCACTTTCACAGCAGGTTCCGTACCGAATTGTGCCTTATAAGACTCCTTCATGGCTTTCAGAATAGGAGAATCCACATTGGGTTCCCAGCCTGAATAACCACCTGAACGGGTTACTTCCATACCTGCCATAGAGAAACAGCTTTCCAATGCAGTATTCAGATAATCCTTCATTGAATCGCGTGAACTGCGGGCCAGGATTTTTATCTCCGCCTTGCCACCACCTATAGAAACAATAGCCAGATTGGAAGAGGTTTCCACGGTATCGGGGATAGTAGGAATCATACGCATCACTCCATTCTGACAAGCATAAATGGCATCCACCAGATTATCTTTAATTTCATCGGGAACCATCATCGCAGGCAATTCCACCCGTTCTGCCTTGAAGCTGATCGGTGTTTCGTGTACATGATATTCTTCATTCCACAATGCTTCGCACTCCTGCACAAATTCCAGTACGTCCGCTTCTTCTTCAGCCGGAACCGTAATGACCACTTCACATTCACGAGGAATAGCGTTACGCATATTGCCACCTTGCCAGGACACCAGGCAAGCCTCATCGTAAGTAATCACCTGGTTCATGAAACGAGCCATCAGCTTGTTGGCATTGGCACGTCCTTCATTTATTTCCAATCCTGAATGACCACCGCGCAGCCCTTTCAAGGTAACTTTCAAAGCAATGTCAGCCGGATCTGTTTCCACTTCTTTATATTCCAACACTGCTGTCAGGTCTTCACCGCCTGCACAACCGATATACAATTCTCCTTCTTCTTCCGAATCCAGATTCAACAGAATATCACCGTCTACCGTTCCCGGCTTCAAACCGAACGCACCGAACATACCGGTTTCTTCGTCGGCAGTAATCAGTGCTTCCAACGGACCATGTTTCAGCGTCTTGTCTTCCATGATAGCCATGATAGCGGCAACACCCATGCCATCATCGGCTCCCAAAGTCGTGCCTTTAGCTTTCACCCAATCTCCGTCAATGTAAGTCTCGATAGGATCATTTTCAAAATCATGCACTGTATCGTTATTCTTCTGAGGAACCATGTCCATGTGAGCCTGAAGAATCACCTTCTTACGGTTTTCCATCCCCGGAGTGGCAGGCTTACGGTAAATGATATTACCGGCTTCGTCCTGGAATGACTCTACGCCTACACTTTTTCCAAAGTTCAGCAAGAACTCTTGCACTTTCTTCAAGTAACCCGAAGGGCGGGGAACCTGAGTCAATGAATAGAAATGCTTCCACACATTCTGCGGAGCGAGAGAGAGAATTGTACTCATAACTTCTTAGTTTTATTTGTGAACGGCAAAGCCGCTAATCCATATATACCCAACAAAATTAATAAAAAAGTTTGTATTCCATGCACTAATAAGGCAAAAATTCCCGCATCTTCTTTTCCCACTCCATAGAGCATCATCATCGTTATGACAGCAAAATGCCACGGACCCGCCCCATTAGGAGTCGGAACTACTACCGCAATGCTACCTACAGCAAACATGACCAGTCCCGCCATCACTCCCAAATTATCGGAAAAATCGAAACAAAAGAAAGAAACATAGAATTGCAGGAAATAGCAAGTCCAGATACCGACGGTATAAAGAATGAACAGAGGCATCCGCTTTACATGACGCAAAGACAGTACACCGACCCATACATTATGGAGAATGCCTTTCACCTTAGCAAAGACCGTCACATTCCTGATCAGAAAAAAAGCCAGCACCAATACGGCCAGCACACAGACGATAGTGATATAGAAATGCCCCGAAGTAAATACCTGTGCCAAAACCGTGGTATCCGTGCCGGTTTCTTTAAAAAAAGTATCGAATACCCTTGCCTGCATTATAAGAGTTACCCCTGTAATCAACGACACACACAGCGTATCAATCAGCCGTTCCGTAACCACCGTACCCAGCGATTTGGAAAAAGATGTACCATCATATTTAGCCAACACCCCGCAACGGGAAATCTCACCTACACGGGGAACAACCAAGTTGGCGGCATAAGACACAAAGATGGCATACACACAATCGGATGTTTTGGGATGCTCGCCCAACGGAGCCAGCGTAAGCTTCCACCGCCAGCCACGAAAAATATGGCTAAACACACCAAACACTAATGACACTAACATCCACCCATAGTTCATTCCTCCATCCAAGACCTCCCACACCCGGGAAAAATTGAATCCGTGATACATCCATATCAGTATCGCTGCCCCCAAAAATAACGGAAATGCAATCTGCAAACCTTTATTTATAATCTTTTTTAATCGAGTTCGTTCCAAAATCTGTGTATATTAATTTAGAATGTTTACCTTTGCACGATGCAAAGATACTATCTTAGCGAAATAAACCTATTTATTAACGATAGAAAAATAACGGAATGGGATTAGTAAAGCCAAAAAAATTTCTAGGACAACACTTCTTGAAAGATCTCAGTATTGCAAAAGATATAGCCGATACGGTAGACGTGTGCCCTGACTTGCCAATTCTGGAAGTAGGACCGGGGATGGGGGTACTAACCCAGTTTATTATGCAGAAAAACCGTCCGGTAAAAGTGGTGGAACTGGACTATGAATCTGTAGCCTATCTCCGTGAGAACTTCCCTGCCCTGGAAGATAATATCATTGAAGACGACTTCTTGAAACTGAACCTCGAAAAATTATTTGACGGAAAACCTTTTGTCCTGACCGGCAACTATCCTTATAATATATCCAGCCAGATATTCTTTAAAATGCTGGATTACAAAGACCTGATACCCTGTTGTACCGGAATGATCCAAAAAGAAGTGGCCGAACGCATTGCCGCCGGTCCCGGAAGCAAGACATACGGCATTCTCAGTATCCTGATACAAGCCTGGTACAAAGTAGAATACCTGTTCACCGTACACGAACATGTATTCAATCCGCCTCCCAAGGTGAAAAGTGCGGTCATCCGTATGACACGCAATGAAACGACGGAACTGGGATGCAATGAAAAATTGTTCAAGCTCATTGTAAAAACAACATTCAACCAACGGCGTAAAACTTTGAGAAACTCTATTTCTTCCATTTTAGACAAAGAGAACCCATTGAGCGCAGACCCCATTTTCAACAAACGCCCGGAACAGTTGTCTGTACAAGAGTTTATCGAACTGACCAACCAGGTGGAAGCGGCGCTGAAAAACAAGACGGATATTGTCTATAGCAATGATATCGCCCGGAAAGGAACAAACAAGAAAGAATAACACCTATTTATTATATTAACGGAAGAATAGGATGAATAAAGAGGAATTAGAAAAAGTAGAGCAGCTGATCGAGCAAAAAGACTCAGAGCAACTGAAGGACTTGCTTGCCGGACTGCATCCTGCCGACATAGCAGAGCTGTGCAATGAACTGGATGCGGAAGAAGCACGGTTCATATACCTGTTACTGGACAATGAGACTGCCGCCGATGTCCTTATCGAAATGGACGAAGACGCCCGTAAGGAATTCCTGGAAATCCTTCCCTCTGAAACAATCGCCAAACGGTTCGTTGACTACATGGATTCGGATGATGCCGTGGACATTATCCGTGAAATGGACGAGGACAAACAAGAAGAAGTCCTCTCACACATTGAAGACATAGAACAAGCCGGAGACATTGTCGATTTGTTGAAATATGACGAAGACACTGCCGGTGGATTGATGGGTACCGAAATGGTAATCGTAAACGAAAACTGGAGTATGCCCGAATGTCTGAAGGAAATGCGCATCCAGGCGGAAGATATGGACGAAATCTATTATGTATATGTAGTAGACGATGACCAGCGGCTGCGCGGTGTGTTCCCGTTGAAGAAAATGATCACCAGCCCTTCCGTATCCAAAGTGAAGCACGTGATGAGGAAAGAACCGATATCCGTCCATGTAGATACCCCTATAGACGAAGTGGTACAAACCATTGAAAAATATGACCTGGTCGCCGTTCCGGTAGTGGACAGTATCGGACGCCTGGTAGGACGGATTACGGTAGACGATGTGATGGACGAAGTACGTGAACAGGCTGAGCGCGACTACCAGCTGGCATCAGGTTTGTCACAAGACGTGGAAACAGACGATAATGTATTCCGCCAGACTACAGCCCGTCTGCCCTGGCTGCTCATCGGCATGATAGGCGGAATAGGAAACTCCATGATTCTGGGCAACTTTGACAGCACTTTTGCCGCACATCCCGAAATGGCCCTCTACATCCCCCTTATCGGCGGAACAGGGGGGAATGTGGGAACACAGTCCTCGGCACTTATCGTACAAGGACTGGCAAACAGCTCGCTGGATGCCCAAAACACCTGGAAACAAATAGTAAAGGAATCTGTAGTGGCCGTAATCAATGCTACTATTATTTCTATGCTGGTATATATCTATAATTTCATCCGTTTCGGGGCAAGTGCCACCGTGACTTATTCGGTTTCATTCAGCCTGTTTGCAGTAGTCATGTTCGCTTCCATCTTTGGGACCCTGGTTCCTATGACACTGGAAAAACTAAAAATAGATCCGGCCATCGCTACAGGTCCGTTCATATCCATCACCAATGACATTATAGGTATGATGCTTTATATGGGCATCACCGTATTACTATCCTGACACATTTCACTACAGATTACATAGATTGAAATTCAGAGAAAAACAGATTCACACAGAAACCGGCAAAGAATCACAATAAAAGAGAATCTGTATGAATCTATGTAATCTGCAGTGCATTTATCCCCCTTGATTCTCCTATTTTCTCCACTTTTAAGGATTTTCCTAAAAAAATCGGGAAAAACAGTATGAAGTTCTAATTTATTTCTTTTAATTTGTAAATTGTTGTTATAACAAAAACGCTTACTTTAAAAATCTATACGATGGACTCGAATGAAACTATCCGCCCTTTAACCGAAGTTCCAATGGAACAGACATCTGAAACTTTGGTATCATCTTCCGCTACTGCAGAAGAAAATAACGCTACGTATGTACCTAAACAAACGAAAGAAGAGGTCATCGAACGTTTAAAAGAAATCAACGAAGACGCCTGCAATGCAGACAAACAAGAGTTGGATTTATTGAAACAGAACTTCTACAAGCTGCACAAGGCTGAGCAAGAAGCCGCCCGTAAGGCATTTATTGATGGCGGAGGTGCTCCTGAGGCATTTATTCCCCAACCGGACGATGCTGAAAGCCGTTTCAAAGATATCATGAGCTCTATCAAAGAGAAAAGAAGCGCCATACAAGCAGAACAAGATAAAGAAAAAGAAGATAACCTGGTGAAAAAGCTCGCCATTATCGACCGCTTGAAAGAACTTGCCGAATCTCCCGAAGATGCCAACAAAGCATACAATGAATTCAAGAAACTGCAACAGGAATGGAACGATATAAAACAGGTGCCGGCTGCCAAGGTAAATGAACTATGGAAAAATTATCAGCACTATGCAGAAAAGTTCTATGACTTGATAAAGCTGAACAATGAATTCCGTGAGTATGATTTTAAAAAGAATCTTGAAATAAAAACTCATCTCTGTGAAGCCGCAGAGAAATTGGCTGATGAAGAAGATGTGATTTCCGCTTTCCACCAATTACAAAAGTTACATCAGGAATTCCGGAATACGGGTCCTGTTGCAAAAGAATTGCGCGAAGATATATGGACCCGGTTCAAAACTGCCTCTACAGCCGTAAACCGTCGTCACCAGCAACATTTCGAAGCCTTAAAAGAAAAAGAGCAACGTAATTTGGATGAAAAGACCGTAATCTGTGAAATTGTGGAAGCGATGGAATACGATACGTTCACTACTTTCCAAGACTGGGAAAACAAAACTCAGGAAATCATTGCTTTGCAAGCTAAATGGAAAACAATTGGTTACGCACCTCAAAAAATGAACGTGAAGATATTCGAACGTTTCCGTGCCGCTTGTGATGAGTTTTTCAAACGCAAAGCCGAGTTCTTCAAATCCATCAAGGAAAGTATGGCAGGCAATCTGGAAAAGAAGAAAGCATTATGTGAAAAAGCAGAAGCACTAAAAGAAAGCACAGACTGGAAAGCAACTGCTGATATTCTAAGCAAATTACAAAAGGAATGGAAAACAATCGGTCCTGTACCTAAAAAGTATTCGGATGCCGTATGGAAACGATTCATTGCCGCATGTGATTATTTCTTCGAGCAAAAGAACAAGGCGACTTCTTCACAACGCTCGGTTGAACAGGAAAACATGGTTCAGAAAAAGGCGATCATTGAAAAATTAAATGCAATTGACGCACAGGAAACACCGGAAGAGGATGCGGGAAACGCCATTCGAGAATTAATGAAAGAATGGAACGGCATCGGTCATGTACCGTTTAAAGAAAAAGATAAACTGTACAAGCAATATCATGGTGTCATCGACAAGTTGTTTGACAAGCTGAATCTTTCCGCATCACAGAAAAAATTAAGCAATTTTAAATCAACCATCAGCAAGGAAGGCAACCTTTATCGTGAACGCGAAAAACTGGTTCGTGCTTACGAAAACATGAAGAATGAAATTCAAACATACGAGAACAACTTGGGCTTCTTGACCAGTTCTTCCAAAAAAGGTAGCAGTTTGGTTACGGAAATGAATCGTAAAGTGGAAAAACTCAAAGCAGACCTAGAATTGATCTTGAAAAAAATTGAGGTGATCGACCAATCAATGAAAAACGAATAAAAACAGTTATATGAAAAAAGAGTCTAACGCAAATGCGTTAGACTCTTTTTTCATATAACACTACTAATTCTTAAGATAACCAAGGGTCAATGTAAAAAGCTGAGGGGTAAATTTATAAATTGTTATCTTTGTTTCCAAATTCATAGCTTATGGAGTTA
>ENA-UPSY01002359-UPSY01002359.1-human-gut-metagenome-genome-assembly--contig:-NODE-2359-length-16433-cov-9.585351_pt1 | contig 16433 bp, 8 predicted proteins | sample MGYA00250044_ERZ773365 | MGnify/ENA primary metagenome ERZ773365 (study PRJEB29103, sample SAMN06111932) | human gut metagenome | biome: human gut; feature: ankylosing spondylitis patient; material... | reverse complement strand
CCTCCGATGGTGGCACCTTTCGGCAAACCGATGTCTTTGATCGGAGCTTTTGTTATGCGGGATCCTCCTTTGACGGTGAACTCAGCTACGTCGGCATTGGCGAAGGTCAGACATTTCACGTTCGATACATCTGCATCAAGCATCATTTGATAGATATGGCTGGCTGCTATGAACTTTTTATTGATAACGGCACCGATATCCAGACTCTCTGCCATGCTGATGTAATCAACGTTTTCTACTTCTGCTACGGTCTTGGTTACTCCCAGACGCTTGGCGGCCAGACATGCCAGAATATTGGTTTCCGAACTTCCTGTCAGGGCAACAAATGCTTCAATATTCTTGATACCTTCTTCCAGAAGCAGTTCCACGTCACGACCGTCTCCGTTAATGACCATTACATCATCGTCAACCAATTCTGTCAGTCTGTTACAACGGTTGAAATCGCATTCGATGATTTTCGTCCGCATATAATCCGGCATGTATTGTGCCGTCCGGACAGCAATACGGCTTCCTCCCATGATCATTACATTGCGGATATCTGCATAATTTTCTTTTCCGGCAATCTTGCGGATGTATGGGATATATTTCTTTGTCGTTGTGAAATAAACAATATCATTGAGCTTGATCGAGTCGTTACCATTCGGGATAATGGTTTCATTTCCTCGTTTGATGGCAACCAGGTGGAAGGGAATATTTCTTCCTCCCAATTCATGCAGCGGAACATTCAGGATTTCAGCTGTCTCACGCATCTTTGTTCCGATCAGTACAAGAGCGCCTCCTGCAAATTCCCACCACTGGCGGATCCAGCTCATCTTGACGGCATCTACAATTTCCCGGGCAGCCAGCATCTCCGGATAAATCAGAGAATGCACTCCCAACTTTGCAAAGAATTCTTTGTTCTTGGGAAGCAGGTATTCATAATTGTCGATGCGGGCAACGGTTTTTTTCGCTCCAAGATTAGTTGCCAGCATACAGGCTGTCATATTCCGGCTTTCGTCCGGAGTGACGGCTATAAAGAGGTCTGCACCTGCTACACCGGCTTCTTTCAGTCCGTTGATGGATGTTGGGGAATAGTTGACCAGCATCAGGTCAAGGTTATTACCCATTTTCTCCAGTTTTTCATCATCTTCATCCATCAGGATGATGTCTTGCTTTTCACCGGAAAGTAATTTGGCTAGATGTGTTCCTACATTTCCGGCCCCTGCTATAATGATTTTCATAAATTTGTCATGTTAGTTAATGCATGAAGTATTCCGGCTTCATCAATATGACACAAGGCATACAGATCCTTGACCGGTCCATGCTGTATAAACTTGTCTTCTATACCCAGGCGTTTCACCATAGGAGTGTATTGGTTGTCTGCCATAAATTCCAAGATAGCACTCCCCATTCCACCTTTCAATACTCCATCTTCTATCGTCAGTATACGATGGAATTTCTTTCCTATTTGATGTAACATGGCTTCATCAAGCGGCTTGAGGAAACGCAGGTCGTAGTGTGCAATGCTGCACGATAAGATCTTTTCAGCTTTTTGTATGGCTTCCTTTGCAATGTTGCCGATAGGGCCAATCGTAATGACAGCAATGTCGGTACCTTCTTTCAGTACACGTCCTTTTCCTACTTCAACAGGTTCCAGCGGACAATGCCAGTCGGTAAGGACTCCTCTTCCGCGTGGATAACGGATGACAAAAGGTCCCATGTCCGGCAGCTGTGCTGTGTACATCAGACGGCGAAGCTCATGCTCATTATAAGGTGAGGCAATCGTCAGATTAGGAATGGAGCGCATGTACGCCAGGTCGAAAACTCCATGATGTGTCGGTCCGTCTTCTCCGACCAGACCTGCACGGTCCAGACATAGTACGACATTTAATTTCTGAATGGCAACATCGTGAATGACATTGTCGTATGCTCGTTGCATGAAGGAAGAATAAATGTTGCAGAAAGGAAGGAGACCATCTTTGGCCATACCGCCGGAGAATGTTACGGCATGTCCTTCTGCAATACCTACATCGAAAGCTCGGTCGGGCATTTCCTGCATCAGCAGATTCATGGAACAGCCCGTGGGCATGGCTGGAGTTACACCTACAATCTTGTCATTCTGCCGGGCCAGTTCTACCAATGTCTTCCCGAAAACCTCCTGAAAGAGTGGAGGCATTCCTGTGGTATCGCTTGTGATACGTTCACCGGTATCTTTGTCAAACATGCCCGGAGCATGCCAGATGGTTGGATCTTCTTCAGCCTGTTTGAAGCCACGTCCTTTCTGAGTGTGAACATGCAGTAACTTCGGTCCTTTCATATCTTTGATTTCCCGAAGAACTTTGGTCAGTGTCAGAACATCATGTCCGTCGACAGGACCGAAATAACGGATATTCATTCCTTCGAAAATGTTTTGCTGCTGCATTAACATTGACTTCAGGCTATTGTTGAAACGAAGCAGGCTTTTGCTTCGCTCGTCATTCAGAATCCCCCATTTGTATAGTTTTCCTGCAATGGCCTTTCTCAGCCGGTTGTAGCCCACTGATGTATGCAGGTTCAGCAGGTATTGTTTCATTCCTCCAACACTTCGGTCAATGGCCATATTGTTGTCGTTCAATATGATTAACAGGTTGTTGGGCGTGGAAGAAGCATTATTCAGACCTTCGAATGCCAGCCCGCCACTCATGGAACCGTCTCCAATGACAGCAACGACATGCCGGTTCTCTTCTCCCTTTCGGGCTGCGGCAACAGCCATACCCAGGGCGGCAGAGATGGAATTGGAAGCATGTCCGCAAGTAAAGGTGTCGTATTCGCTTTCTTCAGGCGACGGGAATGGACGGATGCCGTTCAGTTTCCGGTTAGTGTAAAACCGGTCACGTCTTCCGGTCAGGATCTTATGTCCGTAAGCCTGATGCCCTACGTCCCAAACGATGCGGTCGTAGGGAGTATTGAATGCATAATGAAGGGCAACCGTCAGTTCTACTACTCCCAGACTCGATCCGAAGTGTCCCGGATTGCGTGAAAGCTCATCAATTATTTTTTCCCGGAGTTCCGTACAGACTTCCGGAAGGTCTTCTGCCGGCAGTTTGCGCAGGTCATCTGGGCTATCTATCTTATTCAACAGTTTGTATGAAGTTTGTTGTTCCATCATGCTTCGATAAACTTTAATTCTGCAAAAATACGATAAATATATATATTGTGCTTACATTTGCATCAAAATTTAAGAGCGAGAAAAAGAACTATGGAGTTTAGAACGAAAGTCGATTTGCCAGTCGGACAATGGGAGATCAGTCATGCCAGTCGTCTGATGTTGTGGGGATCTTGTTTTACCGAACATATTGGAAATCGTTTGTCGGATTATAAGTTCCGTTGTGATGTAAATCCTTATGGTATTTTATATAATCCTCTTTCGATTGCCCGGGCTCTGACAGAACTGGAGGCAGGAAAAGTGTATGTTCAGGATGATCTGATATTTCATAACGACGAATGGCACAGTCTGATGCACCATGGATTTTTTTCGTCTGTTATGCCGGAAACCTGTCTGAGACAGATTAATGAACGGAATGAGGAAGCGAGGAAACATCTGGCCGAGACTGACTGGTTGCTTTTCACGTGGGGAACAGCCCGTGTCTATGAGTGGAATGAAGACGGGCAGGTGGTTGGAAATTGTCATAAACTGCCTGAAAAGTCTTTTACACGCCGGTTGCTTGATCCCGAAGAGATCACAGCCTGTTATGAGAATCTGTTGGAGATACTTCACACGCAGAATCCTTCTTTACAGGTCTTGTTCACCGTGAGCCCCATCCGTCATGCCCGTGACGGTATGCATGGCAATCAATTAAGCAAGGCTGTGCTTTTGCTCGCAGCCGACCGGTTGTGCCGGCGCCTGCCTTATTGTCATTATTTCCCGGCTTATGAGATCCTGATGGATGAACTGCGTGATTATCGTTTTTATGCAGATGACATGCTGCATCCCTCTTCTCTTGCTGTTGATTACGTTTGGGAATGTTTTTCGGAAGTCAGTTTTTCTCCTTCTACCCGTCAGATAATGAATATGTGGGAGGACATTCGTCGGGGACTTGCCCATCGTCCGTTTCATGCCGAGGGAGAGGCTTATCAGCGTTTTTTACGTCAAATACTGTTAAAGATAGAGCAGTTAAAAGAAAAATTTCCGTACTTAGACACGCTAAATGAAGAACAGATATGTCAGAGACTATTGAAGAAATAACTTCTGTGATGGGCGCAGAACGAATTGGAAACGCGCCTGCACGTATTGACTGGATCCTAACGGACAGTCGTTCACTTTGTTTTCCCGAAGAAACTTTGTTCTTTGCCCTGAAGACAAAGCGTAACGACGGACACAAGTATATACATGAACTTTACGAACGGGGTGTACGTAATTTTGTAGTCAGTGATTTGCCTGAGAATGGGGAAGCCTATGCGGATACCAATTTCCTGAAAGTGGCTAATCCTCTGCGTGCGCTGCAGCGTCTGGTCGCCAAGCACCGTGAACAGTTTCAGATTCCGGTAGTCGGGATTACGGGAAGTAATGGAAAGACCATTGTGAAGGAATGGCTTTATCAGTTGTTGAGTCCCGAACGCATCATTACCCGTTCTCCCCGCAGCTATAATTCACAGATCGGTGTGCCTTTATCTGTATGGTTGCTCAACGAGCATACGGAGCTGGGTATATTCGAAGCGGGTATCTCCGAGATGGGAGAGATGGAGGCTTTGCGCCCGATCATTCAGCCGACTATCGGCGTGCTGACCAATATCGGAGGAGCACATCAGGAAAATTTCACTTCCCTGCAGGATAAATGTATGGAAAAACTTCAGCTGTTCAAGGACTGCGATGTTATTATATATAATGGCGACAATGAACTGATCAGCAGTTGTGTGGCAAAATCCTTGTTTACAGCCCGCGAGATTGCCTGGTCCATGAAGGACACGGAACGTCCGCTTTTCATTGAAAGTATCAGTAAGGATGAAACGGGAACCACCATCAAATATCGTTATCTGGGCTTTTTCAAGGAATATCGTATTCCTTTTATTGACGATGCTTCCATTGAAAATTCCTTGAACTGTCTGGCTGTGGCTCTCTATCTGATGGTTTCGCCTGAAGTGATTGCCGAACGGATGTTGCGTCTGGAGCCGGTAGCCATGCGTCTGGAAGTGAAAGAAGGCAAGAACGGGTGCGTACTGATCAATGACAGTTATAATTCTGATTTTGCTTCGTTGGATATTGCACTTGATTTCATGGCCCGCCGTACGGAAGACAAGGGACGGAAGCGTACCTTGATCCTCTCGGATATTCTGGAAAGCGGTCAGGTGAGCAAACTGCTTTACCGGCAGGTTGCTGATTTGGTTCACAGTCGCGGAGTAGACCGTATAATCGGAGTGGGAGAGGAAATTTCTGCTTATGCATCCCGCTTTGAAATCGAAAAGCAATTTTTCCGTTCCACTAATGAGTTGCTTGCGTCAGGAGTCTTGTCCGGGCTTCGAAATGAAGTGGTGTTGATCAAGGGAGCGCGTGTCTTCCATTTCGATGATATTACGGATGTCCTTGAACTGAAGGTGCATGAAACGATTCTTGAGATTAATCTGAATGCGCTTACGGCCAATCTGAATTATTATCGGAACAAACTGAAACCGGAAACCAAGATGGTATGCATGGTGAAGGCTTCGGCATATGGCGCCGGTTCGTTTGAAGTAGCAAAGACTCTTGAAGACCAGCGTGTAGACTATCTGGCCGTAGCTGTGGCCGATGAGGGAGCAGACCTCCGCAAGGCTGGCATTCATTGTCCGATCATTATCATGGATCCCGAAGTGAATGCTTTCAAGACAATGTTCGATTATAAACTGGAACCTGAGGTTTACAGTTTCCAGATGCTGGAAGAACTGATTAAGGCGGCTGAGCGTGAAGGAGCTGCTAACGTGCCTGTACATATTAAGGTCGATACCGGAATGCATCGTCTGGGATTTGCACCTTCTGACATGCCGCGTTTGGCTGAACGGCTTCACCGGCAGTCGACAGTTATTCCCCGGTCTATCTTCTCTCATCTGGTGGGAAGCGATTCTGACCGTTTTGATCCATTCACCCGCCGGCAGATAGAAACCTTTGAAGCTGCTGCGGCCGACTTGCAGAAAGAATTCAATCATAAGATTATTCGCCATATTTGTAACACTGCCGGTATTGAACGTTATCCGGGAGCCCAGTTTGATATGGTTCGTCTGGGACTGGGGCTTTATGGCATTGATCCTTACACCAATCGTATTCTCCATAATGTGACGACCCTGAAGACAACGATTCTTCAGATCCATGATGTGCCGGCTGATGAAACAGTGGGTTACAGCCGCAAGGGAGTGCTCAGCCGTGATTCGCGCATCGCGACGCTTCCTATCGGATATGCTGACGGCCTGAACCGCCGTTTGGGAAACGGACACGCCTATTGTCTGGTGAATGGAAAGAAGGCACCTTATGTGGGAAATATCTGCATGGATGTCTGCATGATCGATGTGACGGATATTGACTGTAAGGAAGGCGACAAGGCGATTATCTTCGGTGATGACCTGCCTGTTACGGTTCTTTCGGATGTTCTGGAAACGATTCCGTATGAAATTCTGACCAGTGTTTCGGGCCGTGTCAAACGTATCTATTATCAGGACTGATCCGGCAGACTGTGAGTGAAATCTCTTTTGCGATCAGATAGTCCCGGGGCCTTCGGAAGTAGTTTTCAAAGGCCTCGGGCTTTTTTAAAAACGTTTCGGCGTTTAAGAGAAAAGAACGAAATGTTTTCTCTTAAACGCCGAAACGTTTTTTTATCGGATTTCCTGGTCTTGCCGCTGGAAAAGAAATTCCGTTTCCAGCGGCGGTAAACCTTTCTTTGCAGAAGGCAGGCGGAGAACAGTTTAGTTTTGTCCTCTCAATGCTTCGTCAATGGCTTCAATTTTCTTTTGTACAAGTGACAGGTCAGCTCTCAGCCGTTCAATCTTCCGGTTGATTTCTGTGACGAGTGAGCTTCCTTTCTGTGAAGAAGAGTTCAGGAAGCCCAGGTTGTTCTCATACGTCTTGATGTCATTTTTCAGGCCTTCGTATGTACGAACCAGTTTGTCACGTTCTTTATACAGGTTCCTTTCGTTGCTTAATCCTGATTTGAAGCTGTTCAGTTTCTTTTCTGAAGCAGACAGGTTTAAACGTTCAAAAAGCTTATCCACTGCTGTGTGGTAGGCGTTATACAGCCGGTCTTTTTCCTTGAACGGAACGTGACCTACCTTGTTCCATTCTTTCATGAGTGCTCTGACCTGTTCTGCCGTTCCGTCATCTGTTGTGCCTGCAGCATTCAGTTCTTCAAGCTGTTTGATGATATTTTCTTTTTTCGTCAGGTTCTCTACTTCTTCGGAACGCTGGGAAGAATTAGCTTTGTTCTTCTGACTGAAGAAATAGTCACAGGCGCCGATGAAACGTTTCCAGACAGATTCGGAATGTTTCTGTCCCACAGGACCGATCGTTTTCCATTCTTTCTGCAATTGGGTAAGGATCTGTGCCGTTTCTTTCCAGTCTGTACTGTCTTTCAGCGATTCAGCTTTCTCGCACAAGGCTTTTTTCTTTTCCAGATTCTTGGCCATGTTTTCTTTGATATACTTATAGAAAGCAGCCTTCTGCTTAAAGAAATTGTCGCACGCAGCACGGAAACGTTCGAAAATCTTTGTGTTCATTTTCTGCGGGGTAGGGCCGATGGTCTTCCATTTAGCCTGCAAGGCAAGTATTTCCTTAGTCTTGTCTTCCCAGTCCGCAAATGTCTTGAAGGTATCATATTCCATACCTTCTATGATCTCACAGATAACAGTCTTTTGATCGAGGTTGTTCTGTTCAGCTTCTTTCTGCAATTCGAAGTATTGCTGATGACGGCGGTTGATGACAGCTGAGGCAGCCTTGAACCTGCTCCAGATCGAATCACGCAGTTCTTTTGCTACGGGACCGATGCTGTGGAATTCCTGGCTCAGCTTCTGCAACTGATGGAATGCTGAAATGGCATCCGGATAGTCGGCCAGCTTTTCTGCTGCTTCACAGAGATATTGTTTCTGCTCCAGATTCTTTTTGAAATCATATTCTCTCAGCTCATAATTAAGTTTCAGCATGTCATAAAACTTTTCTGTATAGAGCTGGTAATTCTTTCTGAGTTCGTTGACTTTCGTAGCGGGAACCAGTTTGATGTCATTCCATTCCTGCTGGAGCTGTTTGAATTCATTGTATGTTTTTCCTGCTTCTTCCGGTGATTCCGCAATGTTCTTGATCTTCTCCAGAATCTCAAGTTTTCGGGCCAGGTTCTTTTCTTTTTCTTCTTCCTGTGCGGCCATCAGTTCATTACGTTTCTCCTTGATGGAACCCATGAGACTTTTGAATTCGCCTTCCAGTGAATCCGGTTTCGGAATGAATGCCTCGGCTTTTCCTCCGTTATTGACAAAATCTTTTTGAGCGGCATCCTGTTCGGCTTTATGCAACTTGTAAAACGTTTGTTTGAGTAAATCAATTTCCTGTTTGTCCGCATTGCAGTTGTCCGCAATGATTTCCTTCAAGCGTTCTATAACTTCTTCTTTGCTTTTTCGCTGAGGATATCTGGCTTGAGAGGCGTCAGCAACGGGTTGGACCGAAGTTTCAGGCATTTCATTGGCTGGCACTTCAGTTAGTGGGCGGTTGTTTTCATTTAGTTCCATCGTATGTAGATTTTGAAAGAATAATCTTTTAATTTTACTAGAATACCCACAAATTAAAAGAATAAAATCTTATTTTCATATTTTTTTGCAAGTTATTTTTCTTCCTTCTGCTTAAAAGGTTAATAAAGATGTTTAAAAGCATAAAAATAAAATCGCACCCGACAAGTATAACTAACCTTCTGTCTTTTCAGTGAAATCAGACGGGAAGGAGGTTATAACCTGCCGGGTGCGAAGTGCTTTTGCTTAGGAAAGCAATACGGTAATTCCCATATACATCAGCATGCCGATGATGTCATTGGTAATGGAGATAAACGGACCGGTAGCGATGGCCGGGTCTATTTTCAGTTTTTCCAGTGTCATGGGAACAAGAGTTCCGAAGATGGATGCGAACATGACCACGGCAAAAAGACTGATCGATACCGAATAACTGACGGTTGCACTGGCTCCGAAACGGATAAAATTATAAATGTATACCAGCATGGAAATGATGGTTGCATTAATCAGGGCTACAACGCTTTCTTTCAGTACCTGCTTGAATGTATTTCCTGCGTCGAGGGAGCTGTTGGCCAGTCCTTGTACGACGAGAGCCGATGACTGCGTTCCCACATTTCCTCCCGTACCACCGATCAGCGGAATGTAAAGTGCCATTTCTGGATGGGCGGCAAAGGTCGTATCGAAGTTTCCGAGAATCATGGAGTTGCCTATTCCGCCCAGCATTCCGATGAGCAACCATGGCAAGCGTGCTGTGGTCTGACGGAAAACATTATCGTCGGATTCTACGTCCTGTGACAAACCGGATGCCAATTGGTAGTCACGTTCTGCCTGTTCACGAACTTCATCCATCACGTCATCGACGGTAATTCTTCCCACCAGACGCCCGATGCTGTCCACAACCGGAACGGCCACCAGGTCATATTTTTCAATGGTCTGAACTACTTCTTCAACGGGCATGTCCACATGCACGGAGATCGGATCTTTTTTCATGACGTGCTTGACCTTCGAAACAGAAGGGCTGGTAATCATTTTCTTGAGCGGAAATACACCGCGCAACCGTTCGTCGTCGTCCACCACGTACACATAATAGATCTCATCCATTTCTTCTGCCTGGATACGCATTTCGCGAAGACATTCGGGCATACTCCAGTTTTCGTTAACGATCACCATTTCCGTACCCATGAGACCGCCGGCCGTATCTTCGTCGTATTTCAGCAAGTCAACAATGTCACCGGCCTGTTCGATGTCCTCAATGTGCGAAAGTACTTCCTCCTGTTTGTCTTCGTCCATTTCCCGGATGATGTCTACGGCATCGTCCGAATCCATGTAGTCTACAAAACGTTTGGCAATGGTTTCCGAAGGAAGAAGTTCCAGAAAACGCTTTCGTACGTCTTCGTCCATTTCTATGAGCACGTCGGCTGCCGTTTCATTGTCTAGCAACAGGTAGACGAAACGCGCCTCTTCGGCATCGAGTTCATTGCACAATTCAGCGATATCTGCAGGGTGCAGGTTCTTCAGCAGTTCCTTTAGTTTGTCCGATTCCTTGTTTTCAATCAGTTCGGAAACGTTTTTCAATTCTTCGTTTTCCATAAGGCTTGCTTTCTTGGTTAGGCACGCGGAGCGTGGGGGTATTTTATTCAGTTGGTTCGGTGTTCAGAGCTTGTTCCACCCGGTTGGTCAGGTCAATGAATTCCTGTACGGACAATTGTTCCGGTCTCTTATTGAAAATGGGATCAGCCATCAGCGGATTGGTCTTGTCCAGAATGGGTGAAATCGAATTGCGCAAGGTTTTTCGTCGCTGGTTGAATGTCGTCTTGACGATTTGCTTGAACAGTTTCTCATTGCATCCCAGTTCCTGAGTCTCGTTGCGTGTCATGCGGATGACTGCACTTTTCACTTTGGGAGGCGGATTGAAAACATGTTCGTGGACTGTAAACAGATATTCCACCCGGTACCAGGCCTGGATCAGTACGCTCAGGATACCATAAGTCTTGCTGCCGGGACCAGCTGCCATGCGTTCGGCCACTTCTTTCTGGATCATTCCCGTACAACAGGGGATCAGGTCTTTATAATCCAGCATCTTGAAAAAAATCTGACTGGAGATATTGTATGGATAATTACCCGTCAGCACGAACGGTTTTCCTTCGAACAGTTGAGTCAGGTCCATTTTGAGAAAGTCTTGTTCAATGATGTTGTTTCCCAAAGCAGGAAAGTTTTCGCGCAGATAGGCCACGGATTCAAAGTCGAGTTCCACCACTTTGAGCGGTCTTTCCTTGGTCATGAGGAACTGGGTGAGTACTCCCATACCCGGTCCGACTTCCAGGATCGGAAGCTCAGGGCATGCATCTACGGTGTTGGCAATGTCTTGGGCTACTTGCAGGTCTTTCAGGAAGTGTTGTCCCAAAAACTTCTTAGGCTTGACTGATTTCATTTCGTTTTATAATTATTCTGGCGATTAACCGAGATTGTTTGCAGTAAATATTATCTTTGCATCGTGCAAAGTTAAGCATTAATCTTTATATATAGATTGATTTTGGAACGAACTGGTTTAAAAAAACGATTTAATAAAGTCTTGCAGGTGGTGCTCCCTTTAGGATTGGGAGCGGTTATTCTGATCTGGACTTATCATGGCTTTGACTTTCGGCACGTGTGGGAAGTCATGAATGGAGGCGTGAATTATGGATGGCTGTTGTTTTCTCTTGTTTTTGGAGTGACCGGCCATTTGTTCAGAGGCTGGCGCTGGAATCTGGCTCTGGCTCCTTTGGGAGAATATCCCCGCAGGGCAAACAGCGTGTACGCCATCTTTGTGTCGTATGCTGCCAATCTGGTTCTGCCCCGCGTCGGTGAAGTTTCGCGTTGTGGAATTCTGGCTAAGTATGACGGAGTTTCCTTTTCCAAGTCTTTGGGAACGGTCGTTACGGAACGTCTCATTGATACGGTCTGTGTCCTGCTGATAACTGGAGTGACTCTCCTGATGCAGACCAAGGTATTTGCTGCTTTCTTTGAAAAGACGGGTACCAGTGCGGCTTTCTTTACCCATTTGTTTACGTCCACCAACTTCTACATCACCTTGCTTTGTCTGCTGGCAGCGTGTGTACTGGCTTATTTCCTTTTGCGTAATCTGACCATCTTTGCCCGGGTACGCGGCATTATGGGAGATATCTGGCAGGGATGTCTTTCCTTGCGGAAGGTGAAGAATCCGCCGCTTTTCATACTCTATACGGTCGGAATCTGGGCCAGTTACTTTTTGCAGTTCTATGTCAGTCTTTTCAGTTTTGATTTTTCTGCTGATCTGGGACTGATGCCGGCCCTGGTCATGTTCGTCGTTGGCAGTATTGCTGTGGCTGTTCCTACTCCTAACGGGGCGGGTCCCTGGCATTTTGCGGTCATCACAATGATGATGATGTATGGGGTAAATAAGGGAGATGCCGGAATATTTGCCTTACTTGTGCATGGAATTCAAACCTTTTTATTAATTTTGTTAGGTATTTATGGACTGGTGGCTTTGCCGCTGATAAATAGAAAACATTGATTAACAAACCAAAACTTTATGAGTGAAATTCTTTCTTTGGCTCCACAGAATGTGTGGAAGCATTTCTATTCATTGACTCAGATTCCCCGTCCGTCGGGACATTTGAAGAAAATTCAGGCATTCTTGTTGGAGTTTGGTAAGAATGCAGGTGTTGAAACTTTCCAGGATGAGGCCGGAAATATCATTTACCGCAAACCGGCAACTCCGGGCATGGAAAACCGCAAGACTGTGATTTTGCAGGCTCACATGGATATGGTTCCACAGAAAAACAAGGACACACAGCATGATTTTGAGAATGATCCGATTCAGACTTACGTGGACGGTGAATGGGTAAGAGCCAAAGGAACAACACTCGGTGCGGATAATGGTATGGGTGTTGCCGCCATCATGGCTGTTATGGAAGACAAGACTCTGAAGCATGGTCCGCTGCAGGCATTGATCACTGCTGACGAAGAAACCGGAATGTATGGAGCCTTTGGTCTGAAACCTGGTACGGTGGAAGGCGAAATCCTGCTGAATCTTGACTCGGAAGAAGAAGGTGAACTGTATATAGGATGCGCCGGAGGTGAAGATCTGACGGCTACATTGGAATATAAGGAAGAAGAAACCGATCCTGAAGACGTAGCGCTGAAAGTTACATTGAAGGGGCTGCGTGGAGGTCACTCCGGTATTCAGATCGGCTGGGGACATGCCAATGCCAATAAGCTGATGGCGCGTTTCATGAATCAGGTTATCACATACGATGAAGCTTGTCTGGTTTCCTGGGAAGGTGGCAACATGCGTAATGCCATTCCTCGCGAGTGTGAAGCTGTCATCACGGTGCCGGCGTCGGAAGTTGACGATGTATTGGCTTTTGTTGGTGAGTGCGAACAGGTTTGGCGCGATGAGTTTGCTGCCATTGAAGACGGACTGAGCTTTACCGCTGAACGAGTTGAACTGCCTAAGATGATGGTTCCTGATGAAATTCGGGACAATCTGGTAGATGCTATCTTTGCTTGTCCGAACGGAGTGGAACGTTTTATTCCGACTATTCCGGATACAGTGGAAACATCTTCCAATCTGGCCATCGTAGAAATCGGCAATGGAAAAGCTGCCATCAAGGTGCTGACTCGCAGTTCTCGTGAGTCAATGAAAGATTATCGTAATACAGCCATCGAAAGCTGCTTCTCAATGGCAGGTATGCAGGTAGTTCGTTCCGGCGGTTATTCTGGTTGGGAGCCGGATGTCAACTCTCCGATTCTTCATGCCATGAAAGAATCTTATAAGGCACAGTTCGGTGAAATTCCTTCTGTAAAAGTAATTCATGCCGGTTTGGAATGCGGTATCATTGGTGCGGTAGTTCCAGGTTTGGATATGATTTCTTTCGGACCGACACTTCAGTGTCCGCATACTCCGGAAGAACGCTGCCTGATCCCGTCTGTTACCAAGTTCTATGAATTCCTGATTGCAACATTGGAAAATACACCGTTGAAATAATTTTCTACGGCAAAACAGATACCCGGTTATTCTTTTTATTCCAGAGAGAATAACCGGGATTTTTTTATTAAGGGATGTAAAGGTTCTAAAAATATGTTATAAAACATCGGAAATAGCAGGGAGGGTATTGCAGATATCCGAAAAACACCTACCTTTGCATCGTGTTTTTCATAGTATTAGATTTAAGGTTAATAAAGGTTGGAGTACAGCGGTACTCCTTTTTTTTATCCTGGCTTGAACGGTACGATGTGTGGAAACGGATGCACGGTTCGGGCCAATGACCGCATGATTCCGTTAATACTTGTATTTCCTGTCAGACGGTTGTCCGTATTCTTCTTAGGGGAAAGATGCTTTATTTTGTGATAAATCCTTTCGTTTTCAATTCTTTAATAGCTTTCCATGCAGTAATCTGAGTTTTTTTTTGTTATTTTATAAAATCAAAGTATCAGAAACTAAAGCGAAGAAGTTATGAAGAAGATAGTTTGCCTGGTCGGGCTGATGATTTTATTCAGCTTTGGACTGACGTCTGTACAGGCGCAGAACTATGACCGATTGTGGAAGGAAGTAGAAGGACTGCAGGAGAAAGACTTGCCCCGTTCCGTGATCGATGCGGTAGACCGTATCTATGCTTTAGCCCGGAAGGAGGAAAATCGTCCGCAGATGATGAAAGCCTGGCTGGTTCGTGCGGAGTATCGTGTTGCTTTGTCACGTGACAGTCTTCAGGCTGAACGGGACAGCCTGAAGATATGGGCAGAAACAGAAACCGATACGGTGACGCGTGCCGTGCTTTATAGTTTATTGGGAAACAAAGTACAGAATGTATTTCAGGATGATGTCGATGAAGCCATTTCGTACTTCCGCAAATCGTTGCACGATGTGGAGGTGCTGGGACGTACTTCAGCCAAAGACTATCGTCCGATGACAGAATCCGGTCAGCTGAGTGAGACCTTTCAGCTGGATAACATGTTCGATCTGCTGACCCGAAGAGCTGTCCGGGGCCTTGCTGATGAATGGACATGGACGAATGCCGGCAGAAATTCCGATATACAGAGAGAAATCCTGGCTTTGTATGACCGGCTGATTGCTTTTTATGAGAAAGAGAACAGCAACCGTTCGGGAGTTCTGTTGACCAGACTGGCCCGGCTGATGTATCAGCAGGAACGGCTTACGGGCCTGTATGGGGTGTCCCTTCAGGAAGTTCAGAAACAGTTGAAAGCGTGGGCCGAAGAATATAAAGGTCTGGAAGCTTGTGCAGATGTGTATGTGAAGCTGGCTGACAGTTATGGCCAGCAGGGAGATCGGGTACGTCAGCTGGAAACGGCCCGTGAAGGACTTCGGCTTTACCCTCGTTCGCAGGCAGCTGAAAATCTGCAATGTCAGATTGATGAGGTTCTGGCTCCTTCTTTGTACGCCAGACTTCCTTTTGTCTATCCCAATCAGGATGTGGATCTGACAGTTTGTTATCGGAATCTGAAAAAGGTAACCTTCGAGCTTTATCGTCTGAAACTGTCTCCTGCTTCACCGGTGTTGAACGGGAGTCTGAAAGAAAAAGTATTGGTAAATCAATATGGCCGGAAGGTTGCTTCCCGCACGTATGTTTTGCAGGCGACCCCCGACTACAAGGAAAAGACAGATACACTTCGCTTGCATACTCCCGGTCCCGGTATTTATATGCTCAAACAGATACCTGAAGGAAAACTGGAACCGGATTATACATTACTTTATGTTTCACCTTATGCCTGTCTGCTGACTCCTGTATCCGGCAAGACTCTGGAACTGACAGCCGTTGATCAGTTGAGCGGGCATCCTGTACCGGAAGCTGAAATTGTAATTTACCGGTCAAAAGAGGGCGGCTACGAGGAAATGACAGCTTACCGGACCGGTAGTGACGGACGTGTGCTTATTCCTGATACCCTCGGTTCCGGCTTCTTTTGCAATGTCCGTACGCCGGGAAATGACTATATGCCGATAAGCTTGTCCCGGTCTGTTCTTTATTTTCCGGAGAAAAAGCAGGGGGAGATGAAGCGGCAGGCAACTCTGTTTACCGACCGTTCTTTGTATCGTCCCGGACAGACCGTGCAGGTTTCAGGTATTTTGTATGGACAGACCGGAGACTCTGTCCGGGTACTGAAAGGCGAGGAATGTGAAGTGATACTTTCGGATTCACATACCCGTAAAGTCTCGGAAGCTGTAGTCAGAACCGATGAATTCGGAACCTTCTCCGCAGAATTTGTACTTCCTCAGCAAGTACTTCCGGGAAATTTCTCCGTGTCCGTAAAGGGACTTTCCGCGCGTTACATCCGGGTGGAAGAATACAAGCGCCCTACATTTGATGTTGTCTTTGAACCCTACACCGCTTCTTATCGCATGGGTGATACGCTGACGGTAAAGGGAACGGCCAAGACTTTTGCCGGGGCGCCGGTACGTCTGGCCAAAGTCCGTTATCAGCTGACGTGTTCCAGAGCGTGGTTGTGGCGTGCTTCTTCCGGAGAATTGGATTTGATGTCGGGAGAAGTTGAGACATCTGCCGACGGAACATTCTCTTTGCAGATTTGTCTGAAGCGTCCTGTAATGGATAATCAGAACATAGAACGTCCGTACTATATATATAAGGTATCGGCTGCGGTAACTGACGGAGCCGGAGAAACACAGGTGGGCGAACTGGCTTTGCCGGTCGGTGAACAGTCTGTAGGCTTGCTGGTCAAGGGGCTTACGGAACGGGTAGCCCGTGAGAAACGGG
>ENA-UPSY01002353-UPSY01002353.1-human-gut-metagenome-genome-assembly--contig:-NODE-2353-length-16466-cov-3.496858_pt1 | contig 16466 bp, 15 predicted proteins | sample MGYA00250044_ERZ773365 | MGnify/ENA primary metagenome ERZ773365 (study PRJEB29103, sample SAMN06111932) | human gut metagenome | biome: human gut; feature: ankylosing spondylitis patient; material... | reverse complement strand
TTTTTTTTAATGATACGGCGACCACCGAGATCTACACTCTTTCCCTACACGACGCTCTTCCGATCTAGGGCCTACCTTTGAAATAGCAGAAGTATTTGTTAATGAGGTGTCAGCAGGTGTTAATATTGCCCCGCCTTACTGTTTTGATGTATCTGGCTTATTTAGAGTTGGGGAGAACGAACTGAGAATAGAAGTAACAAATACATTAGGGACGGAGTTTCGTGGAGGATTGAACCAGTACCTAATGATTGAACCTTTTGGGCTCATTGGTGATATCAAATTGAAAAAGAGAAGAATATAAGAAGACCTCCAATACTGAACTGTACCCTAGAAGTTAGACAGAAAAAATCTAACTTTCGGGGTGTTTTTATTATGAAATTGACTTATGGGGATAAAGTTCTTATCTATAAACTGAGAAAGCAAGGAGAGAGCTTTAAACAGCTTTCAAATCAATTTGGGGTGAACGTTTCTGGTCTAAAGTACATGGTGAAATTAATTGACCGTTATGTAATAAACATCGTCAAAAAGGGAAAGAATCGTTACTATTCTCCTAAATTAAAACGAGAAATGATTGATAAAGTTCTGCTTGAAGGTTGTTCTCAACAAAGTGTTTGTCTGGACTATGGCCTCTCAAATCAAGGATTGCTTAATAATTGGATAGCACAATACAAGAAAAATGGGTATACTATTGTTGAGAAAACTCCGATTGAGAGAAGTTAGATGTCGTACTCTAGGACTTAAAATAAGATTGATAGTTGGAGGTAGAATGTGGTTACGATTAAAGAGCTAAATCATATTCTGACTAGTCAGGGGATTAGTCAAAATCATATCGAAAAGATGAAAGAAAAGCGATTTGAAGCGGTAGATTTTTATTATAACTTTTTTGAGAAGAAGTGTAAGAAAGGAATACAAAAAGTCCCTTTATCTAAGTTAAAGGGGCTGGATACTGCATGGAATATTGTGGGAAGAAGTGTATATGATTGTTTTACTTCAATTGCTAGCGATTCGCCTTTGAACTCAAAATCAGAATGTATTGTTAAATATACTCGTATAATGGAAAATATTGATTCTTTAAAAAAGAATGGATTGGAGTTTCAATATAATTTTTATGAATGCGATTGTGAGAAGGGTTTACGAGCTGGACTTCCTATCTTTATCCATTTTTATAATAGTGAGTTAGGAATTGACTGTTACTTTTCAGATGCGACACATAGGAGTATTTGTGCATTGATGTTTGGGGCACCATTTTTAACTGGATATGTTACGGAGTATGAGTTAAGCACAAAGAAATACGAAAATTATCAGTTAGTCGAGAAAAAATTAGTCGACTTAGGTGAGAAAAATTTTGGGCTATTTAGTTTGAAATTTTCGACTCAGTGCTTAAGCGAGTTTGAAATTTACTATAAAGGATATAATACTAATATAGGAGGTAACATTCCGCTACCAGTATTTTACGAAGAAAAAGAGGTATTAGCATTTCAGAAATCCATTGATACACTCAACGACATACTTAACCTCCTAGATAATAAAGTTCAATCCAGCCTGACTTTAAAGCTTCTTCACAAAATAAGTGACGAAAATTCTTATATTGCTAAACTTGTAGCCGTTATACCTAGGAAATTATTTAAATATAGCAATCAGTATAATAAACCAGTAGGTCTCTATCTTTGTATAGAAGATGTTTTCAATATCTCTGAGACAACAGATGAGATGTTGAGAACTCTAAAAAATGAGTTTATTCACTCCATTGTAAATAAACAGACCAAATAAAAAGTAAAGAGCTTCTTATTAGGAAAACTCTTTACTTTTTTGCATGTTGAATTATTGTTTAGATAAAATAGGAGTTATATTAAGTTTAGTTTCCCGTGAACTGTTAATTGCTATTAATGACGTAACTTTATTCGTCTATTTCTAGCTTAGGTAAACTATTAATTAAATCAACTGTTAGGACAGATACATTGATGATTTTCAATAGCAAATTGAAGATATACTTTTCATCCTCACTGTAGTCATTTGGATCATCTGTAATTCCAGATTTTTTATCAGTTTTAACTTGATACTGATCTATTATCCATTCAATAGCCGAGCGACCATTAACAACGTATTCATATGCTTTTTTTGGAATATTGGTAATTGTGATATCACTGTTAAATATGATTGTGGATAAATCATTAAATGAATATCCTTTTTCATCACGCTTTTTAGCGAATCTCATCTTGGTTACTTTGTAAATTGGATTCTCTGCTGTCGTAATTTCAACTCCATCATAGACAGCAACTTCTTCATAGTTAAGATGTAAGTCCATTAATTTCTGACCAACTTCAACATACTTTTCTTTATTCTTAACAATTGGAATTCGAGCTAAGTCTTTCTTCAAATCATTGGCATACTTCTCTTGATATTCTTTAGAGTTTAGCAACCCATAAACATAAGCAAAGGTGTCATTCAAATTCAATCCTAGCTTATCAGCAAACTCTTGATTCATATTATCATTGTTTTCGAACAATGATATTTTATCGACTTCATTGTCATAACGCATAAAGCCTTGACCATTCATTTGTAACTGGATATCAGGCAGTAAATTAGTTACAATAACAGAAAAGTCACGTGAGGTTCCACGACCAGTTGTTACAATCACAATATTCTCTTGCCCAAATTTTTTTTGCCATTGACCTGGACTTTCAATTACTTCATTTTGATAATAAAGCCATTTTTTTGTAAACGGACGGTACAAACTAAGTTTTATATTATTGGAATTAAATGTAATTTCTTGATTACGAGCTACTAGCTGTTCTAATTTCCTAGTCCATTTAATATAATTATCTTGACGATTTAATAACGATTTTAATTCATCAGCAGAGTTATTCCTATAGGCTAATCTTTCATTATTATAATTCCTAATTAATCTCTCTGAATTTTTACAGACTCTATTTTTAGAGAATCCTGAAACCCAAATATCCCTATTTGTTGCGATGCCAATTGCACTACTTAAGAAAACTTCTTGTGATAAATCAGAGTATTTCTGATAATTTGGATCCCTTTGATTGAGCCAATCATTGTTTTCATCGGGAATGATCTCTTGCCAATCTAGTTGAGAAACATCAGCAAATCTAGAAATAATTGCTAGTTTTTCCTTTTGCGATAAGTAATCGCCAATATCATGATAGTGAAGTTTATGACTATCTGAGCCATCTTTTACTAGAATTGAAATAGCAACTGGAGTACGACTACCCGAACCAAAGATTTTCCCGCCTTCTCTTCGTGATTGTTCTCCTAGTGTTCTCTGGTCACCACGAAGATTAAAGATATAAAGATGATTAAATTCTTCATAAAGCCCTGCACGCAAGCCGTCTGCTGAATTGGTATTAAGATAATTACCATTCGTAACAAATCCAATCACTCCTTGATTTGTAAGGCGATCTGATGCCCAACGGAAGGCTTTTACATAAGAATCATATAGACCTTTTGTTAGAGTTGTACTAGATTTAACAACGTATGTTTCTTCTAATCTTTTTTCTAATTTTGGGTATGAAATATTTTTGTTATTATCGTTTGCATTTGTCTGGCCGATAGAATATGGTGGATTACCAATGATAGCAGTAATTGGTTTTTCTTGTTGGCGTTTGAGCCTCTTGTCATTTGTGCCAAAGAAAGAATCATCAAGTGTATCTTCTATTTCTGTCGATTCAAAAGTATCCGTTAAGACCATTCCTTCAAATGGTGCATACGGTTCATCACCATTAATTTCATCAAATACAGCTTCGATATTGATGGCAGCAATATAATAGCTTAGAAGAACAATTTCATTAGCGTGCAGTTCTTGTGTATATTTTCTTAGAATATCATCAAAGGTAATTTCACCACTATCCATCAGTGATTTCAAGTAATGCAATGTTCTAGTGATAAATGTTCCAGTTCCAGTAAATGGATCCAAAATATGAACATTTTCACTCGCTAAGGTCTTACCAAAGTGCTTCCTCAAGACTACATCGACTGATTTTACAATAAAATCTACAACTTCTACAGGAGTAAAGACAATACCTAGTCTTTCTGTGGTTGATTTAAAGCCAGTAGAAAAGAATTTATCATATAGAGTAATAATAATTTTTTGCTTAGCTTGGGCGTTATCAATCCCCTCTGCACGTAAACGAACTGAATCATAAAATGGTTGCAACTCTTTCTGCTCTTTTTCAAACCCATATTGAGAGAGTTCCTCAATTATTTTCTCCATTGCAGAGCTTACGGGATTATTCTTTACAAAGCCATAATCTCCAAACAATGTGTCAAAAATTGGTAAAGTTATCAAATGTTGTGCCAGCATTTCAATTGCTTGATATTGGTCAATAGACTCATTGATGTTATGTTGTAAACTACGTAAGAACTTATCAAATGCAACCTTACTTTCTTGATTCTGTTCTAGGATAATCTCAATTCCTTGAATATGACGTCTAGCAATCTCAGCAACATCTTTAGACCAATCTTCAAGATAGCGTCTATCACCAACTTTTTGAACGATCTTACCGTAGATAGCTCCTTCGACAGCCTCCCATTCTAACTCTAGTTCAGTTTGGTAAGGTTTGAAAGGTTGTTCTTCATAATCACCGTTTGCATTTAACGTTGGGTCATCTGGAGCACCACCTACCCCAATAACTTGGATGTTTTTCGGTTTCTTTTTATTTAGCTCAAGTTTATTAACCGTTGCTTCAAATCGCTCGTCAACAGAACGTAGTGCATTTAATACTTGCCAGACAACATCGTAGGATTTGTTATTATCTAGAATAGTTTCTGGAGTCTCACCTGCTGGAACAACGATAGGAAGGATGATATAACCGTATTCTTTTCCTTCAGATTTCCTAATGATTCTGCCGACTGCTTGTACGATGTCAACTTGAGATTTGCGAGGTGATAAAAAGACAATGGCATCTAAGTTAGGGACATCAATTCCTTCTGTTAAGAATCGAACATTTGATAGAATACGTGCCGAATCTTCAGGAATGTCATCGCTGGCCAGCCAGTCTAACGCTTCATTTTTCTGAAGAGCATTCATACTACCATCAACGTGTCGCACATTTACAGAATAACCTTTATCACTATCAAGGTAATCATTCACGACATTCTCAAATTGTTCAGAAAGACGTTGACTATCTTTAATTGTACGCGAGAATGCAATGGCACGTTTCATTGGCTCTCCAGAAACCTTATCTGTAAAGCTTTCACGTTTAATCATACCATTCCAGACCCCTATAATACGACCAATATCGTCAATATTTAGTCCATTTTCGGGATCGGCAAGTGATTTTTGCATATCTTTTTGAACGACTGTTTCATCAACAGCTAGCACCATGAGTTTATAGTCAGTCAAAATATCGTGACTGATTGCATCTCCAAATCCTAAGCGATAAAACACTTTTCCATAAAGGTTTTCATCGTCCATGCTTGATATTAAAATTGAGTTGCTCTCAGCCTTTTTTCTAGCTTCTGTTCCATAAAGTTTAGGGGTTGCTGTTTGATAAAGTCGTTTATAACCTTTTATATTTGAATTACTGTGTACTTTTGTAAATGAAGAATCTTCCTCACCTAAAGCCTTTGCCCCAGTAGTCCTGTGAGCTTCATCAGCAATAATCAAGTCAAATTCTGGGAATCCTTCTTTTTGAGCTTTACCTAAAACATCAATAGATTGATAAGTTCCAAAGACAACTAGGAGTTCTTTCTTAGGTTTTCCCATCAGTTCCCGATAGTTATTAAGTACTTTTTCTGGTGATGTGGTTGCTGGATAACCAATATCACTAGCCTTAATTTGGATATTAGATTCATCTTGTTTCACAGAACTACGGCTGGCGTTTCTGTCGCTGGTAACAGCCATAGATGACATTGTCATATCAGTATCGTTATTCCAGCCTCTAAGTGTCTGTGTTAATAGTTGAATACTAGGGACAAGATATAGAACGACATATTGTTCTTTATCAGATTCCTTAGCCATAGCTTCAGCAACCTTTAGACTCGTAAAAGTTTTCCCAGTACCGGGTGCCATAATTAGTTGACCGCGATCATTTTCTTTAAAATAGGCTAGAGCTTTCTCGATGACTTCTTTTTGATAATATCTAGGTTTCTTTTTAGCTTTGACAGTAACCTCATCAGGACGCTCAAAGGAAAATTTATCCCAGTCAATACGAGAATTACGAAGGTCTGAAAGCCCAATACGAACGACATCGCTTCTATCTGCCAGAGCTTTTTCAGCATTTTTCCCCCATTTGTCAGTAGAGGCTACAATAATGCCTGATTTATAGTAATCTTTACCTAGTTCACTTAGAAAAGAATCAATATTTGATTTTTGAATTGCACGATCATAGAATTTTGCTTGTATAGCAACTAATTCGCCAGTAAATGTTTCAGCGACCAAATCAACACCAATATCTGTTTTGGGAATACCATACTCTTCTGGGACGTCAGCTAGCATCCATATATTTTTAAATTCATTTTGATATGTGGGTTCATTTTGAAAATAAGCTCGTGCAAGATATTCAAAGTATGTTCCTCTATCACGTTGTGTTTCAGCTAGTTCGTTTATTTGTTGTACCAGACTGTCAAAGCTCATAAGTATGTCTCCTTTTTATAAAAAACCTATAACAAATGCTAATGTCTTTAAAAGTATAACCCCAATAATAGTAGTGGTAATTGTTTTTATTATAACATATAATATAGTAAGCAAAAACGAGGTTTATATTTATGTCCATATCTGATTTAATACAGCTAATATCTATTGGTGTTTCAACTCTAACTAGTGTTATTGGAATTAGCTTATCTGTAAAAGCTATCAGGCAAACAAATGTTGCAAATAATTTAACTAGACAATCTGCTGAAGATATGGCTAGACCTTATGTTAATATTTTTGTCGATGCGTTTTCAGTAAAAACTGAAGAAAGAGTATATGTAATCAAAAACTTTGGAAGTAGCCCAGCTTATATTATTTCTATTTTAGTGAACGGTGATATCGGTAACTTAAATAGGAAGCATTTTCAATCTTTAGTCAATAATATGTTAGCTCCGGGACAAAAGATAACTTCCACGATTGATAAAGAATTTAAAGGTAGTTCCGAAATTACAGTACATTATAAGGATGTTAATGAGAAAATTTATGTAGATACTTTTAAACTTGATACACAGATTTTTGAAGACTTTGCTTTTAGGACAATTGAGGCTAGTAAGTCTGAAAAAACAGCTTCAGCAATTCGTCAATCAACATTGGCTTTGCTTCGGGAACTAAAGTAGGACTATAATTTCAAGAGTCAGGATTTTTCCTGGCTCTTTGAGTTTTTTGAGGTGTCGTAGGTGGTATAAACAACGATAGCTTATATCTTAGGAGTATTCTTCTCGAGTTTATATATCAATAAAGCTACATAAATTATATGTTCGGATTCTTTCGGGTTGAAATTGTTAAATGGTATAATAGTAATGGGAATGAAATTAGGAGGGAATTGCTATGCCTAAGAAGATACTTTTTGCAGTTCTGATGGTTGTCTCATTGTTCTTATGCAGTTCGGCTGTTAATAAGGCAATCACCTATGATAATGACTTCATCAATTCCTTAGCTAAAGGGTTAGATAAACGGTGGGAGGATGCCAGTTCGAATTACGAGGACACTACGGCGTACTATGAAAAGGCCACACAATTTGAGTTATCGGAAGTTGGAAGATATAAGGAAAGAACTTTTAAGGATAACAAACTCAAGAAATTAGCTATTGAATATATAAATGTTCTTGAGGATTCAAAAGAATTAACATCGAAGGAAAATGATCATTTCTCTTCTGATAGTTGGGTTGAGTACAGAAAAAAGAGATATGAATTGATACTTGATATTCATTCAAGGAAGAAGATACCAGTCCACGATACCAGAAACTTACGTGATATACTAGACATAGGAATAAAAGTAAAGCAAACAAAAGAAATAATCCAAGAACTTAAAAAAATTTTTAAAGGGAACAACTTTACAATCAGTAAAAGTAGCGAAAATAGTGATGAATTGAATTGTTCTGGTACATTTGAGAATACTACCAATTATTATCTAAGATATGTGCCCATGACTATTGTAGCTTGTAACAAGAATGGTAAGGTATTTTTTAGCACCCATTATGCAGTCATCACTGAGTGGAGAGAAGGGACAACTAAAGAATTAAATTTAACAGTTTATGATCCAAATCATGAATTCAATGAAATCAAAGTGTCGTTGGATGAAAAATATCTCCAATTTAGATAAATCATTTTAGGTATTACTGTGAAACAAAAAAGGGGGGTGTCACTCCCTTTTTCTCTTATATAAATGATGCTATACTGGGCATATGAAAAAAGATTCTAAGTACATTATTATTTTAGTAGTCATTTTCCTCGCTCTTGGAGTCATGTTTTTGGTATCTGCGTTAATGATGAAAAATGAACCGAAGAAAAAAGTAACACCCCCTAGCACCGAACAGGTGCTTGAGGATTCGTCATCAGAAGATATTCCAAAGGAGGATAAGTATGAGCGATGGCGTAAAGAGGCTCTTGCGACTTTAGAAACACAAACACCTGCAGATGACACTGATACACAAACAGTAAAGAATGCACTGAAAGAGATGTGCTCTTATGTTGAGACTGTTCAGAACATAACCGATGTTAAGCCAGATTATCAAAATCACTTAACGCTTACTGGGACCAAGATGCAGTATGAACTTGTGGCAAAATTCATGCTAGGTTATAAGTACTCTGATGCTAAAACGCAAGTATTCAAAGCCAAGGCAGACAATGTTCGTCAGTTTGTACTTGAGGTTGCTAACCCAGATGGTGCGAAACTCTATTTCTGTGGGAATTACGTTATGGGGACAACTCAAATAGAAGTAACATCGGTTCATGGAGTAGCTGAAGCTGATCATGCTGAACATGGACATGACTAAACGTAGTCAATCCGTCTTACATATCTTGTTTAGCTTCATCAAGAGATGGAGCTTTTCTTTATCTATTTAACTCTAATAGGAATTTTTGTCCTTGTGTAAGTGCATATCTTCTTAATCCTTGATATAATAGTGCCATAGCACAGGGATTAAAGAATTGGTGATAATAAGAGAATAGGATTAAAGAACGATTGGAGATGAGGAGTCATGGAAAAAGAAACAAAGCGTCTTTTAAGGAAGTTGGTCAGATTATTTGACGGACAGACTAAGGAATATCTTTTAAAATATACTGATGAGGTTGCTGGGCTAAGTATTGAAGAACAACATAAACTAGCTCAAGAGTTGCCTGCTAGACACTTAAGTGCTGAAATTTTAAGTGATATTCAACGAATCAAAAACGGCGAAGAACCACGTTTCTTTACTAAGGATGGACAATATAAGGGACTATGTGTTGAAGAATACAACCAGCGTGACTTTATGACTCGTCAGCAACGATACGTTCTAAGTTGGGCGTTCGGAATGTTACTCTTTTTAGCAGTCTTTACAATTGTATCTTGGAACTTTGTTCCCAACGTTATCCAAAAAATGGAAACTAGTACATCACTATTGAACTATACTGAGAACTATGGCACTCGTCCTGAACAGGTCTTTGCAATGGTTGTAAGTGGAGTCCTATTGATTTTACTTTCAGTAGTTGTTTCACTATTATGTTTGAAGAGATATCGTAAATATACTGATGAACCTATTAATGTCGTATTGACTGATGATTTGAGACTATAAGAGCTGAAGCTTAAGCTTTGGCTTTTTTGGTGCTTCTAAACGAGATCGCTATATGTTACTGAGGAAATGTAGAGTATCATATTGGGACTTTACAGAACTTGATATTTCCTAAATAAATATATAGCCAGATTCTTTTCAATGTCACATAACAAAAAGATAAAAGTACATGTATATCGCACTTCATAATTAATTTGTTTGTACATCGTCGAATACAGGAACAAGTGAATTGTTATTGCGATTGTTTTATATATCTATATTGATAAAATATAATCATGAGATAAATAAAAAAACTAAGGGAACAGAATTCAGTATCATTTTGATTTAATAGTCTTTCTGTTTTTTCTAGCAAAATAGGTATTTGACTTAGCTAGATAGAGTAATCAAAGACTTTTGGTAAAATGTGATGAATTCGGGAATGAAAGGAAAAAGTAATGTTTGATAAGTTAGATTATAGTATGAAGATGATGGCTCGAGAAAATGAAGGCCTAGAATTTGTTGAAGGGAAATACCTTCTGGATCCTAATGATCCTAAAGCTTTCAATTCGATGGAGGAGATTGAGCTTTATAAGGAGTTGATGAAGAAGTCAGCTATTGAGTTTCTTAAGGAAGAACCAGAATATGCTTCAAATCCATTTGAAGAACTTATGAAAGATTGAGGAGAAGTAGCATAGCCTATGGCTCCATTACTAAAACTTCAAAACAATTTATTGACAAATGAATCACATATGGAAAATCATCAATACTAGTTATTTATAGTTGTTAGTATTTAGGAGGTAAAAAATGACTTCAGTGACAAACCGTATTAAAGCAGTGAAACAACCTAGAGGTGGATATATACCATTGAAGCAGTTTTCAGCGATTACCTTAGATGACGGAAAAATTTTGAATTCAGATGAGTCGGTGTTGCCTGGACTTGTTGGTTCAGCTGTAGACTATCTATCACGTTTGATGAATGGTGCACAACCCAAAGAAGCGTTTAAGATTTCTTTAAATGGAGCATATCTGGTGGGTGAATTTGATAAGGCTACTTCACTATTAGACCAAATTGTTGGACTAGATAATCAATCAATTGCTGCTGCATGTATTCTGGTTGGTTATGATGTTGCTTTTAGAGCAGGAGCTGCTCGTTTTATGACAGTTGATACTATTCACGCTGATGAAACCACTATCGAAAATATTCGTATCATGGTACAGCGAAGTCTTCACTTCTTTGAAACCTATGGGCCAATTACTTTAGATGGATTTACATTCGGATCTGCATATACGGATACAATCACATCAGGCGATGGAGATTTCTTAACCAAGGATACTCTTTGGGATTTCAAGGTCATAAAATCAAAACCCAATAAGGACTATACCTTGCAGGTTCTTATATACTATTTAATGGGGATTCGTTCTAATCAACCAGAGTTCTTGAGTATATCAAAGCTAGGTTTCTTTAATCCACGACAAAATATAGTTTATCAGACAGCTATCGCTGATATTCCTCAGGAAGTTATTAAAACTGTTGAAAAGAATGTTATTGGCTATACAGACTAGATAGTGTGGGTTTGGGAGGTCCAATATGGAAATAGATCGTGAGTGTAATAGTTGTTTGGGATCCTATTCGTATGATCTTGATGAAACAGATACTTACGAAAAGTGTCGTTGGTGTGGATCAGAAGATACTGAAGAAGCTTGAGGTTAAAGGTATCCCAATGTTATTATCTCTTTTTGTTTTTATATCAAGAGTATATGATAAGTACGATAACATACACTCTTGAAGTTTATTTGGAAGAGAGAGTTTTCAACGCTAAATTAATAGCTCCAAGGTAGGCTCCATAATTTCTATAGTAGGTAAAACTACTGTGGAGATTATGGAGCTATTTTTTATTTTTTGGGGAATAAATTTCCATAAAGCAGTTACCAGAAGAACATTAACTATGTTTTCTTCTGGATACCATTATGAACAGACTATATTATTACTCAAGTAGGAGATGGAATGTTTGAAACGACAGGACGAGCCCTTACCCCGTAATTGGCAATTTATATTAAAGGATAGTGCGAGCGTACTTGATGGAGTGTTAGAAGAGAATGAGGCGAGGAAGCTTATTAATTTGCAAACTAAAAGCACTGTCACTTCGCACTTAGTGCCAGCAGAATAATATATAAATAAACACCTCGCCCCAAGAATAGTGCTAACTTCAAGTAAAGAGAACTGCTGGATGGGCAATAAACGAGGAAGAGTTTATCATGAAATAAATCAAAGAGGAAGAGCAGGTGCAACCCCTCCCTGTAACTTCAACTTTTGGATCACTATTGGCTGTATTAAAGACAAGGGAATTTATCAAGTAAACCTTGAGGTTGATAAAGCAACGTCTAAAAAAATAGTTCATTTTAAATTACTTTTGAAAATTTAGGGCTCTCTGCGCTTGCTCTTGTAATTTCCTCTGTGCTACACTAATCTTAGTTTAAGAAAAGACGATTCAAAAATCTATGAAAGGAGAAAATTATGAATACACCTCGTATTAACCGATTTTTAGGTGAGTGGTTGGACAGACAGACTAGCCCAGACTTTTTTAAAAAAGGTTTGATTCTTCTGAATGCATATGACTTTCTCGACAGTAAGGCGGATGCCATTCCTGGTCTCATCGCTCATAAAAAAAGCCCTCTACGTCAGCAATTAGATGAAGCTATCGCTAGTCGTGGGTACTGTTATCTTAAGCCTATTGAAGTCAATGCTCAAAACTCCATTGAAGTAGAGAAGTACTATCGATTTGAAGCTACACCTAAAGGTTCCAATGAAGCTATTACTTACTATGGTTTAGGTGCGTACTTTATTTGCCGTGCTATATTTAATAATGAATTCGATATTGATTCAGGTTTTCAATATGATGACGAAGAACTCTTTTATGAAGATATTGGATTTGATGCACTATTCCATAATAAATCTGTTTTTCTATTAGGAAATACACCTTCTGATGATATGGAGATATCTTGGCAAGAAGTTGGGATTTCAATGCGTAGACGAGCGTTTAATTAACTAAACATCAAATACAATCCATAAATAGATTACAAAAGAGCAGTACGCTCTTTTTTTGTATTCTCATAGGGTGTCACTAGGTTTGAGTCAGGGATGACTTTTGCTATTATCTGATTGTAATTTTTTAGAAAGGAAATTGCTTATTCATGGATAAAAACAAACGTTCAATGATCCTAAAATCTGGAGCTTTTTTAACAGCCCTTGTAGCAACAGGTTTGGTTAATAATGGGGTATCAGCAGACGAAACTGCCGCACCAACTGGACCAACAGATAATGCTACTGTTGCGACTGGACACTCCGATACACTTCTCCCTCCTGCTTCATCAACACCAGCGACACCTGGTACCAATACTACAGATGTTCCAACTGCTGAAGCACCTAAAGTTGACACTCCTAAAAATGAAGGGGTAGCAACTGAAACTCCTAAAGTAACTGACGGTTCTACTGGTACTGGTGTAGCTACACCTACAACACCAAGTGTTACTACGCCAAGTCAAGACGAAGGGAAGACATCAGAAACTTCTGAGGCTACACCTACGACTTCTGAAAATGCAAGTACAACTGCTGAAACGTCTACAGCTACCTCTGAAGGAAGTGAAGGAAACTCTACTTCTGATACAACTTCAACTGCATCAGAAACACCTACCCCTTCAGAGCACACAGTAACTGAAACTCCTACTAAGCCTAACGCTACGGATACTGCTAATGCTAACCATAATAGTGAAAATAACACTAGCAGTAGCAGTGAAAGTTCAACAAATACTGTTAATGATAAAGGGTCAACTGTTGCCACACCAACTCCAGCACCAACTGAAGGGAATAACGCTTCAAGTTCTGAAACACCTAGTGGCTCATCAACTTCAGCTGAATCTTCTTCAACAAGTTCAGAAACACCAAAGGTGTCTGATGGAACATCTGGAACAGGTGTGAGTTTGCCAAGTAGCGAAGGAACAACATCTTCTGAGAAATCATCAACTTCTCCAGAACTGTCTGAAACAGCTACAAGTACACCTCACATTCTTGACGGGACTATTGGAACTGGAGTTTCTACGCCTACTGAACATAAATCAGATAGTCGTACAGAAGTAGCTTCAACTTCAGCAACTACTTCAAACAAAGTGGTTGAGTCACCTAAATCTGAAGAAACTCCTAAAGTTAGCGACACAAATGTTCAAGAAGCTCCTAAACCAGGGGACGTTTCTCCTTCAACAAAACAAGTTGTACTTAATGTGACTCCTAGTCAACCAGTCGTTACAAATACTGGTTATAAAGTTGTCTCAACAAACAATAGTGATCTTGTTGTACAAAACTTCGATGGTTCGGTAGCCTCAGTTCCAGCTTCACAGGCAGGAGGAGCAGTAAATGAGGATGGAACTGTCTCTGTTAAGACCGAGGCAGGAGAAATGGTAACTCTTCCTGAAACAGGGGAAGCTGGAACAAAACTCGTTACCTTTGGATTCTTGATTTTGGCAGCACTTGGTCTTCAACGAACAGCTGTGAAACAAGATAAATGGTACTCAAACTAAGAAAGGTGATTATTGAAAATGTTTAAAGATTCAAATAACACGAAAGGACATGGCTCTATTCGTAAAAATAAGGTCTATGGAGCAGTAGGTGTACTTGCACTCGGTGCTGCAGCAATCGTTGGAGGAACTTCTCAAGCATCCGCAGATGAAGTAACTGAAGCTCCTGTAAATTCAGAACCAGTGGCGACCTCTCAAGCAAATGCAGACAGTCTTATGTCACAAGCTACAGCTGTTGCGACTTCAGATGTCTCTACTCCAACAACCACAGCGACTGCAACAAACACTACTGATTCACAACCTACTGAAACAGTAGCAGAAGTAGCTACTACACAGCCAGTAAGTACTAATGATAATAATGCTTACGCTGAAAAGGCTAATACATCTACTGAAGCTGAAAAGGTAACTATCGACAACTCAGCTGTCACAGATGCAGTTGCTACTGCCAAAGACAGTGGTGTAAAAGTAACACAAGATGCTACGCAAGATAAGGGGACACCAAGTACAAGTGAAGAACTTGAAACCAAACAAGCTGAAATCAAGGCTGACCAAAATGAACAAGTAGCCTCAATCAAACAAGCTACCCAAGACGCATCTGGACGCCAATCAGCCTATGATGCAGCTGACAAAGCTCACGACACACTTGAAACTCAAGTAGACAAAGCGGTTAAAGATAGTAATGGGCTTATTAAAGCTGAAGCTACTCAAATCTCAAGTGGGGATGGTAAAAATGTAGGTGATTACAACACCTATACTGAACAGGTTAACAAGCAGATTGCTTCGAACAAAGAAACCATCGACACATTTAACAAAGATTATGCTGCTATGAAGGATAATGCTAACGTTAATGTTGATGGACGTGTGACAACACAAAATGTTGATCAATTGACTTACGGGAACTCTGTTCAAAATGGTAGTGTTAATCCAGACGGCACCTTCTCATTCACGCACGATATGAATGACTCAGCTAATGATAGCTTGGGTGTTTTGGGTACAGGTACCCTTAATGGTAAGGTTAATTTCACGTCTGCTGCTAACGGTGACGGTTCGACAACCGTAACACTTAATAGTCTCGATTTGTGGAACTATGCTTATACAAGTAACCGTCCTAATACTGGTGTTAACCAAAATCTTAACTACCACGTTTACACAGACGGAGAAGAAATCTACTCAGTAAACCATGATGGTAACTCAAGCTTTGCGGAAGATATCAACCGTAGTATTGCACTTAACAAGTCCTATGTCTTGAAACCAGGCGAGACTACTGGTATTATCCCAATTCTTAACATTGATGATAACTGGATTATCAATACGCATGGTCAGTTGAGTCTTGATTTCACTAATGCAAACGTGGTTCCATCAGCTACAGTTAAAAAGGTTAGTGAGCCTGTTAAACCAGAAATTCCATCTGTAAGCTATCATGATTACAAGATGGACTACCAACCAACTGTTACTAAAACAGTTCTCAATAGCGACGGTGAAAATGTTAATGGTAAAATGATTCCTAAGAATGATGAACATACCTATGTTTTGAATAATGGAAACATCTTTGCTAATGCTAAAGTTGGAGACACTGTGACAACTCGTGATCCACTTGAATTTGGAGAAGTTCCTAACATCGAAGCCAACAAAGCTGAAAATGAGGCTAAAGGTTGGAACGTTGACTATGATGATGCTTCTAAGACCTACACATTTACTGCCAAATACGATGGTAAAGCTCTTGAAGCACCTACAATCAAGTTCGTAGCAACTGACGATAACGGTTTCTACGATAATACTTATAAATCTGGTCGCAACGGTTATGAGACCTTCTCTAATACTGTAACTAACAAGACACCAACGGCTCCAAAACCACATAAGTCTGTTACAGATTCAAAAGGAAATGACATCGACGGTAAGACTACTGAAGATGATAAAGTAACCTTCCATTTGACGACTGACTATAGCCCATACAAAGATATGGCTGCATCTAAACAAGCACTTAAATTTGCACTCCTTGATGATGTGCAAGATGGGGCCTTCACTGTAGATGAAGATGCTATTACTATAGTCGATAGCAATAACAATGATGTCAAAAACCTTTTTGATATGTATCACGTACTTTCAGATGAAGGACGTACTGATGCCATCAACAAGATCCTAGAGATCGGAAGAGCACACGTCTGAACTCCAGTCACGGCTACATCTCGTATGCCGTCTTCTGCTTGAAAAAAAAAA
>ENA-UPSY01002349-UPSY01002349.1-human-gut-metagenome-genome-assembly--contig:-NODE-2349-length-16501-cov-3.638334_pt1 | contig 16501 bp, 18 predicted proteins | sample MGYA00250044_ERZ773365 | MGnify/ENA primary metagenome ERZ773365 (study PRJEB29103, sample SAMN06111932) | human gut metagenome | biome: human gut; feature: ankylosing spondylitis patient; material... | reverse complement strand
CAGATATTCAATGGATCATTGGAAAATTAGGAAATGCTGATGTTGATTATGATTATATTGGAGTAAACATCTATCCGGATACACACAATGACAATTATGTAAAAACATTAAAGAATACAGTAGAAGGCCGACAGCAGCCGAAACTCCGTATCATGATACATCCCCTGAAAGGCGCTGCGGCAGCCGCGGCTGTGGATATGCCCGTAACAGCACAGCGGCACATGGTAGGCATCGAGCAGTGCCAAGATCTCCGGGCACTCATAGCCCAGATACTTCGGCGGGTAGTGCAGAAAGACAAGCTTGGTCTTGTCCCCCGCCGCCTTGAGCGACGCCTCGAGCCGGCCGACCTCGCGCAGCATGATCTTGCGGTCATGCGCCTCACCCTTGGCCTCCTCGTAAAACCAGCCGCGCGTGCCGCAGATGGCATAGTCACCATAAAAATAGCAGTTATTGTTCAGAATATCCATGGTGTGCATGTCATGCGCCTCGAAAAAATCGTAGGCTTTTTTTGCCGTGCTCCACCAGAAGTCGTGGTTGCCCTTGAGCAGGATCTTTTTCCCGGGCAAAGCCTCGATGAACTGGAAATCCGGCAGTGCCTGCTCCATCGTCATGCCCCACGCGAGATCGCCGCAGAGCACGCAGACATCGTCGTCATGCAGCGCCGAGAAGCCGAGCCGGATCTTTTCCACATAGTTTTCCCACGGCCCGCCAAACACGTCCATGGGCTTGTCAGCACCCAATGACAGATGCAGGTCGCCGATCGCATACAATGCCATTTGCGTTCCTCCGTATATTTCGCGCCCCGCCGCACACAATAGATCTGACCGGCAAGGCCGGAATCTGATCTGGAGGCACGATCATGAGCGACCATACCAAAGACTGCTGTGAGCACAATGTCGCGTGCGATGTGAGCAACTGCGCCTACAATGCCGACGGCAAGCGCTGCCACGCGGACCACATTCAGGTCAAAAACACGCAGGGCACCTGTTCCTGCAAGGATGAGACGTTTTGCAGTACCTTTACCAAGAAAGGCAGTGCGGCGTTCTGACCCGACGGACGGGTCTCCCCGTCCGTTACATATTCTTTTTCTTTCGTTATTTCAGGAATTCGTCCACCGTGTGCAGCATCTGCGTCCGATCCACACAGCCGCCGAAGCGCACCGGGCGCGCATCCAGGCCGGTCAGCGGCGCGGGCGCATCGATCTGTGTCTCGCAGGTCAGGCGGCGGATCAGCTCCGGACCAAAGGCGTCAGCCGTGCCGCCGATGCCGCGCAGCACCTGATCGCAGAACTTGAAGGGGCTCGCCGTAGACACGACGACCGCCGGGGCGGCATCTCCGGTCTCGCAGCGGTACTCATCGAGCACGTGGTAGGCGACGGCCGTGTGCGTGTCGATCAGATAGCGATGGTCGCGCCATGCGCGGCCGATCTTCTCGCGCGTCTGGATGTCGTTGCAGAAACCGCCGGCAAACGTCTCGCGGATCTTGGCAAGGAGCGCATCGGAAACGGTATACCTTCCCTGCTCACACAGCTGCTGCATATAGCCCGCGACCTCCGTGTCGCTGCCGCAGAGGGAATAGAGCAGCCGCTCGAGGTTGCTCGACACGAGGATATCCATCGACGGGGAGGCCGTGGTGTGAAACGGACGGTTTTTGTCATACGTGCCGGTATGGATGAAATCCGTGAGCACGTTGTTGGCGTTGGACGCGCAGACGAGCTTGCCCACCGGCAGGCCCATCTCCTTTGCGTACCAGCCGGCGAGGATGTCGCCGAAGTTGCCGGTCGGCACGACGAAGTTGAGCTTGTCGCCCATTGCGATCATGCCGCCGTTGACGGCATCGCAGTACGCCGAGAAATAATAGACGATCTGCGGCAGCAGACGGCCCCAGTTGATGGAGTTGGCGGAGGACAGGAACCAACCGCGCTGCGAGAGCGCATCGGCAAACGCCTTGTCGCCGAAGATCTGCTTGACGCCGGTCTGCGCGTCGTCAAAGTTGCCGCGCACCGCGCTGACCGCGACATTGCTGCCGGTTTGCGTGACCATCTGCAGGCGCTGGATCTCCGACACGCCGCTGTAGGGATAAAACACGAGGATCTTCGTGCCCGGAACATCGGCGAAGCCCTGCAGGGCGGCCTTGCCGGTATCGCCCGAGGTAGCGACGAGAATGCACACCTGCCGCTGCTCGCCGCACTTTTTCAGGCTCGCCGTGAGCAGGTACGGCAGGATCTGCAGCGCCATGTCCTTGAATGCGCAAGTCGGCCCGTGCCAGAGCTCGAGAAACGCGGTGGAGTCATCGAGCCGGTGCACCGGCGCAACGGCCGCATCGTCAAACTGGCTGCCGTAGGCTGCGGCGGTGAAGTGCGTGAGCTCCTCGTCGGAAAACTCGCTTAAAAACGGGCGCATGATCTCGACGGCGCGCTGCTGATACGTCATGCCGCACAGCGCCTGAAGCTGCTGCGCAGACACCGCCGGCAGTGTCTCCGGCACGAACAGGCCGCCGTCGGGCGCGAGGCCGCAGGCGATCGCCTGTGCGGCGGAAACAATGTGCTGATGGTCTCTTGTGCTGAAATAGTTCATATCCGATCCCTCATTATTCAAATGCATTTTCTATCTGGTTGATCCTGCGCTGGCGGCGCGGCGTGTCCGCATCGCCGTAGATCTCGATCACGTCAAAGCGCGGCTGCAGCGGCGTGTCATGTTCCGCCAGCCAGAGCGACGCCGCCGTGCGGATGCGCGCCTGCTTTGCCTGTGTCACATAAGCGCCTGCGCGCACGAACCGGTCGGACGCGCGCAGCTTCACCTCCACGAACACGACATAGTGCCGGTCGGAGGCGATGATGTCGATCTCGCCGAAGCGGCAGCTATAGTTGCGCGTGAGGATGCGATACCCGTGCCGGCGCAAGTAGGCCGCCGCGTAATCCTCACCCCACGCGCCGCGCGTTCCCCTGACTGCACCGGCCATATCAGTGCATCTTCTTCAGGAACGACGGCCGGTGGATGGGACACGGCCCATATTCCCGGATGGCGGCGTAATGCGCCGCCGTTCCGTAGCCCTTGTGCTTTTCAAAGCCGTACTGCGGATAGGTCTGCGCCATGTCGCGCATATAGCGGTCACGCGTGACCTTGGCGAGCACGGAGGCTGCCGCAATGTCAGCGCACTTGCCGTCGCCGCCGACGACGCAGCGGCTCGGCACGGTGATGCCGGTGCTGCGGTTGCCGTCGATGAGTGCAAGCCCCGGCTGCGGCACAAGCTGCGCGATGGCGCGGTTCATGGCCAGAAACGTCGCACCGAGGATGTTGTATTCCTCGATCTCCTCCACGGTCGCAAACGCGATGCCGTAGCTGAGCGCCTGCGCGCGGATGGTATCATAGAGCGCCTCACGCTTTTTCTCCGAGAGCTTTTTGGAGTCATTCAGCCCCGGGATCACCAGTCCCGGCGGCAGCATCACCGCCGCCGCACACACCGGCCCGGCCAGCGGGCCGCGCCCGGCCTCATCCACGCCGCACAGCGGCTGCGTGTCGGGCGTGCAGAGCTCTTCCTCCAGTGTCCACAAATCGACCTGCGTCATGCTTCCGCCTCCGGCATCTCAAGCGTGATGCGGCCGAGCTTGCCGCCGCGGTATTCATCGAGCAGAACTCCTGCCATGCGCTCGAGATCATACTCCCCGCCGGAGATGAGAAAGCCGCGCTTTTTCGCCGCCTGCTCCAGCAGCTCGAAGCCATTGCACGCGGCATCCGGGCGGAACTTATAGCGCTGCTCCACGGCATCGGGATAATACCGCGCGAGCCGGAGCATGAAGTTTGCCGCCAGCGTCTCGCGGTCGAGCACCTCAGCCTTGATCGCACCGGTGATGGCCAGCAGCTCGCCGACCTCCTGACTGTCGAACCGCGGCCAGAGGATGCCCGGCGTGTCCAGCAGCTCAAGGCCCTGATCGACCGTGATCCACTGCTTGCCGCGCGTGACGCCCGGCCGGTCGCCGGCGGCGGCTGCCTTGCGCCGCGCCACCTTATTGATAAACGTGGATTTACCCACATTCGGGATGCCGAGCACCATGACGCGCATCGCGCGCCCGACCTGTCCCTTGGCGGCATACGCCTCGATCTTATCGTGCAGTGCCGTGCGCACGGCGCCGGAAAAGCCGTTGACGCCCTTGCCGCTGCGGCTGTCGGTCTCGAGCACGGTCATGCCCTGCCGCTGAAAAACGGCGCGCCACCGCGCCGTCGCCTTCGGGTCGGCGAGGTCGGTGCGGTTGAGCACAACGATGCGGGGCTTATCGCCCGCGAGACGGTCAATGTCCGGGTTGCGGCTTGCCATCGGGATGCGCGCATCCAGGATCTCGCACACGGCATCGACCTGCTTCATGTGCTCCTCGATCATGCGCTGCGCCTTGGTCATATGCCCCGGAAACCACTGGATATTCAGTTTTTCAAAATCCTGCGCCATATTATTTCACAACTCCGATATTCTTGACCGGGAAGAGCGTAAAATACACCCTGCCCATGATATAGCGCGTATCCACGCAGCCGAGGCGCGCGTCACGGCTGTCGGTGGAGGCATTGCGGTTGTCGCCCATGACGAACACACTGCCTTTCGGCACTGTGATCTTGCCCTCAAAGTTTTCACGGTCGTGCACGGGCGCGTTCACATACGGCTCGTCGAGCGCCTTGCCGTCCACATAGACGACACCGTCGTCAAAGTCAATGTCCACGGTCTGTCCCTCGGTCGCAATGATGCGCTTGACGATGGGCTCATCCATGAGCGTCTGCTTGCGCAGCACAACGATGTCCCCCTGCTTGGGATGATAAAACAGGTTGGAGATGATGACCTTGTCGTTTTGCTCAAGCGTCGGCACCATGGAGTGTCCGACAACATTGACCATGCGCGCGCCAAACACAAACAGCAGCACGCAGAACACCAGCGCGAAGATGATGCACTGGATCCAGTCATACACTTCGGCGCGGGTATTGGCGCCGTTCGGATTTTTGCTGTCCATTTCTCAATACCTCGGTGTCAAAAATTCGTAAACTATATTATACACGCTCAGACCCGTTTTCGGCAACTAAAATTGTGTGAATTCTTTTCCGGCGGCATCGCAAAAACGCCCCGAAAATGCAAAAAAGAGGCCGAAGCCTCTTTTTTGCAGTATCCACTTAGATAAGCTCTTTGACCTTGGCTCTCTTGCCCACGCGGTCGCGCAGGTAGTACAGCTTGGCTCTGCGGACTTTGCCGCGGCGAACGGTCTCGACGGACACGATCGTGGGAGAGTGCACCGGGAAAACCTTCTCGCAGCCAACACCGTAGGAGATGCGGCGGACGGTGATCGTCTCGTTGATGCCGCCGTGCTTCTTGGCGATGATGGTGCCCTCGAAGGCCTGCGTACGCTCACGGTTGCCCTCGTTGACGCGGACAGTGACACGCACGGTGTCGCCGACGCGCATGGCCGGCAGCTCGGGTTTCATGTACTGCGCGGTCAGAGTTTTGATGAGATCCATAATGAAATCCTTCCTTTATCAGACGTTCATACCGGTGGACAGAGCCGGTCTCGGCAGCGGACCGTCGTTATCTTGCGAAACACTGTTTCGCACAAGCCATAAGATGATAGCACATCTTTTCTGAGATTGCAAGTGTTTTCAGCGGAAAATTTGCATATCTTCCGTATAAACCTCCTGCCGGGTAAACGCGGCGAAATCCGGCGCCAGCTCCGGTGCCAGCTGCTGCAGCGCCGCGACGAGGTGGTCGGGGTTGAGCGTCGGCTCCTGCGCGGAGACGACGGCCTCGACCGTCACGCATGTCTCCTCCGGGCGGATGTGCAGCTCCGCGATCGCGGGCACAATGTCCATCTGTCCCTCCCCGCGCTTGGTCTTGCGGGTGATGACGATGGCGTCGCGCGCATAGAACGCGCTGAGCTCTTGCGCCATTTCTGCGGGCTCTGCATGGTCATATTCATAGCGGCCGGTCACACGCAGCCACTTGAGCTCGCGCACCTTGCGTCCGGCCGGATATGCCTCGAGCGCGCGGATGCCCTCGGGCATGACCGCCGTGAGCCGCTCGGGAAGCGCAGCGAGATCCACGTCCTCACGCAGCTGAAAATCCATCAGCTCGCACACGCTCCCTACGCCGACGGACAGCGGCAGCAGGATGGAAATGAGTGCGTGCGGGTTAAAGCCCTCGGAGTACTTCAGCGGGCAGTCGGCGCGCAAAAACACGCGCTGCATCGTGCGCATAAGATCGAGGTGCGAGATATAGATCGCGCGGCCGGTCTTTTCAAACCGCAGTCTCAGCTTTTCAGGCATCGCACTTGCCCCCTTCCGTCATGAGTGAGAGCGCACCGCAGCCGGTGCACTGCTTGCGGCAGTCGGGCGAGAGCTCAGCCTTATATGCCTGCTCACGCTCGTGCCACAGGTGCGCGCGGCGCACGCCCATATCCACGATGTCCCACGGCAGGAACTCATCCTTGCCGCGCTCGCGGCAGGCGTAGCGCATCGGATCGACGCCGCAGGCATCCATGGCGGACATCCAGCGCTCGAACGAGAAGTAATCGCCCCAGGCCTCGAGCTTTCCGCCGCGGCGCCAGACCTCTTCAATGACGTCGGCAATGCGCCGGTCACCGCGTGAGAGCACAGCCTCGACAAAGCTCGTATCCGGATCGTGCCAGTTGTAGGTCACGTTCTTGGCCTTGATGTTTTCACGCAGGAGGTTGACCTTGCGTTTGTACTCGTCCATCGTCACCTGCTGCTCCCACTGGAAAGGGCTGTGCGGCTTCGGCACGAAGCAGGACGTGCTGACCGTGATGCGCACGCCGCGCGCCTTGTTCGTCGCGTACATACGCCACGTGTGCAGCACCTGATTGGCCAGCTCCGCGATGCCGAGCACGTCCTCATCCGTCTCTGTCGGCAGGCCGAGCATGAAGTAGAGCTTGATGCCGTTCCAGCCGCCCTCGAAGGCGACGCGGCAGGAATGGAGCAAGTCTTCCTCGCGCACGTTTTTGTTGATCGCATCGCGCAGGCGCTGCGTGCCGGCCTCAGGCGCAAAGGTCAGACCGCCCTTGCGCACCTTCTGCAGACGGCTCATGATGTCCATCGAAAAATTGTCCGCACGCAGTGACGGCAGCGCGAGGCTCATGCTGCGCGGCTCGCAGTATTCCAGCAGACCGTCGCACACCTCGTCGAGCGGGCGGTAATCGCTGCTCGAGAGCGACAGCAGCGTCGCCTCCTGATAACCGGTGTTCTGGAACGACTCGATGCCGAGCCGGACGATCGTCTCCGGTTTGCGCGGGCGCACCGGGCGATAAACATACCCTGCCTGACAGAAGCGGCAGCCGCGGATGCAGCCGCGAAACAGCTCCACATTCACGCGGTCGTGCACGATCTCCGTGCTCGGCACGATGGGGTCCGTCGGATAATAACAGGCGTCGAGATCCTGAATGATGCGCTTGGTCACGCGCGCGGGCGCGCCGTGCGTCGGGGTCAGGTCGTGCAGCGTGCCGTCCGGGTTCCAGTGCGGGACGTAGAACGACGGAATGAGCACGCCCTGGATCTTCGCCGCCGTTTCGAGAAACCGCGTCTTGCTCCAGCCGGCCTGCTGCGCCTGCCGGAACAGCGCCAGCACTTCGTTATTGACCTCTTCCCCCTCGCCGATGATCATGAGGTCAAAAAACGGGGCCATCGGCTCCGGGTTGCTGCAGGCCGTACCGCCCGCGATGACAAGCGGCGTCAGCTCCGGCCGGTCAGCGCTGCGCAGCGGGATGCCGGCCAGGTCGAGCATATTGAGCACGGCGGGATATGCCATCTCGTAGCCGAGCGAGAACGCCACAACGTCAAATTCGCTGACGGGGTCGCCGCTCTCGAGCGCGTAGAGCGGGATGCCCGCGCGGCGCATTTCGGCCTCCATGTCGCCCCAGGGGGCAAACACGCGCTCACACCAGACGCCGGGCATCTGGTTCATCGTGGCATAGAGGATGCGCATGCCGATGTTCGACATGCCGATCTCATAAATATCCGGGAAGCAAAAAGCGAGGCGCAGGTCCACCTCCGCCTTGTCCTTGATGATCTGGCGGTATTCGCCGCCGGTATAGCGCGCGGGCTTCTGCACGCGCGGCAGGATGCGTTCCAATCGCTGATCCATACTACACTCCTACATATGATAGTAGGAGTATTTTACATCATGTTTTCCCCCTTGGCAAGTCATTCCCGGCTGCAAAAGCGCCAGCCACGCGCCAAACACGCCCAGCGCGAGCCCCATGCCGCGCGCAAACAGCACCACACCGAGTCCCATGAGCGCGACCGGCAGCACCAGGCCGAGCACGTCGAGCGTCCGCTCCGCCGCACGCTCCCCCGCCAGTGCCGCGAGCGCGGCATACAGCGCGCGCCCGCCGTCAAGCGGCAGCACCGGCAGCAGATTCACACACGAAAAGAGCAGACTCAGCTCCGCACACGCAGTATAGCCAAGCCCGCGCAGAATGCAAAACAGCCCCGCACCGGCAGCCGTGCCTGCCAGCGCCGCCGTGACCGTGCGCAGCGCGCCCTCCGGCGGCGTGCACCGCAGTACAAGACCGCAGCCTTCCATACGCAGACCGCAGACCTGCGCGCCGCATAAGATCAGCGCCGCGACGTGACCAAGCTCGTGCACCGTCACGGTCAGCGCCAGACGCGCACACCAGCGCAGCGGCAGCAAAAAATACAGCCCGGAGAGCAGCACGACTGCCCCCGGGCGCACCTCGAGTGAAAAGCGGCGGCGCTTCATGCGGCAAGGTAAAACTCCGGGTTATAATAATACCCGTCGTGCATGAGCTCGAAGTGCAGGTGCGGTCCGGTCGCCTTGCCGGTCGCACCGACGAGTGCGATCGGCTGACCGAGCGTCACCGTCTCACCGGCGCGCACGAGCAGCTTGCTGCAGTGACCGTAGAGCGTTGCATAGCCGCCCGCGTGACCGAGCTTGACATAGTTGCCGTATCCCTCGCTCTGCCCGGCGGCGAGCACCGTGCCGTCAGCAAAGGCACAGACCGTCGTGCCGGAATTGGCCGCGAAGTCTGTGCCGTAGTGGAATTTGACCTTGTTTTCCAGCGGGTGCAGCCGGTAGCCGAAGCCGGACGAGGTGTAGCCCGCGACCGGAGAGCCGTGCGCAAACGGCAGCTCGCTGACCGCGTAGCTGACGTTCGCCGGGACGGCATAGCCGGAATAGACCGCCTGCGCGTCGAGAAACGCCTCGCGCGCGGCGAAGGCGGCCTGCAGCTCCGGGCTCTGCGTCGGTTCCGGCGTCGGTTCAGGAGCCGGCTCAGGAGTCGGCTGCGGTGTCGGTGTCGGCGTAGGCTCGGGCGCGGGCGTCGCCCATGCGGACATATCCACGTCCGGCAGATACGGCTGCAGCCGCACATCCTGCTCCCCCACCTGTGCGGTCGAAAACGCGCTGCGGATCTCGGCGAATACGGCGCGGTAATCATCGTCCGCACCGATGGCCGGAACGAGCACCGCGCGCGCATCCGCAGCCGCCGCCGGTGCGATCATCTTCACCGCCGTCAGCAGCAGAAACACCGCCGCGCAGCCGTAGACCTTCCAGCGTTTCATGCACATCACCCCCGATAACAGGAGTGTATGCAGACAGGCTGGGGGTTAGTACATCATCAACGGAAAGCCGCGTTCACTCAATGCCCTGCTGCTTGCACCAGATGTCCATGACGGTGTCTACCGGCAGGAGCTTGACCAGACGCACCTGACGGCGCACAGGGTGACCGAGAATGGAAACGCTCTTTTTCTTCTTGAGATCCTTCATGGCCTGCGCCGCCACCTCATCGGGACCATACCACTTATCCACGTAGCGGATGAACTCATCGTGGTGCGCGACCTGCTGGAACTCCGTTTTGATCCAGCCGGGACAGACGCACATGACATGGATGCCCTGCGGCCGCAGCTCACGGCCGAGCGCGCGGGAAAGGCTCAGAACATAGCTCTTGCTCGCGCCGTACACCGCCTGAAACGGCACGGGCTGCCAGGCAGAGTTCGAGCCCATGTTGATGATATTGCTGCCGGAATGCATATACGGTAGGCTCGCGTGGCACATACCCGTGAGTGCGAGCGAGTTGAGCTGTGCGCTCGAGATGAGCTTCTTGCGGTCCGCCTCGGCAAACGGGCCGAACACGCCGCAGCCGGCGGCGTTGACCAGCATGCGGATCTCGGGCTGCTCCTGCTCGAGCAGCGCCTGATAGGCGTCGATGCTGCTCAGATCCGAGAGGTCGAGCGCGATCGGCCGGATGGGATTGCGGCACTTGCCGCGCAGCTCCTCAAGCCGCTCTTTTCTGCGGGCGATGACCCAGATCTCGTCATATTCCGCGTCCTTATCCACAGCGTAGACGAGCTCACGGCCGATGCCGGCGGATGCGCCGGTGATGACAGCAATGTTCATAGTTTCTCCTCCGTTTTTCAATATCGGTGCATCTATCATACCGCCTTTGCACCCGTTGCGCAAGCGTGTGCCGGAAAGAAGCGGTGCAGCCGCCGGGAAAAATCCGGCGGCTGCGTGCATTTTGCGCCACAGAGCGGGCTCAGCGTTTCCCGCCGTGCTTTCTGGCACGGAAATCCTCGTCGATGCGCTCCTTCCATGCTGCACCCAGCGGCGCGCTGCAGCGCACGGCGGACACTGCCTCGCTCAGCACCTCATAGTTGAGCTGCGTGCCCGCGCGGTCGGCGTGGTAGTTGACCGCGCGATCCGCGCCGATGCCGAAGCGCCCCGCCGTCTCGACGGCGTCGATATTCGCGCCAAGGAACAAAAACTCCCAGCCGTGACGCGCCTTTTGCCGTTCGATCATCTGTTTGACCCGCTCGCTGTCATAGCGGCGGCTGGCGTTTTCCATACCGTCGGTCGTGATGACAAAGAGCGTGTGCTCCGGTACATCCTCGGTTCTTGCATACTTGTGGACGTTGCCGATGTGGTGGATTGCGCCGCCGATAGCATCGAGCAGCGCCGTGCAGCCGCGCACATAGTAATCCCGCTCTGTCATCGGTGCGATATTCTGCACCGGTACACGGTCGTGGATGACAACGCTCTCATCGTCGAAGAGCACCGTCGAGATCAGCGCCTCACCGGGCTCTCTTTTCTGCTTTGCGATCATGGCGTTGAACCCGCCGACGGTGTCTGACTCCAAGCCGGACATAGAGCCGCTGCGGTCGAGGATGAATACGATCTCCGTCAGGTTCTTTTTCATGCTGCATACCTCCGTATAAAAAATATGACTGCTTGGCTTTGCCTTACAGTCATATCTTACGACAGTATGCGCTTTGTCCGGTCGCATGGCAGGCGACATTTTCCGGACACGCTGCGTCACGTACCGATCAGGCTCTGATCAAACGCGAACAGCGCCTCGTTGATCTCAAAGACGTTGTAGTTGCCATGCGCGACGAAAAACTCCACGATGATATCAAACTTATTCGAATGCGAGAGTGCAAAGCCCGCCTTGCAGAGCATATCCTGCAGCTCATTAAGCGGCAGCTCCAGAGCGATGGCAAAGGCGATGACCGTCGGCTTGGAAGGCTTATATCCCTTGTCCGAGCGGATCTTCGAAAAGAGTTTGCGGTCGATGTTCGCCTTTTTGTAGCACTGCGCATCCGTCATGCCGCGCTCGTCGATCTTGCGCAGGAGCATCTCGGAAAAGCTCTCGTCGAGCTGCTCGAGTGCGTCTTTGAGCGTGCCTGGGTGCTGCACTCCGACGGCGCGCGGTGCCGGCGCTGCGTCCGCCTGCATGCACACGGATGCATCGCAGACCGGATACGCCTCCATGCGGCGCTGGCGTGCACGGCGCTCATCCGAATGTGCTGCAACATAGCGGTCGTCAATATACGCCGTGATGTCCGCAAACAGCTTACTGCCGATCTGATACGCCTTGCGGTCAAAGATGACGAGGTAGACGGTCATATCGTGCGCAAGCAGGAAATCGCCGATGGCGTCGATCGCCGTCCTGAGCGCCAGATCCTTCGGAAACCCGTAGACACCGGAGGCGATGAGCGGAAACGCGACCGACGCACAGCCGTGCTCCAGCGCGAGCGCAAGCGACGACCGGTAGCAGGCAGCGAGTAGCTCTCGCTCTCCGTGCGCGCCGCCGCACCAGCGCGGGCCGACCGTGTGGATAACATACCGGCACGGCAGCGCATAGCCCTTCGTGAGCTTCGCATGCCCGGCCTCGCAGCCGCCGAGCGCTTTGCATTCCGCCAGCAGCTCCGGACCGGCGGCGCGGTGGATGCAGCCGTCCACCCCACCGCCGCCGTCCGAGAGCGAGGCGTTTGCGGCGTTGACGATGGCATCAACCTGCATATGTGTAATGTCGTTTCTGACGATCTGCAGCGGCATGGCAAGTCTCCCTTTCGTTCAAAGCGGCATCGCCGTGCGGGCAAGCAGAATGACGACCACAACGGCGAGCGCGAATGCCGCGACGCCGATCAGCACGGCCGTTTTCTTACCCAATCGCTTCTGCGATGCCCGCGCGATCAGCGCGGCGGCGGCCACGCAGACCGCTGCTGCCGCGAGCGCAATGCCCAGCAGCGTCCATAGCCAGGACAGTTCATAAATGATCTGCATACGTTCACCTCGTCCTTTCCACAGCGCGCACGACATTTCCGGCACTATAATTTGTTTCCGGCACCGCATAGCCAGCGCCGATCACCGCATAGGCAGGCAGCAGGAAAAACTCATCGAAAAACAAAATGTCCAGCGCCATCGACGGCAGCACAACACTAACACACATTAGCAGTAAGGCATGTTTCCTGCATCCGCTCCTGCCGCGTGCTCTGTTGAGCGTCATTACCAGCCACGCACACAGCACCGGAAGCCCGATCAGGCCAAACTGGAACGCACCTTGAATGATAGTATTGTGCGAGGTCTTTGATCCGAGCGTGACGCTGGTAAAGCCGGAGCCGAGCAGTATCAGCACGGGATCGTGGCTAATGTCATGCAGATACATCCGCCATATTTCCGACCGGTGTGTCGTCAGATCCGAAACGTTAGCCGCATACGAAAAGCGGGACATCACCATGTGCAGCAGGTCTTGAACCGCTGCGGACAAAAGCATGACCGCTGCTGCGCACGCAACGCCCGCGAGGATGGCGATGCCTCTTTTCACATGACCTCCGGTGAGCAGGACCGGAACCCAGACAAGAAACAGGCAGGCCAAGACGACCACGAAGGATTTCGAGGCTGAGAGCAGCCCGCAGTAGACAAGAACCATCATAACGCCGAGCCAGACGATCTGCCGGCTGTGCCGCCGTTCCCTGCTCATGAGCAGCTGGACGCCGGCGAGGCAGGCGGTAATATGCGCGCAGTAGAAGTTCGGGTCACGGTAATAGCCGGACAGCCGCGTGATCTTCAGATACGAATCTACTTTGATGTACTGAGAAATGTTCGGATACGCCACGATCTGTCGGGCGGAAAGCGCGGCCATAATGATGCCGCAGGCAAAAAACAGGGTCAGTCTCGAAAAACTGACTGCGCCGGAAAGTCCCTTTGCCACGCACGGGAACAGCAGAAGCATCATGAAAAAGAACAGATAGTGATTCTCAATGGGGTTCGACTGGATTGCCTTTGCGATCAGCGTCGTGACCGCGAGAAATGCCGTCACCAGGATCTGATACAGCGCCAAGCGAAAACCGTCTCTCTGCCAATAATACAAGCATGTCACAAGCAATGCAATGGTAAAAAACGAGATGCTGCTGCGATCTGTCCGCAAAAGCGGGCTCCAAGGGAGAAAAAACAGCAGCACGCACATAGCATCGTTTTGAAAGCACGACCAGAAATGAAAGGCCAGAAAGGCAGCCAAGCAGGCCGCGATCAGCATCTTGCTCCCGCTGATCTGCACAATACAGAGCAGCAGCGCGATCAAAAGGCAGCCAAACAGCGTACCGGCTCCGCCAATGCCCGTCCTTACAACACCGCCGTGATCAAGTTGTGTCGTCATCATAACCGTTGATCAACTCCGAAAATTTGCGTCTTGCCGCTGCCGCATCAAACGCGACTCCGTCAAGCACCTCGCGCTGCGCCCGCAGCATCTGCGGTGCATCCAGCAGCTGGCGCAGCCCCCGTGTGATCCCCGCTTGCGTGTTGGGGCACACCCAGCCAAAGCCCGTGTCTTGCACCATCTCGACCGCCGATGAGGTCTCGGTCGTTAAAATCGGTGTACCAAGCAAGGCAGCCTCATGGATGACCATCGGTGCGGCCTCAGAAAAAGATGGGATCAGGAGCACATCCGCTGCCCGCATATAGCCATATGGATTTTCCATCGCGCCAAGCAAAACGACTGTATCGTCAAGTCCCAGCTCTGTTATGACCTTTTGCGCCTCGGCATACTCCGGACCGTCTCCAATGAGATAGTAACGCATCCCGCCGCGCTGCGCCCCCAATGCAGCCACTGCATGCAGTGCACGCACGATCCCCTTTTCGCGCCCGAATCTGGCGACGGTCAGAACATTCAGCCGTCCATGGTCCAAATTGACCGGCTGCGCTTTTGCCAAGCGAACAATCGCCGCATCATTCTGGAAATTCGGAATAACGCACGTTTTGCATGCAAGCTGCGGGTGGACATTCAAAAACGCGCGCCTGCAGCCGTCGGAGCACGCCACGATCTCGTCAAACCGCTGGTAGAGACCGGCATGATACGCCGAAGCGGCGCGGATCCGTCCGTAATCGCAGTGAAGATACGTGATCTTCTTTTTTGCATCCACGCAGTTGAGGACAAACGCATTGCACCCGCCGTAAAATGTATGCGCCGCCCCGCTGTGCAAAAAAGAGATCGCCGCATCAAACCCCTGTATGCGAGTTTGCAGCAAACAGGCGAGCCGTGTGCTGAAGGGCATGCCAAGCACGCGCGTCATCCCTGCCCAAAACGCGCGCAGCAGCCGGTCACGAACCGTCAACACATCGTTTTTCGTCATGCCAAAATAGCGAAATGCACCGCCAGCAGCACACACGTGCACATCCGAAGGCACTTCGTTGAGCAGCGCGCCGCCGCGATAAAACAAAAGCAGCGTGATGTCGTAATCGGCATGCAGTGTCTGCAGCAGGTTCAGCAGCGCTTTTTGCACACCGCCGATATGCATATTGTTATTTACGATCAGAATTCGTTTCATGTTTCGCTTCCCTCAAGCGCTTCCAACAATAGAATGCGGTCGGAGCGCCAACCGCTGACAAGGTCGCAAGTCCCCACAAAACCCATTGAAAATAGTTGTCGATTGCAATGTCTTGCAGCAGCCGACAGCCTGCTGCAGTGAGCACACCCAGCAGCGCGGCAGCTGCCGCGAACCGTACCAGCAGCTTCGAAAGCGGAATGTGCAGGATGTGTCTGCCGGAATAGGCCATGTAGTAGACGCTGCGAAACACCGTTGCGGTCAAGGTACCCAGCGCAACGCCGATCAGCGGACTCCAATGGGTCAAAGCGCAGGAAAGAATGATATTGATCGCCGCTTCCCCATAAGCACCCCATCGCGTTTGCCGAAAACGGTTTGCCGCGGCCGGCAAGCCGGAGCACGGCAGCATCATGCAGTTGACAGCCTCCGCCATCAGCAGGACCAACGCAAACACCGGCTGTATGTAGTCGGCATCGGTAATTCCCTTGGTATAGAGACGGACGAAGGGTACGATCAGGGCCCCCGTGCAAGAAAACAGCACGACCGAGACAGAGACGATCAGCGTCTGATACCGCCGGAAAGCACGCCGCAGTCGGTCAAGCCGTCCTTTTGCAATCAGTTCTCCAAACTTCGCCTCCATGCCGCTGGAAAACGATTCCGTGATTGCGCGAACACTGCCGATGACCATGCTGTAAACGGCATATACTGCAACCAGCTTTACATCCGCAAACAACGTAAGCAGCACGATATCGGTATTCATGTGCAAAAAATACGCGATGTGCTGACCGATCCCCGTCCATTTCTGGTCCAAAACCGCGCTTGTCTTTCCGGCCTTCGGCAGCGGATAGCGCTTTCTCACATAAAGCCGGTACAGCAGCGGCCGCACGGCAAAGATCAAACTGCTCCCAAGCTTCACCCAGAGCAGTTGCGTCTTGAGCTGCGTCAGCAAAACCACTGCGGCTGCATTGACGACCGCAGCTGCGATCATGATGCAGTTGTTGACATACTGCCTTTGGTCGGCAACGATCAGTGTCAGGTTCGCCAAACCGCCCATATATTTTGCAAGCGTTGACAGGCCGATCGTGAGCACCAGCGCGAAAATATACGGCCTGGAATAAAGCGTTACGCCTGCGAGATCGTGATAGGTCAAACCGAGCAAAATACTGTAGACAACAAATGCGGCTGCGACATAATAAAAAAAGCGCCGGATCGCATTGTATACCGCGCTGACCTCGCACATATCGCGCCGAGCCAGCGGTGCATACAGTTTTGCGCGCGCAACGCCGCCGATCCCGCTTTCAAGCAGCATGATGTAGGAAAGAAATCCAGCAGAGTGTCCTCCACTTGTCCAGCCAGTCAACGCTATTTCATTGATGATTCGTTTAGCTTCAGCTGCAATA
>ENA-UPSY01002329-UPSY01002329.1-human-gut-metagenome-genome-assembly--contig:-NODE-2329-length-16621-cov-4.336255_pt1 | contig 16621 bp, 14 predicted proteins | sample MGYA00250044_ERZ773365 | MGnify/ENA primary metagenome ERZ773365 (study PRJEB29103, sample SAMN06111932) | human gut metagenome | biome: human gut; feature: ankylosing spondylitis patient; material... | reverse complement strand
CCAATTAACAACCGTCAGGGAATTGTAATTGATGGTGAAGATTCAAAGGTTATTTGCAAAGACTAATTTGAAAATTCAAGTTTATCTATTCAATCCTCTATAAACCCTGTATTTTCAAGGCATATCGCCTATTAAATGTTCAAACCTTATGTATTTTCCCTTGTTTTTGCCCTTATGAGCCGAAACAAGGGAAATTTTTATTCTCCGCCGATTACCTTATCCAGCAGTCTTGCGGAAGTACGCTTCGCTTCCCTTGTAGCGTGAGCGTAAATGTTCATTGTGGTACTGACATCAGCGTGTCCGAGAAGTTCCTGCACATCTTTAGGTGCTGCACCGTTTGAAAGCAGATTGCTTGTATAGGTGTGTCTGAGCATATGAAAGTGGAAATCCTCCAATCCCTCCACCTTTTTTCTCGCTGTCCTGCACATAATCCCCACCGTACTCGGTGCTTCAAATGCCCCATCAGGTCTAAGGCAGACAAAGGATAATTCCTTGTACCCCTCTGGGACTTCCTCCGACCTCGGCAGACTGTAAACCTCATAATAGGTGCGGTCTTTTTCTTTGACCTCCAAATAGTAATTAAGGCTGTACAGTTCCCCGTATCGAAAACGGTTTTTGTGCTGTTCTGTTTTCGCAGTTTTCAGGATTGCGGCAAGCGTATCGCAAAAGTCCACGGTGCGGATTTTTTTACGCTTTGTTGCCCCTATTTCTGTTTTGTGCCTTGCCCCGTTGTAACGCATACTGCGGCGTACTGTCAGATATTGTTCTTCAAGGTTAATGTCCTGCCAAGTCAGACCACAGACCTCTCCAATACGCAAACCTGTATAATAGGCTATCTGTATAGGAAGAAGTGCAGGATTGTTTTTCTTTTTCAGGAAGTCCTCTAATCTCTGATACTGTTCGTAGCTGAGCGTATGTTAAACGAGCGGATCAGTATGCAAAAGGTGTGGACGCCGCTGAAGAAGTGCTTCCGGGCATCAAGAATGACCTGTTGCTCGGAAAGTTTAAGCCCAGAGAAACCGATGTGGCGGCTGTCGCCCGCGCATCTCCGGAGGAGCGCCGGGAAAAAGCGGAGCAGCTCAGGGTGATCCCGGAAAAGAAGTCCAAAGCAGATAAGGAGTCTGCCCGGAGCGGAACAAAGCGCCAGCAAGAGGTTTATGCGACTATTGACAAAAGCTACGAGGATATGAAGGACTCCAAGCGCGTCACAGAGGATTCGGCACTGGTAAGCCTGCGCTATACGGCGCGGAACATGGTCGAGACATGCGACGTGCTTTTTACGAACTTCCCCGGTCTATTGGAAAAGCCGGACTACAAAGATCAGGTCATTGAAATCATGCAGGAGCCAAAACAATACATTCTCAAATTGGAAGGAGAAACAGACAATGAACAGCGTTAAGACACTCTACAAGCTGATGGAGGTCAGCAGCCGGGATTTGGAGATTCCCGATGCATACCAGCGCAAGCTGAACACCGAGCGTGTGGCAAAGATCGTGGCCGGGTTCAATGAGCGTATCGCCAACGAACCGAAGGTTAGCTTTCGTGACGGTCACTATTATGTGTTTGACGGGCAACATACTATTGTGGCGCGCAAGCACATGAACGGCAACAACGACCTGCCGATCCTCTGTAAGGTGTACTACGGTATGACAGAGGCTGATGAAGCTCTGCTATTTGCCATGCAGACCGGCTACTCCGCAGCCCTGACGCCCAGTGCAAAGCTCCGCGCCAATCTTCGCGGAGAGGATAAGGCGTCGGGCGAGTTTTACGAAGCGACCGAGGACGTAGGATTTCATGTGGGCTTTGAGCGCGGCGGAGGCGTCGGGCGCATCATCTGCATCAATACCGCCTTTGCGGAGTTCAAGCGTGTCGGCGCAGAGATTTATAAGGAAGCGCTGACCCTCCTGCTGGAGGCATGGGGCGGCGATCCCGATTCCCTGAGAGCGGAAATCATTCAGGGAATCGTCCATTTCGTGGAGCTGTACCACGGCGAGTACGACCGGGAGCGGCTCATTTACAGCCTCCGCAGCTATCATCAAGAATGTCCTCGGCAAGACGCAAGCAGAGGTGAAAGAAAAACTGAAGAAAGCCATCGAGGAAAATGTGGGAATCGACTACGGACGGGCCAAGAACTACACCGTGGGTAACTGGTTAGAAGTGTGGTACGAGAACTATGCCAAAATCAAGATGCGCCCATCCACCTACCTGACCTATCATGGCTACATCGAAAACCACATCAAGCCGCAGCTCGGCAAGATCCCGTTGAATGATCTGACGACGCTGCATCTGCAACAGTTCTACAAGAAATTGTTGGCGGAAGGGCGGGTAGAGCGAATCGAAGCACAGAAGCAGCCCAAGGGACTGAGCGCCAAAACAGTGCGTAACATCCACCAAATCATTTCCTCTGCCCTGAAGCTGGCAGTCGAGCAGCGGCTGATCGCCCGCAATCCGGCAGATGGCTGCGCACTGCCGAAGGCGGAGCGCAAGGAAATGCAGACGCTTCCCGTTGAGCAGCTGACGTCCTTCCTCCGCGAGGCAAAAGACAGCGGCGTGTTCGCCCTGTACTATATCGACCTGACCACCGGCCTGCGGCGGGGCGAGTTGCTCGGATTAAAATGGTCGGACATTGATTTGGAAAAAGGAGACCTTCGGGTTCAACGGCAGATCGGGCGCATCGACGGCAAAATCATTGAGATGCCGCTGAAAACAAAAAACGCCTACCGCACCCTGCCGCTGTCGGCAGACGCGATAGACGTTCTGATGCAACAAAGAAGAAAAACGGGTAACAGCGAATGGGTATTTCCGTCCCCAACCGGAGGCCCCATGTCACCGGACAGCGTGTTGCATATGCTGCACCGAGTCCTGAAGCGGGCAGGGTTGCCGAAGGTGCGTTTCCATGACCTGCGCCACACCTTCGCAACGCTGGCACTGCAAAACGGTGTGGACATCAAGACCGTGTCTGGCATGCTGGGGCATTTTTCGGCAGGCTTCACGCTGGACACCTACGCTCATGTAACGACCTCCGCCAAGCGTGAAGCGGCAAAGACAATGGGTAACATTCTCTCTGGTGCGGTATAGTGCTTTCCGCTATCCGCTCCCGTTGGGGTCAGCGTTTGGGTCAGAAAAAATGGGAAGTAAGTTATTGGGCACAAAAGTGCGGAAAAAGTCCTGATTTCGCAAGAAATCAGGACTTTCTGGTTGCGGAGACAGGACTCGAACCTGCGACCTCCGGGTTATGAGCCCGACGAGCTACCAACTGCTCTACTCCGCGATATTTATTTTTGGTGCCGGTGACCGGACTCGAACCGGTACAGTATTGCTACCGGGAGATTTTAAGTCTCCTGTGTCTACCATTCCACCACACCGGCAGCTTATCGGCAAATACTAGGATACCATACTCCCGGGGAACTTGTCAAGAGGAAACTTTAAAATAAGGAAAGAAAATTGAAATGCCGCGAAATGCCACGGCATTTCAATCTGGAGCGGCTGATGGGAGTCGAACCCACCTATGCAGCTTGGGAAGCTGCCGTTCTACCGATGAACTACAGCCGCAGGAATGTATTGTATTATAGCAGACCTTTCTTTATTTTGCAACACGAAAAATGGCGGGTCTTCTGAAAAAGTTAGAAGGATCTCCGGGGGTCAAATGACGGCGGCATGAACGCCTTTGCACACTCATATAATGCACCGATCAGAAAGGGGAGGTCATCATGAAAAAAATCCTGGCGCTGATGGGCGCCGTATTGCTGCTGAGCGTCAGCGCCCGGGCTGTGGAGGTGTCCGCTCCCTCGGCACTGCTGATGGAAAAGGAGACAGGGACCGTGCTGTTTGCCAAAAACGAGCACGAAAAGCTGGAACCGGCCAGCGTCACCAAGATTATGACGCTGCTGCTGACCATGGAGGCCATTGACGGCGGGACACTGCGCTATGAGGACACCGTTACCGCCTCACCTCACGCCTGCTCCATGGGCGGCAGTCAGATTTGGCTGAAGGAGGGGGAACGGCTGACCGTGGACGAGATTCTGAAGGCCGTGTGCGTGGTATCCGACAATGACTGCGCCGTGGCGCTGGCAGAGCATCTGGCCGGCAGTGAGGAATCCTTCGTGGAGCGGATGAACCGGCGGGCAGCGGAGCTGGGGATGAATGACACTACTTTCAAAAACGCCTGCGGTCTGCCGGTGGAGGGCCACGTCACCTCTGCCTACGACATTGCTTTGATGAGCCGGGAGCTGATGCTGCGCCATCCGGATATCCGAAGATACACAACGGTCTGGATGGACACCCTTCGAGATGGGGCATCCTCACTGGTCAATACCAACAAGTTAGTGCGGTTCTATGACGGCACTACCGGACTGAAAACCGGCTCCACCAACGCTGCCGGGTACTGTATTTCCGCCACGGCGGAGCGGGACGGCATGGAACTGATTGCCGTCATTCTCAAGGGAAAGACCTCTCCGGAGCGGTTTGCGGACGCGCAGACGCTGTTGAATTACGGCTTTGCCTCCTACGCCCTGAAAACCGTTATCCCCGACGAACCGCTGCCGCCAGTGCCGGTGACGCTGGGGACGCAGGCCACGGTTCAGCCGGTTTTGGGCGAGGAAAACCAGCTGCTGCTGGAAAAGGCCAAGACAGGGGAGTTGAGCCAGTCCGTGACACTGGAATCCTCCGTACAGGCCCCAGTGGCGGTGGGGGATCGGCTGGGGACGCTGACCGTCACCTTCGGGGAAGAGGTTCTGGCGGAACTGCCCCTGCTGGCGGGGGAGGAGGTTCCCCGGATCACCTTCCGCCAAATGCTGCCACGGGTGCTGCGGATCGCCTGTCTGGTTGAGTGAACGGATCTCGCACCGCCCTTTTTCTCTTGCCGTACCCGGGGAAAAATGCTATACTGGACAAACAGAGGGAAAATGTGCCCTCTGGCTGAAATTTGATACATGAGGGTGAATCACATGCTGGATGTTCAGTTGTTTGATCTGCATACATTTTTACCGAAGCCTTACGAGGAGGCACTGCTGCCCCGTTTGAAAAAAGCCCATGAAGAACTCCAGACCGGCACCGGTCTGGGCGGAGAATTCACCGGATGGGTGCATCTGCCCCAGGCGTATGACCGGGAGGAATTTGCTCGAATTCAGGCTGCCGCTAAGAAGATCCAAAGCGATTCTCAGGCATTGGTGGTCATCGGCATCGGCGGCAGCTATCTGGGAGCCCGCGGCGTGATCGACTGCCTGTGTTCTCCCAATTATAACCTGAAAAAGAAAGAGACGCCCAACGTGTACTTTGTGGGCAACGGTCTCTCCGGCGACGCACTGAGCGAGGTACTGGATCTGGTGCGGGATGTGGATTTCTCCGTGAATATCATCTCCAAATCCGGTACCACCACGGAGCCTGCCGTGGCATTCCGTTTCTTCCGGGAGCTGCTGGAGGAGAAATACGGCAAGGAGGAAGCCGGCAAGCGCATCTACGCCACCACCGATAAGGCCCGGGGTGCGCTGAAATCTCTGGCGGACGCCGAGGGCTGGGAGACCTTTGCGGTGCCGGATGACATCGGCGGCCGCTATTCCGTCCTTACCGCCGTGGGCCTGCTGCCCATCGCCGTTACCGGTGTGGATGTGGAGGCCCTGATGGAGGGCGCGGCTGAGATGATGAACGTCTGTGCCGACGGCTCCTACGATAGTCCCGCATGGCAGTATGCCGCTCTGCGGTATGAGCTGTACCGGGCCGGGTACGCCATTGAAATTCTGGGCTGCTACGATCCAGCCTTCCGGTTTATGACGGAGTGGTGGAAGCAGCTCTACGGCGAGAGCGAGGGAAAGGACGGCAAGGGCCTGTTCCCCGCCAGTGTGGAGTTTACCGCAGACCTGCACTCCATGGGGCAGTATATTCAGGAGGGCCGCCGGATCCTCTTCGAGACGATCGTGCGGCTGGGTGCCTCCGACCGGCAGCTGGCCGTTCCTCGGGACGAGACGGACGGCGACGGGCTGAACTTCCTTGCGGGTGCGTCTATGGACCACATCCGGGACCGGGCCACGGAGGGAACGCTCTTGGCCCACAGTCAGGGCGGCGTACCCAACGTCATTGTGAATGTGGGCGGTAAGGGCCCCCGTGAGCTGGGCCGGCTCATCTACTTCTTTGAGTATGCCTGCGGATTGTCCGGCTATCTGCTGGACGTGAACCCCTTCGACCAGCCGGGGGTGGAGGCGTATAAGAAGAATATGTTTGCCCTCCTCGGCAAGCCCGGCTACGAGGATCGTAAGGCGGAGCTGGAAGCCAAGCTGACCGAAAAGCATTGAGAAAAGCGGAATATGCAAAAAAACACGGCAGAGCATACATTGCTCTGCCGTGTTTATAAACAAATTTTGAAGTTACTTTTTGGGATTGTCTTTTTTCATTCTTTATGGTATGCTATGACTACGAAAGGTCCCGTTAATTACGGAGACGAACTATGACAGGAGTGATCTATTATGGTTAGACTGATTATGGGCGTCAAGGGTTCCGGCAAAACCAAGCAGCTCATCGAACTCATCAACGCTGCCGCGAAGGATGAGGCCGGCAATGTGGTCTGCATTGAGCCGAAGCGTGATATGTCCTACAATATTCACTACAACATCCGCCTGATTGACGCGCAGGAATACGATCTGCACAGCTATGAGGTATTCCGTGGCTTTATCAGCGGTCTGTATGCCGGCAACTATGATATTTCTCAGGTGTTCATCGACAACCTGTGCAAGACCGTGGGCGCCGATGTGGATGCGGAGACCGAGAAGTTCCTCAACTGGCTGGATGTATTCGGCGAGCGGAACAACATCAAGTTCACCGTCACCATCAGCGGCGACGTGGAAACTGCTACCGATGGTATGCGGAAGTACCTGTAATTGAATATACCTGAAATTGAATAAAAGAAAGCCGCCCTGCTAAAGCAGGGCGGCTTTTATATTATGATCTGAGACTGAAAAATTCAGCTTTCCTGAGCTGGCAAGGTGCCGTTGGGGGTGGAGAGACAGCAGGAGGATACGCCGAAGCAGCGCAGCAGCTGCTGGCGGGCTTCCAGCGCCTTTTCGTTGAGATACCAGACCACCGTATCCTTTGTCTCCAGATAGGCGCAGGCGTAGCGGTCAGAATAGTAGGTGCGGCCTTGGGCTTCCAGTGCGGACACAGCGTCCCCGCTGAAGGCGGTGGGTTTTCCGGTACCCTTCCGGCCGCGGCCCTCCGCCGTCAGAAGCAGGGCGAGCTTCTCGCCGGGGATCTGGTCATTCAGAGCGCTGAGCGCGTAGTAGACGGTCTCCAAAGGCTCCATGGCATATACGGGAACAGCGCCGTCCGTGTCCTCATGTCCGGACACCTGCAGCACGATCCGGTCCGCGGCCTTTCCGAGGGCCTGATAGTCCGGAATTGCTTCCCTGCGGGCCGGGGCGCTTGCCGCCACATACAGCTTTTTCTCCGGCACAGCGGCCCGGAGCACCTGTACGAAGGCAGCCAGGGCGTCGCCATTTTCAGCGGACGGGGTGATGTTCAGATAAACGCCGTCATAGCTGCTGTCGGTCAATGCTTCGGCAACTGCCGTGGCCGCGGCGGTGGTGTTTTTCAGAACGCCGGACTGACCGGAAATACCCAGCAGGACCGTCTGCCCGGAGGCTGTTGCTGTTTCCATGACCTGTTTCTGCGTATTGCTGACACTCAAAGCCAGCCGAGGGTTCTGACCGCCGGTCAGCGTTCCCGCCGTGAGTATGACGGTCTGATATCCGGAAAGGTCCTCCGCTTCCTCACCGGAGCGGAGAAGGACCATGGCCTCGTTTGCGGTCTGAGCAGGGTGCAGTTTGTCATACAGGCGGCTGAGCATGACAGCAGCCTGTTCCCGGGTGGCGTATCGATCCGGCACGAACAGATCATTCCCCATACCGCTGACCAGACCCAGCTCGTAGGCCATAGCGATATGCCCCTTGTTGGTGGTCACGTCCCGGAAGGGAAGCGGATCATCCTCCGCAAGGCCGGCGATGGGCCCGTAGCCCAAGGCCCGGATCAGCATGACTGCCAATTCCTCCCGGGTGATGGGATCGCCGGGACGGAAATCGCCGGTCTGACGGGTGACTGCCCCGTGCTCATAGCAGGCCCGGAGGGCCGGCTCATACCAGGTGCCCTGAGGCACATCCGAAAAGATCCGGTAGTAGGTCTCACCGCTCTGCCAGCCGAAAAAACGGCTGAGTGCCACGGCGAAGCCCGCCCGGGTCATGGGCTGGCCCACGCCGAAGGTATCGGCGGTCTTGCCCTGAAACCATCCCTGAGCCGCGCAGCGGTCGATGGCGGTTGCCGCCCAGTGGTTGGACGGCACATCCTGAAAGGAAGCCGCCCCAGCGGGAACGGTAAGCGCCCCGCTCAGCACCGCGCACAGGCACAGGCAGGCGGTCAGCTTTTTCAAAATCGTTCGTTTCATCTATCTGCCTCCTTATGAAAAGGGTATCCGTTTTTTTGCTTTATCAAACGGTTTTGGGAAAAACTCCCACTTATTGTAGCAGACAACGGCCCTTTCGTCAAATCTGAGGAGAAAACCGGCAGAAATTCCGCCTAAAAAACAGGGAAAAACCGTAACCACCTCTTTCGCTGGACAAAAAAATGTGGTATCCTATATGCGCTTTATGAACTCTTACGGAGGATTGATTATGAACAACAACGAGATCCTGCTTTTAAAGCTGGGCGAGGTGGTGCTGAAGGGCCTGAACCGCCGCAGCTTTGAGGATAAGCTGGTGAGCAATGTCCGCCGCCGGATGAAGCCCTGCGGCAGCTTCCAGATCTACATTCGCCAGAGCACTATCTATGTGGAGCCTCAGACCGAGGACTGCGACATGGAGGCCGCCTTCAAGGCTGCCCGTCAGGTGTTCGGCATCGTGACGGTGGCCCGCGCCGTCCCTTGCGCCAAGGAGATGGACGCCATTGTGGAGACCGCCAAGACCTATCTGGCGGATGAATTTGCCAAGGCCAGAACCTTCAAGGTGGAGAGCCGCCGGGCAGACAAGCAGTTCCCCATGAACTCCATCCAGATCTCCCAGTATGTAGGCGGCGAGCTGGGACAGTTCTTCAATGTGAAAGCGGATATGCACCATCCTGATCTGACGGTTTATGTGGAGATCCGGGAGAAGTACGCCTATATCCACACGCCCTCTGTCCCCGGCGCCGGCGGCCTGCCCATCGGCATGGGCGGCCGGGCGGTGAGCCTGCTTTCCGGCGGTCTGGACAGCCCCGTTTCCTCCTATATGATTGCCCGCCGGGGCGTGGAGCTGGAAATGGTGCACTTTGTTTCTCCCCCGTACACCTCCCAGCAGGCGCTGGACAAGGTGCTGGAGCTGGCCCGGCTGCTGACGGTGTACTGCGGCCGGATGATCGTCCACATCATCCCCTTCACGGAAATTCAGGAGGAGATCCGCCGCCAGTGCCCCGAGGAATACTTTACCCTCATCATGCGCCGGTTTATGATGCGGCTGGCAGAGGCTGTGGCCCGGAAGTCCCACGCCTCCGCATTGGTCACTGGCGAATCTCTGGGTCAGGTGGCCAGCCAGACCATCAAGGCCCTGGGTGTCACGGAGGACGTGACGAAAATGCCCGTTCTGCGGCCCCTCATCGGCACCGACAAGGTGGAGATCATCCGCATGGCCAGGGAGATCGGCACCTACGAGACCTCCATTCTGCCCTATGAGGACTGCTGCACGGTCTTTACCCCCCGCCACCCTGCCACCCGGCCGGTGCTGGAGGACGTGGTGCAGGCGGAATCCGTTCTGGATATTGACGGCCTGGTGGCCAAGGCCCTGGAGGGCGAGACCTGGGTTCGGGTAAAGCCCTGACCGGATCGGAAAGAAGGCATCTGTTATGTCACATACCGCTGAGATCATTGCCGTCGGTACGGAACTGCTTCTTGGAAATATCACCAACACCAACGCCAGCGAGATCTCACGGGCGCTGTCTGCTGTTGGCGTCAATGTGTTCTGGCATACCGTGGTAGGGGACAACCCGGAACGGCTGCGGGAGGCGCTGGACATCGCCCGGAAGCGAGCGGACGTCATCCTCACCACCGGCGGCCTTGGTCCCACCTATGACGATCTTACCAAGCAGACCGTCTGCGAGACCTTCGGCAAGCCGCTGGTCCTGCGGGAGGATGTGCTGGAGCATATTCGGACTTATTTTGCCCGGAACGTCCACCTGACCATGCCGGAAAATAACCGCCAGCAGGCGGAGTTTCCCGCCGATTGCGTGATCTTCGACAATCCGGTGGGCACCGCTCCCGGCTGCGCCTTTGAAGCGGAGGGGGTGCACGTGCTGATGCTGCCCGGTCCGCCCTTTGAAATGCGGACCATGCTGCAAAACTGGGCGGTCCCCTATCTGCGGGGACTTTCCAAGGAGGTCATTGTGTCCCATGACATTATGACCTTCGGCCTTGGGGAAAGCCCTATGGAGGATCTGATGCGGGAGCGGATATCCCGGATGGAAAATCCATCCCTCGCCACCTACGCCAAGCCCAGCGAGGTCCGGCTCCGCGCTACCGCCAAGGCGGACAGCGCAGCGGCGGCGGAGGCCATGCTGGTCCCGGTGGTAAAAGAGGTGACGGATTATTTGGGAGACGTGGTGTACGGCGTGGATGTCCCTAATCTGGAAACCGTCTGCATGACACACCTGAAGGAAAAGGGCTGGACCTTCGCCACGGCGGAAAGCTGCACCGGCGGCCAGATAGCCGCCCGGATCACGGCTCTGTCCGGGGCCTCCAGTGTGTATCGGGGCGGCGTGGTGAGCTACTGGACCAGCGTAAAGGCAGAGGTGCTGGGGGTGCCCCAGACGCTTCTGGACCAATACGGCGCCGTGTCGGAGGAATGTGCCCGATCCATGGCGGAAAACGCCCGGCGGATCACCGGGGCGGACATTGGCCTGTCCGTCACCGGCGTGGCCGGTCCGGACCCGGACGAGCGCAACAACCCGGTGGGACTGGTGTATGTGGGTCTGGCGTCCCCCGATGGGACGTGGTGCCGGAAGCTGGAGTTGGGCAAGCGCCGCCGGGATCGCATTCAGGATCTGGCTGCCAACCACGCCTACGACATGCTGCGCCGCTGCCTCACCGGACTGCCAATTGAAAAAAGCAGCACCGGAAAACACATGGAAAAGCTGTAAAACGCGACGAAAATCGCAAATAACAGCAAAATGACAGCAAAAAGGACACTGGCTTGTTATACAAGCCAGTGTCCTTTTTATCATTATGATGCTTGCGTTGTTGTCGATCGGATCACTTCAGGACCCGGACGCAGCCCTCGATCAGGCTCATGGTGACGGTATCGCCCACGCTGAAACGCTCCGTCAGCTGGGGGTTGTAGACCTCCACGATGATGGGCTGCTCATCCAGCATGACCTCGTACTCGATCTTGGCGCCGTAATAGGTGGCACGGGAAACGGTACCGGGGAGAGCACCGGCATCCTTGGTAAGCAGGAAGGATTCGGGGCGGACCGTCAGGCAGCAGGCACCGCCCACTTCCACACCCTCCATCTTGCCGGGGGCGGGGATGGAGAAGGTCTTTCCGCCGATCTCCACCAGCGCGGCCTCGCCGTCACGGCCCTTGAAGATGCCGTCGATGAAGTTGGCCTTGCCGATGAAGTTCGCCACAAAACGGCTGGCGGGCTGCTCGTAGATCTCCTGAGGAGTACCCTGCTGGCAGATAACGCCGTCCTTCATGATGACCACCTTGTCAGAGATGGCCATGGCCTCAGACTGGTCATGGGTGACGTACAGGGAGGTGATCCCCAGCCGCTGCTGGAGGGCACGGAGCTCGTCCCGCATGCTCTCGCGGAGCTTGGCGTCCAGGTTGGACAGGGGTTCGTCAAACAGCAGCACGGAAGGTTCGATGACCACGGCACGGGCCAACGCCACACGCTGCTGCTGGCCGCCGGAGAGCTGGTTGGGGAACCGCTTCTCCATGCCCTTGAGCTGCATCAGCTCCACTACGTCATTGGTGCGGCGGATGATCTCATCCTGAGGGAGCTTAGCCACACGCAGACCGTAGGCGATGTTCTCCCAGATGTTCAGGTGGGGGAACAGGGCGTAGGACTGGAACACCATGGAGATGCCCCGCTTGTTGGGGGGAATCTTGGCTACGTCTCGGTCTCCGATGAACACGTTGCCGCTGGTGGGATACTCAAAACCGGAGATCATCCGCAGGGTGGTGGTCTTGCCGCAGCCGGAGGGGCCCAGCAGGGTCACCATCTCGCCGTCCTTGATCTCAAGGTTGATATGGTCCACAGCCACGAAGTCCTTGCCGGTATCGGGCTGCTGGAAAATTTTGGTCACGTCCTTCAGGACTACGCCGGAACTCTTCTTGCTGAAGCCCAGCTTCTCGTTCTTCTCTTGGCTCATTTTGATTCCTCCGTTTTCGATTTAGCCTGAGGCACCTTGGAACGGGGCGCCAGCAGAAGGTTGATGACGGTGTTGAACAGGCCGATAAACACCAGCAGAATGCCTACCATCATCGTGACAAAGGCAGCTGCCTGCCCGTATTTCGCCAGGTCAAACAGGGAGTAGATGTTGCTGGTAACCAGCTTCCACCGGGGAGAGACCAGGAAAATGACCGCGCTGACGGCAGTGATGGCCTTGGTGAAGGAGTAGACAATGCCGGAGAAGAAGGCGTTTTTCAGCATGGGCAGCGTGATGCGGCGGAAGGAATAGCCGGTGTCGGCACCCAAGATGGTAGAGGCTTCCTCGATAGAGTTGTCGATCTGCAGCAGAGTGGTGGTGCCGGACTCGATGGCTACCGGCATGTTCCGGAAGGTGAACACGATCACCAGAATCAATCCAGTGCCAGTGAGGGCCAGCGGCTTGGAGTTGAAGCCCAGAATATAGCTGATACCCAGCACGGTACCGGGAACGGCGAACATCAGAACGGAGGAAACTTCAATGAAGCGCTTGCCGTAATAATTCCGCTTGGCGGTGATGTAGGCGATGACCATGCCCAGCAGGCCGCCGATGACAGCGGAGATCAGGCCCAGCGTCATGGAGTTTTTCAGGCTGTCCCAGCCGTACTGGAGCGCCTTGCGGTACTGATCCAGCGTCAGGGAGAAGTCCACGCCCCAGGTGCGGACAAAGGAGGCAAAAATTACCGTGCCGTAGAACAGAATGATGATGGCGGAAACGATTAGGCAGAAAGCAAACAGGGGCCACTTGATGTGGGGTTCCTCAATGAGCTTCCGGGCCTGGGTGGGCTTGCCGGTGACTGTGACAAAGCTCTTTTTGTTGACCCAGTATTTATTGAGAAGATACGCGATGACCGCAGGCAGAAGCAGCAGAAGCGCCAGCACGGAACCCTTTCGCATATCATAGCTGCCGGTGATAATGTTGTAGACCTCAATGGAGAGGGTGGTGTAGTCGCCGCCGATGGTAGCCGGGTTGGAGAAGTCCTCCAGAGACTGGATGAACACCAGCAGCGCGCCGGAGATGATGCCGGGGAGGGACAGGGGGAAGGTGACGGTCCAGAAGGTCTTCCAGCGGCCTGCGCCCATGTTGCAGGCGGCATCCTCCACAGAGGCGTCAATGGAGGCCAGAATACCGGAGAGCGTCAGGTAAGCGATGGGGAAAAAGCTCATTACCTGAACCACAATCAGGCTCTTGAGGCCGTATACGCTGCTGCCGGTGATGCCAAGCAGGTTCTTGGAAATCAGACCCTGCTTGCCGAAGAGGAAGATAATGGACAGGGACAGCACGAAGGGCGGGGAGAGGATGGGCAGCGTGGCCATGGTCTTGAAAAAGCCCTTGGCCGGTACGTTGACCCGGGTGACGGTATAGGCGAAGATGTAGCCGATAAAGGTGGCGATGAAGGCCACGATCAGGCCCAGCGCCATGGTGCGGCCAAATACCTTGCCGTACCGGGGCGTTTGCAGAATGGCGATCAGATTGGCCAGAGAGAACGCGCCGGTCTCGTCTGTAAGGCTGTAGATCAGCGTTTTGGCCAGAGGATAGATGACGAACAGCAGCAAAAGCGCAAAGGAGAGAAGAATGGCGATCAGCAGCAGCGGCTGACGCAGAATCATCTTCGTCTCATTGAGGCGCTTTGTGCGGGTAGTGGCATTTGCCATGAGCGTTCCTCCTGAGTGAGAGTGTCAAAAGCGGCGGGAAAGCTGCGCAAGGGAGTTCCGCCTTCTCTGTCTTGGTATGCGGGCCCCCTCCCCTTGGGGGAGGAGGCCCGTTTGCGGGAAATCAATCAGAAATCTATTGGGATCAGCCCTCGGGCTTGGTGGCGATCTTATTCTCGAACTGCTCGCAGTACTCGCTCTTGACGCTGGCAGCCCAAACGGCGTCATAATCAATCACGGGAACCTCATCCAGCGTCACCAGACCGTCGGCCACAGGAGCGGCGGTGTTGGTGGGAACGCGGAAGGAGTCGTTTTCGGCGTAGCAGCCCTGACCGGCCTCGGAGGTCATCCAGTCGATGAACTTCTTGGCGTTCTCCTGCTCGTCGGCCTTGCCGCCCTTGATGAGGGCCATGGCGCCCACCTCATAACCGGTGCCGTCGGTGGGGAAGCTCAGCTCAATGTGATAGCCCTCGGGAGTCAGCTGCAGGGCGTCGTGAGAGAAGGTGAGGGCGATGGCGGCCTCACCGATGGCCACAGCATTGGGAGCGGCGGAGCCGGACTTGGTGTACTGACTCATGTTGGTGTTCAGCTTTTCCAGATAGTCCCAGACCTGATCGTCGCCCTTGAGTTGAACCAGCGTGGCCAGAACGGTGTAGGCGGTGCCGGAGGTGGCGGGGTGGGCCATGATGATCTCACCCTTGAACTCGGGCTTCAGCAGGTCTTCCCAGCTCGTGGGATATTCCAGACCCTTTTCCTTGAACCAGTCAGAGTTGCAGGCAAAAGCAATGCAGCCCACATAGATGGGGTTCCAGGTACCGGTGGGATCCAGATAAGTAGAGGGTGTCTTGTCCAGATTGGGAGACTGATAGGCTTCCAGCAGGCCCTTGTCCACAGCGGCGATATAGTTATCGGTGGAGCCGCCGAACATCAGCGTTGCTTGGGGATTGTCCTTCTCGGCCTCCACACGGGTCAGCATTTCGCCGGCGGAGAGGCGGACATAGTTGATCTTGATGCCGGTTTCCTGCTCAAACTTGTTGAAATAGTAGATGACTTCGCTTTCGGGGAATGCGGTGTAAACGGAGAGTTCCTTGCTGCCGGAGGTCTCGGCAGGCTGCTCGGTCTTGGAATCGTCAGTCTTGGGAGCCTCGGTCTTGCCGCCGCCGCAGGCGGTGAGGGCCAGCAGGCTGGCAGCTGCCAGCACAGCGGCGAACAGGCGCTTAGTGGATTTCTTCATAAATCGTTTCTCCTTCTCATCCATTATTTATTTCCATTCCGCACTGCGGAAGAGAAAACACGGCTTTGTGGGAACCTTGGACAGTTCCTCTTTGCGGGAAACAAGCTGCGGACCAACTCATAGCACCAGTTGTCCTGACTTCTATCCGGGCCCGCAATCCATTTCTATGTAGGCGGTTCGCAGTTTAGCATGGACAGGCGGCATCCGGTCAGACGCTGTGTAAACACTTCAACTTATGGCAGTGTAAACAATGAACACATATGTGCAACCGTTTACATTGACAACAATACCACATATTTCCAAATGCGTCAATGAAGAATGTACTTTTTCTACATTTGATGCAAAAATAACCCTGCTAACTTTGTATAAAATGGACAATACGGCTTGCGGCCGCACGGCTTTTGCTTTTGGCACATACACAAATGACTGCGAATACTGGCGAAAAATATTAGAGGCATCCGCCATGTAAAAGTCCTTTTCAGCTGCGTTTCATGTAACCGCTTACATTATGAATCAAGAGGGCAGCACATAAAAAGCCTCCGCCAAACGGCGGAGGCTTTTGCGTTTAGGAAGCTCTTACTTCGCGGCCTTGGCAGCCTTGATGGCCTCGATCAGCATGGGAGTGACCTTGAACAGGTCGCCGCAGATGCCGTAGTCAGCGATCTCGAAGATGGGAGCGGTGTCGTTCTTGTTGACGGCGATGATGCACTCGGAATCCTGCATGCCAGCCTTGTGCTGGATGGCGCCGGAGATACCCAGAGCAACGTACACCTTGGGATGCACGGTCTTGCCGGTCTGACCAACCTGATGGTCGGCAGACAGCCAGCCGGAGTCGATGGTGGCACGAGAGCCGCCAACAACGCCGCCCAGGACCTCAGCCAGCTCCTCAGCCAGCTTGATGCCGCCCTCGACGTCCTTGCTGATGCCGCGGCCCACGGACACGATGAAGTCAGCGCCGATCAGGTCCACCAGCTTCTTAGCGGCCTTCACCACCTCGGTAACGTCGGTGTGGATGTCCTCAGCAGTCAGAGTGAAGTTGGGCTTCACGATCTCAACAGCGTTGGCCTTGGCCTCGTCGAAGGCGTTCTTCTTCATAACGCCGGGACGGACGGTAGCCATGCAGGGACGGAAACGGGGGCAGATGATGGTAGCCATCAGGTGACCGCCGAAAGCAGGACGGGTCATCTTCAGGTTGCGGTCCTCCATATCCCACTTCATGGAGTCAACGTCCAGAGTGGAGGACTCACGCAGGAACTGGATGTAGTTGGGCACATCCACGTCCAGGTGGGTGCAGTCAGCGCA
>ENA-UPSY01002328-UPSY01002328.1-human-gut-metagenome-genome-assembly--contig:-NODE-2328-length-16623-cov-57.042367_pt1 | contig 16623 bp, 10 predicted proteins | sample MGYA00250044_ERZ773365 | MGnify/ENA primary metagenome ERZ773365 (study PRJEB29103, sample SAMN06111932) | human gut metagenome | biome: human gut; feature: ankylosing spondylitis patient; material... | reverse complement strand
CATTCAGCCACTTTTGCGCATCCTGATATACTGTGCTGTATGCGTTCCATCCAAAGGATGAATAACGCCGTGTGTCGTTGAATTTCCCGATGGGGGAACTGCTGACTTTTACCCACGGCTTCAGTTGTTTTACTTCCGCGTAAATTCGTGCGACAATGCGGGTAATGTTATCCCGTCTCCATTGCTTGAGCTCCTGCTTTTTTCCATATTTCCGATAGGTTTCTTTGTCCGGGAACTTTTCGCCCTGCTCCGGATAGCGGATATAATCCAAATGGATGCCGTCAATGTCATAGCGACTTGTGATTTCCTTGGCTATCCGGATCAGGTAATCGGCTGTTCCTGGATTTCCGGGGTCAAGGTACCAGCTCCCATTGAACTGCTTGCAGAGTGCCGGTTGTTTTTTTACTACACAGTTCTTTCCCAACAACGTTACTTGGCGCTTGTTTCCGATAGGAATACACACCAGCCATGCATGAAGTTCCAGTCCTCGTTTGTGACATTCTTCTATTGCAAATTGCAGTGGGTCATATCCGGGGTTCTTGCCGGTATGTCCTGTAAGACTTTCTGCAAAGGTCTCAATTGCAGAAGGGTAGATAACGTCTCCCCGAAGACGGGTTTGAAAAAGTACAGTATTGAAATTAGCTGCCTTTAAGGCATCAAGTTGCCGGATCAGCTCATTTTTCTGTGCTTCAATTCCCTTGGCCGAATTCGCTTTCCGTGTAGGCCAGTCCATTCCTCCAAGAGTGGTCAGCCAGGTGGCGCGTATTTCCTCTTTAGGCTGAGCTTGTAAGGAAAGCAAGCTGCTTATAAATAGAAGACCGATTAATAGTATGCGCATATCTTTTAAATGTTTGTGCAAATATACATATAAATTACGGATATGTAGAGAAAGAAGATAATAAGCCGGAAGAAGAGGTGAAAGAATGAGGGCTTTGGAGTAAATTTTTCTTGAAAATAGTAATGGTTTGTTTCTTTTTATTACTTTTGCGCGATAATAAAAGATAAATTGATAGACATGATAACGTTTACTCTCGCATTGGTATTATTGGTGGTGGGATATTGGGTTTATGGAAAGTACGTCAATTCCTTGTTTGCTCCTGATTCCACACGTAAAACGCCGGCTTTGACAATGGCCGACGGGGTGGATTTTATTCCCCTTCCCACATGGAAAATTTTTATGATTCAGTTTTTGAACATAGCCGGACTCGGACCTATTTTCGGAGCGATAATGGGGGCGCAGTTTGGTACGGCTTCTTATTTGTGGATTGTGTTCGGTACGATTTTCGCCGGAGCCGTACACGATTTTTTGTCCGGTACCTTATCGTTGCGTAACAATGGAGAAAGTCTTCCGGAAATTATCGGTCGTTATTTAGGAAGCCGGACTAAAAAGGTGGCCTGCGTGTTTACTGTCTTGCTGATGATTCTGGTCGGTGCGGTATTTGTTTCAGGACCTGCAGAGCTGCTGGCCGGTATGACTCCTTCTGCGCTGGATGTGTATTTCTGGATGGTCGTGATTTTTTTGTATTACATTTTGGCGACCATGCTTCCTATTGATAAAATCATCGGACGCATTTATCCTTTATTTGCCTTTGCCTTGTTGTTTATGGCTGTAGGCATTCTTGTTATGCTGTATGTCAAAAGTCCGGCCTTGCCTGAAATGTGGGAGGGATTTGGTACGAAGTACGAGAAGAACCCGATTTTCCCAATGATGTTTATCTCCATTGCATGTGGAGCTATCAGCGGTTTTCATGCTACCCAGTCGCCTTTGATGGCGCGTTGCATTACAAATGAAAAGCACTGCCGTCCGATTTTCTATGGAGCGATGGTAACGGAAGGAATTGTGGCACTTATCTGGGCTGCAGCGGCAACTTATTTCTTTCAGGAGAACGGTATTGTGGATAAAGTGACTGGAGTAGCTTATTCTGGGGCTAAGGTTGCTACGGATATATCAAAAGACTGGTTAGGTGCATTCGGTGGAATTTTGGCCATATTGGGAATTGTGGCGGCTCCTATTACGAGTGGTGATACCGCCTTGCGTTCGGCACGTCTGATTGTGGCAGACTTTTTTCATGTAGAACAGCGCTCTATCGCTAAGCGTCTTTTCATTTGTATCCCCATATTCTTGGTTACTATCTTGTTGTTGGTGTACAGCTTTGGAGATGCGGAAGGATTCAAGATTATCTGGCGATATTTTGCCTGGTGTAATCAGACCTTGTCAGTCTTTACCTTATGGGCCATTACGGTCTGGCTGGTTTGTGCACGAAAAAACTATTGGGTAACCTTGATACCGGCTCTGTTTATGACTTGTGTTTGTGCCACATATATTCTCATTGCTCCCGAAGGGCTGGCCTTGTCGGCCGAAGTGGCTTATCCTGTCGGATTGTGTTGTGCATTGGTGGCTGCGGTCTGGTTTGTATGCTGGTTCCGCCGGATACGTTCCTTATAAAGAATTGTTTGGCTGTTCTATAGATTATGTATAATTTTGCGGGCAGTAAAGATAAAAGTAATTTCCAATGAAAAAAAGATGCTTTTTAATGTGGGTCATGATGGCCGCTTCGGCAGGAGTAATGGCTCAGAAAGAAGGTTTTGGTTATAAATTTTATGGACAGGTGCGGACCGACTTATTCTATAATAGCCGTTCCAACTCAGAAACTGTCGACGGACTTTTTTACATGTATCCTAAGGATGTAGCTCCTGATGCGGACGGCAAGGATTTGAATGCTAAACCAGATGGTAACTTCTATACATTATATACCAGATTGGGAGTGGATGTGACCGGACCTACCTGGGGAAAGGCAAAGACTTCGGCAAAAGTGGAAGTCGATTTCCGTGGTTCGGGTACCACTTATTCTTTGTTCCGTATTCGTCACGTGTATTTCAACCTTGATTGGGGAAAGTCGGCTCTGCTGGTTGGACAAACATGGCATCCTTTGTATGGAGATGTAGCTCCTGAAATTTTGAACTTGAACATGGGAGCACCTTATCAGCCTTTTAGTCGTGCACCGCAGGTTCGTTACCGGTTTACGAACAAAAATTTCAAGCTGACAGCCGCTGCTATATGGCAGTCACAATATTTGTCGGTAGGACCTTCTTCAAACGAGGCTGGAGCCGTTACTACGACTAAAAGCCAGAGCTTTATGAAGAACGGTTGCTTGCCTGAGTTTTATTTAGGCATGGATTATAATCGTCCCGGATTGCTTGCTGGGGCTGGTGTGCATGTGTCTTCCATGTCTCCCCGCACGCAGTCGGTATTAAATAAGCATATTTATAAGGTAAGCGAACGGGTGACAGGAGTTTCAGCTGAGGCACATGTAAAATATGTGCACCGCCGTTTCTTGCTGGCAGCCAAGAGCGTGTTAGGGTCAAACCTGACGCAAACCAGTACAATTGGCGGGTATGGTATTACGTCTACCGACTCTCGCACGGGTGAACAGGAGTATACTCCTTTGCGTGTATCGCATACATGGGTAAATATGATGTATGGAAGTAAGTTCCGTGGAGGAATTTTTGCCGGATATCTCAAAAACTTGGGAGCATCGAAAAATGTGACCGGAGTATTGGGTACAGGGACAAATATTGATCAGTTGAATACCTTGGGAGCCGAACTGACTTATAACCGTCCGAACTGGAAGTTAGGAGCGGAATATACTTGGACCGGAGCATGGTATGGCGATTATACTGATAAGGCCAGAGTTACTGATACTCATTTGGTAAAAAATAACCGTATTGTTCTTACAGCTTTGTTCCAGTTCTAATCTGGATTAAGTTATAATGGAATAGCGAGAAGATGGCAATGTGGCGCCACTTCTCGCTATTTTATTATTCCGCTTTTTGTTTATATAGTTTGTCTAAATCAATGCTGGGTGTTTCTTTGTGAAGTAAGATAGTAGCGGATACCTCGTTAGCCTGAAAATTTTCCACATTTGATAACCGATTGATAAACTGACGTACCGTATCTACTTTTACATTTTCAACAAATACATTACGGATTGGTAATCGGGCATCTCCTTTTAGTTCATAAATGGCATCAGCCGACTGGCAATGGATATTCTTTACATGTATCCCGTCTATTCGTGTGATACGTGTTTCATAAGTTGGAACCAAGTCTTTCCATTGGTATAATACGTCGGTATCTACTTCAAATGTACGAAGCATATCTCCAGCTTCGATGTCTTCCAAGTAAATATTTTCGATGAATCCCCCGCGACGATGGTTTGTTTTTAAGAAAAACAAGCGATGTACATTCTGTGGGGCTTTACAGCGGGTCATGTAGATGTTGCGTACTCCTCCGGAAATTTCACTTCCGATTCCGAGCAGGGTATGTCCATTGAGGATGTCACAATCCCGGACGACGATATTTTCGCTAGGTGTGTTAAGCCGCCATGCGTCCTGGTTGCGGCCGGCTTTGATGACTACTGCATCATCTCCCTGGTCGAACTTACAGTTCTCAATCAGAAAATTCCGGCTCATTTCCAAATCGATTCCGTCATTGTTGTGTCCATGTGCCTGCACATCGAGATGACGTACTACACCGCTGTTACACAAATAGAGGTGGATGGTCCAAAAAGGACTTTGGCGGATGTGAAAATCTTCTAATAATATATTTTTGCAGTGGTTAAAATGAATGAGGTGTGGTCGGAGATGATTTTCTCCTTTTACCATTTGACGCTGTTTTACAGGTACATCTGTTGACCCCATGGAATATAATTGTCTTAATGCGTTTAAATGGGCTTCCGGACGTTTAAACCATGTACGCCAGGTATCCATGACCGGGGCCAGTGTTCCTTTTCCGGAAATACCTACATTTTCGCATTCAAATGCATAGATAAGTGGGGAGTAGTTGTAACATTCCAGTCCTTCCCAGGAAGTCATTACGGCTGGAAGGTAATCATTGGGATTGTCGGAGAACCTGACCACAGCTCCTTCTTCCAGAAAAAGATTGACATGGCTTTTGAGATGAATAGGTCCGGTGAACCATTCTCCAGCAGGAACTACCACTCGTCCGCCTCCGGCACGGTGACATGCTTCAATTGCTTTGGCAAATGCCTGGGTGTTTAGATGATTGTTCCCTTTTCTTGCTCCATATTTTGTAATGGGGAACTCTTTATTGGGGAATGTGCATAAGTATACGGAGTCCATGGGGAAAGGAGCTTCCACATGTACAGGTTGTACGTGCACCTTTTGTGCTGAGGTTGTATACGCCATCAGGCTTGCTACAAAAATAGGAAGTAATGTTCTGCTTCTCATGGTAATATATTAATTAGGATATCTTTGGTAGCAAAGAAACTTATTCTTTTTGAAATAAATCAGGTGTGAATGTCCTTATAAATGTATTTTTGTACGATATTCTATGATTCCGTACGTTTGTCTGCATTCTGTTTGGTAATAAGCCTCTAATTTTGCCTTTACAATAACCTAAGATGAAAATGTATGAAAACAAAGCGATTCCTGAATATTAGTCTTGCCAGCCTGTTTTTGGTAAATATGGCTTATGCACAAGATTACCAGTTTGATTTTAGTGAGAAGAAAAAAGTAGAGAAGGGGGTGATTCAAATCTCTTCAGATTCCATATATCCTTGTGAGGGTGGTTACGGGTATGATTTTTTACCTGCACCAGCGAAGAAAAGTAACGAGCCTTTTTTCTTTTCAGTAGACGTTCCTGATGGAAACTATTTGGTAACAGTAACTTTAGGCAATGCCCGGAAAGCAGGATCTACCACGGTGCGTGCGGAGTCCAGACGTTTGTTCCTGGAGAATATACCAACTCGGAAGGGAGAGTTTCTGACCTATCGTTTTACTGTAAATAAGCGTAATACAGTAATAGCAGATGGCGAAAAAGTACAGATTAAGGAACGGGAAAAGAATAAATTGAACTGGGATGATAAGTTGACATTTGAGTTTAATGGAGATGCTCCCTGTTTGGCTAGTCTGAAAATTGAGCCGATAAATGATGTGGTGACCGTTTTTTTAGCAGGTAACTCTACTGTAGTAGACCAGGATAATGAGCCATGGGCTAGCTGGGGACAGATGATTCCGCGCTTTTTTGATGAACATGTATGTTTTGCAAACTATGCGGAAAGTGGTGAACGTGCCGATACCTTTATTAAAGCTGGTCGTTTGAAGAAAGCTTTAACTCAGATGAAAAAAGGGGATTATATGTTTATTGAGTTTGGACATAATGACCAGAAGTTAAAAGGGCCTGGCAAGGGAGCCTATTATTCATTTGCCAGCAATTTGAAATATTTTGTAGATGTAGTACGTGCAAAAGGGGGAATTCCGGTTTTTGTGACTCCTACCCAACGTCGTTCATTTGATAATTCTGGTAAAATACAGGAAACACACGAAGACTATCCTGATGCAATGCGTTGGGTTGCTCAGCGTGAGGGAGTGCTGGTGATAGAATTGCATGACATGACCCGTGTGTTTTATGAAGCTATGGGGGTAGAACCTTCTAAAAAAGCTTTTGTACATTATCCGGCAGGAACTTATCCGAACCAAACGAAGGATCTGGCTGATAATACCCATTTCAATCCTTATGGAGCTTATGAAATTGCTAAATGTGTGATTGAAGGTATTAAGCAGTTGAATCTTCCCTGGGTTAAATATTTGAGAGATGATTATCATCCGTTTAATCCGGCAGCACCTGATCGGGTAGATACGTTTAAGTGGAATGACAGTCCTTTCACAGAGGTTGAAAAACCTGATGGAAACTGATTTTTGTAAGTTGGTTGAATATTATAAGTTTTAATAGGTATACTAACAATATTTAGGGTAGAGAGAAAAAGGGCGAACCGGTATGCATCCGGCTCGCTCTTATGCTTTTAACAGACATGTTTCTGTACAAAAGCACATGATTGTGTACGATATTCCATGTAGGTATAATCTCTTTGTGCTATCTTTGGCAAGTTAAAAAGCATTTAGATATTGTATATGAAAAAACACATAATGTGGGGAGTCTGGTTGCTGGGGGCAACCTGCTTTTCTTTTTCTGCTTATGCGCAAAATAAGGTGAAAGCGCCAATGGAAGATGTTAACCAGGTCGTAGATTTGACTCTGGATAGTTTGAATAAGGCTAAAACGGTTCGTCCGGTTGCGGGGTCTACCCGTAAGGGGAATAATCCTGTACTTTTCTTGGTAGGAAATTCAACGATGCGCACCGGAACGTTAGGCAATGGAAATAACGGACAGTGGGGATGGGGATATTTCTTCCATGAATATTTTGATGAAAATAAGATTACAGTTGAAAACCATGCGTTGGGTGGAACCAGTAGCCGTACATTTTATACTCATTTGTGGAAAGATGTCCTGAAAGGAGTAAAGAAAGGTGACTGGGTTATTATCGAATTGGGACATAACGATAACGGACCGTATGATAGCGGCCGGGCACGTGCGTCTATTCCTGGCATTGGTAAAGACAGTCTCGAAGTAACAATTAAGGAGACAGGAGTTAAGGAAACAGTGTATACTTATGGCGAATATATGCGTCGTTATATTCGTGAAGTCAAGGCCAAAGGAGCTCATCCAATTCTTTTTTCTCTTACTCCGCGCAATGCTTGGGAGGATAAGGACAGTACCATAATAACTCGTGTAAATAAGACTTTTGGTTTGTGGGCCAAGCAAGTGGCTAAAAAAGAACATGTACCTTTTATTGACCTTAATGAGATAACGGCTCGTAAATTTGAGACTTTTGGCAAGGAAAAGGTAAAATATATGTTCTATTTGGATCGTATCCATACCAGTGTGTTTGGAGCACGGGTAAATGCTGAATCTGCCGCCGAAGGTATTCGTGAATATAAAAAACTGGAACTTGCCCGTTATTTGAAGCCTGTCGAACAAGATACGGTCACTGGTTCAACCAGAAAGAAAGGCTGTCCGGTGTTATTTACCATAGGTGACAGTACGGTGCGTAATCAGGATAAAGACGAGAATGGTCAGTGGGGATGGGGAAGTGTGATTGCCGAACTGTTTGACTTAAATAGAATTTCTGTAGAGAATTGTGCTAAAGCAGGCCGTAGTGCCCGTACTTATTTGGAGGAAGGCCGCTGGGATAAGGTCTATGATGCCTTGCAACCTGGTGATTTTGTATTGATTCAATTTGGGCATAACGACGCTGGAGCTATTAATACAGGAAAGGCGCGTGCTGAACTTCCAGGGGCTGGAGAAGAAAGTAAAGTCTTTTTAATGGAAGCCACTAAAACTTATGATGTGGTGTATACATTTGGCTGGTATTTGCGTAAATTTATCCGCGATGCTCAGGAAAAAGGGGCTATCCCTATTGTGTTGAGTCATACGCCACGTAATATGTGGGATAATAATGAGATACAACGTAATACCACATCTTTTGGTAAATGGACACGGGAAGCTGCTGAAGCAACAGGTGCGTATTTTATTGACTTGAATAAGTTGTCAGCAGATAAATTGCAACAGATTGGTTATGAGCAAGGTCTGAAATACGTAGCTCCTTATTTCTGTAAGGATCATACACATACATCATTGAAAGGAGCGCACTTGAATGCACAAAGCATTGCAGACGGTTTGAAAGAAACAGATTGTACATTGAAAAACTATTTAAAATAATTGGAGGTACTATGAAACGTGAAGCTTTTAAAATGTTCCTGAAACCAGGATTTGAAAAAGAGTATGAAAAACGCCATGCTGCTATTTGGCCGGAACTGAAACAGATGTTGTCAGAAAATGGCGTGTATGATTATTCTATCTATTGGGATAAAGATACTAATATCTTGTTTGCCTGTCAGAAAACGAAAGGTGAAGAATCTTCTCAGGATATGGGAAATAACCCGATTGTACAGAAATGGTGGGATTATATGGCTGACATTATGGAGGTGAATCCTGACAATTCTCCGGTTACTATTCCTTTGCCGGAAGTTTTCCACATGGATTAAACAGGCAATTCTGTACAAGATTGAAAAAAGTGCATGGCTTTTTTAGTGATGCACTTTTTTATATTTTTGCAAATAGTATATAAAAACAAAGCAGAATGAACAGGCTATTCTTCTTCATATTCTTTTTTATTGTATTGTTGGTAGAAGGAGTTGAGGCTGCAGTGGATGTGCGTTCCACTCGCTTTACAACCACATCCGGGTTAGGCAATAATTCGGTCAGATATATGTATCAAGACAGTAAGGGATTCATTTGGATGGGAACTCTTAACGGGCTTAGCCGTTTTGATGGAACTTCTTTTATTACATTCCGTCCTCGAAAAGGAAATAAGCCCTCATTGCCGGATCATCGTATACAGGAAATTATAGAGGACCAGAATTGTTTTTTATGGATAAAGACAACTGGAGAGTCAGTCGGGTGTTACGACTTGAAGAAGGACTGCTTTGTGGATTTTACAGGTAGTGGTGAATTTTTACGCCATTATTCGAATGTCTATTTTGTCAATAAAAATGAAGCTTGGGTAACGGGAGAAAGAGAAGGATGCCGGTTAATACGCTACCGGAAAGACCGTACTTTTACTTCAATTGCCTTCGATGTTCGTAATGGGCTTGCGTCCAACCTTATTCGTGATTTGAAGGTAGGTGCAGAAGGTTGGGCTTGGATTGCCACAGGAAAAGGGCTTTATTATTGGGATGGAAAGAAACTTCATGCAGTGGATGAGCGTATGGACTTTATGAGAATAGCTGTTCACGGGAAGAAAACCTATTTCCTGACGAATAAAGGGGATGTGTATACTTTTCTGAATGGGGCTTTAAAGAAGGAAGTTTCTATTGAAGGAGATTTTACTTACTATGATAATTTGATATTAGGTAAGAAGTGGCTTATTTTTAGTGCTACTAATACCTGGAGTTTTGACTTTGAAACGCATGTACTGACTTTAGCTGAAGAGGCACTGCAAATAAAAAGAGCGAAGGTTATTAAAGATAACAAGGGAGAATCGTGGGTTTATGGAAACAGTGGAGTATTAACATGGATTGATTCCCAATCGGGAAAAGTGACTCCTTTTTTATTGATGCCGGAAGAGAAGCGTAATTATGTGGACAGGGAACGCTATTATGTGGTACATGATTCACGTGGAATTATTTGGATTGGTACTTATGGTAACGGCCTTTTTGTATATGATGTTTCAAACGGGCAAATGAAACATATTGTAGCCGACTCTGACAATACGCAAAGTCAGATTGGCTCAGATTTTTTGCAATGTGTCATAGAAGACCACTCTGGTAATATATGGGTAAGTTCGGAATATACGGGAGTGTCCCGTTTGGAAGTCCTGAATGAAGGTACACTTCGTATTTTCCCGGCAGGTGAAGGGAAGTTTAATCGTTCGAATACGGTACGTACCCTGCACCGTTGTTCTTCAGGAAATATCATTCTTGGAACCCGTGATGGAAGAATGTATGAATACGATTCACAGTTGAATAATAAAAAGGAAGAAACAACTTATGGAAGTAATATTTATGCGGTTGTAGAGGATGCGGATGGAGTTCAGTGGTATGCTTCGCGTACCAAGGGACTGATTGTGGGTAACCGTGTATATACACATAATCCTTCCGATTCATCTTCATTGGGATCGAATCAAGTATTTTGTCTGTTGAAGGATAGTAAAAACCGTATATGGGTTGGAACTTTTGAAGGAGGACTTGATTTGGCCGTTCCAGGTAAGAATGGCTATACTTTCCGTCATTTCTTGACTTCCACTTATGGACAGCGTCAGGTGCGGGTTATTTTTGAAGATGACAATCATTGGGTTTGGGTTGGAACCAGTGAAGGCGTTTATGTGTTTCAGCCTGATAAACTGTTGAAAGATCCGTCTGCATATTATAGTTATACCTTCGATAACGGAATGTTGAGAAGTAATGAGATTCGTAGCATCGCTTCTGATGGGAAAGGGCACATCCTGATAGCAGAGTCGGGAGCCGGATTTTCGGTGTGCTCTCTTCCTGAAAATGGAAATTATGCTCAGCTGAAGTTTGAACATTTTGGATTAGAGGATGGATTGGTTAACGGAATGGTACAAACTTTCATTCCAGATATGAATGGTAAAATCTGGATTACCACAGAATTCGGTGTTTCTTGCTTTGATGCGGCCCGTAAAACATTCGAAAACTATTTCTTTTCTACAAATATGCTGGGCAATGTGTATGCCGAGAATTGTGGACTAAGTTTGGATGACGGCCGTATTGCTTTTGGTACAAATTATGGATTGACGGTGATTGATCCGCGTAGGGTAAAACATCCGGAAAGTAAAACGAAAGTTACGTTTACAGATTTGCGGTTGAATGGCATTTCGGTTAGTCCAGATGAACCGGATTCTCCTTTGGATATGTCTTTAGCCTATGCTTCAGAGGTGAATTTACAGTATTATCAAAGTTCTTTTGTGGTAGAATTTTCTACTTTCGACTACTCGGGAGCAGGAGGTTCTAAGTTCAGTTATAAGCTTGAAAACTATGATAAGGGATGGAGTGTTCCTTCGTCCTTGAATTTTGCGGCTTATAAAAATCTTTCTCCAGGAACCTATTATCTTCACGTTAAAGCTTCTGATGCTTCCGGATTATGGGGAGCGGAGGAATCTGTATTGAAGATTGTGGTGAATCCTCCTTTCTGGAAAACGCCATGGGCTTATATCTTGTATGTGATAGTGATAGCTGTACTGTTGTACATTGTATTCCGTATTATACGTAATATGAATACTTTACGTAACAAGATTAAGGTAGAGGAGCAGCTTACCGAGTATAAACTGGTGTTCTTTACCAATATTTCACATGAGTTCCGTACGCCGTTGACGTTGATACAAGGTGCGTTGGAGAAGATTCACCGCTTGAAAGTGCCGAAAGAAATGGCTTACTCTCTTAAGATTATGGACAAGAGTACGGAACGTATGCTGCGTCTGATTAATCAATTGCTTGAATTCCGTAAAATGCAGAATAATAAGCTGGCATTGTCATTGGAAGAAACAGATGTGATAGCTTTCCTGTATGAAATTTATTTGAGCTTCAAGGATGCGGCAGAATCAAAGAACATGGAATTCCGTTTTATTCCTTCTTGTCAGTCGTACCGGATGTTCATTGATAAGGGAAACGTGGATAAAGTAGTGTATAATATTTTGTCTAATGCCTTTAAATACACTCCGTCAAAAGGAAAGATTGAGTTTGTGGTGAATGTAGACGAATCGGCTGGAAGACTGAAAATGAGTGTATCTGATACGGGTGTGGGTATTCCCAAGGAAAAACGTGGCGAATTGTTCAAGCGGTTTATGCAAAGTAATTTCTCTGGTGACAGTGTAGGCGTGGGGCTGCATCTGACGCATGAACTGGTCAACGTGCATAAAGGAACAATTACTTATGAGGAGAATCCGGGAGGAGGCTCTATCTTTATTGTGACTTTGCCGACGGACAAGTCCGTATATGAAGAAAAAGATTTTCTTGTGCCGAACAATGTGCTGCTGCGTGAGGAGGAAATGGCTGAAAAGCATTTGGCGGATGTGGTATTGAAGGATGAAGAAGGGTTGGATGAAGTTCTTCCGGTAAATCCGCTGAATAAATACAAGGTCCTGATTGTAGAGGATGATAATGATGTGCGTGAATTCCTGAAAGAGGAGCTGGGAGTATATTTTGAGGTTGTAGCAGAAGCCGACGGAGATGCAGGATTGGAACGTGCGCGTAATTATGATGCGGATTTGATAATCAGTGATGTGGTCATGCCGGGATGTTCAGGTTTTGAACTGACACGGAAATTGAAGACAGATTTTAATACCAGTCATATTCCGGTGATTCTGCTGACGGCCATGACTTCGGTAGATAATCATGTGAAAGGAGTGGAGTGTGGAGCTGATGCTTACATCACGAAACCGTTTAGTCCGAAACTGTTGTTGACACGGGCGTTTAAGTTGATAGAGCAGCGTGAAAAACTGAAAGAGAAATTCTCGCATGACCCCAATCAGGTGCGTCCGGCTCTTTGTTCCTCTGATAAAGATAAATTCTTTGTAGAGAAGATGGGGCGCATTATGGAAACGCAACTAGGAAATCCTCAGTTTACTGTAGATGAGTTTGCTTCCATGATGGGGGTAGGACGTTCTATCTTTTATCGTAAGGTGCGAGGTGTAACAGGTTATTCCCCAAATGAATACATACGTATTATGCGAATGAAAAAAGCGGCAGAACTGCTTTCTTCTCCAGAAAATCTGACGGTGGCTGAGGTTTCGTATCAGGTAGGTATTAATGATCCGTTTTATTTTAGTAAGTGCTTTAAACTTCAGTTTGGTGTGACTCCTTCCGTCTATCAGAAAGGAGGAAGAGGAGAAAAGGAAAAAGAAGCAAATGCCGATTCTGAAGTCAAAGAAGAATAAGCTAGAGGTTGAATCTTCTTTGCTATTTGGAATTTGCAAAAATTAGAAATAAGCGGCCGATAATGTAAATATTTGATGAAAAATGTCGGATATTCTGTAAAGTTCATGATTAAAGGCGTGTAAAAGTAATAAATATTGAAATTATATGAAGAAAAAGTATTATCTTTGCACGAATACAAAAACATAGAAGATGGGACATCATCAATTAGACAGTTTAGACGAACAAATTCTGCGTATGATCGCAGGCAATGCACGTATTCCTTTTTTGGAAGTAGCACGTGCTTGTAATGTATCGGGAGCCGCTATTCATCAGCGAATTCAGAAGTTGACGAACCTGGGAATTCTGAAGGGTTCAGAATTTATCATTGATCCGGAAAAGATAGGTTATGAAACCTGTGCTTACATCGGTTTGTATTTGAAGGATCCGGAACAGTTTGACACTGTAACGGAAGCTTTGAAGTTTATTCCGGAGGTAGTGGAATGTCATTTTACGACAGGGCAGTATGACATGTTCATCAAGATTTATGCAAAGAACAATCATCACTTGCTGGAAATTATCCACGATAAACTTCAACCGTTGGGCTTGTCGCGCTCGGAAACAATTATTTCTTTCCGTGAAGCTATCAAGCGCCAGATGCCGATAATGGATCTGGCGAATGATGAAGATTAAAATCGCGACGCTTATTTTTGCGTACGTTCGTAATCCACGAAACTATAGGAGTAGAGATGCTTTTCGTCTGTCGGATGGCATTCTCTACTTTTTTCTTTCCATAGCTCTGGACTTACTTCCGGGAAGAAAGCATCGGCGGGTGCCTGCTTATCGTCTACTTCCGTAAGATACAGGCGGTCGGCCAATGGGAGTGCTTCCGTGTAGAGAGTGGCTCCCCCGAGGATAAATACCTCCTCGTCTTCCTTGCAGGTATGCAGGGCATCGGCCAGTGTGTGAAAACATTCCGCACCTTCAAAGTGCAGTTCCTGGCGGCTGAGTACCACGTTTCTCCGGTTGGGGAGAGCGCCTTTCGGAAGTGATTCAAACGTGTGGCGTCCCATAATGATGGTATGTCCGGTGGTCAGTGCCTTGAAGCGTTTTAAGTCGTTAGGCAGCCAGTAGAGCAACTTGTTCTGATAGCCTATTCCTCTTTTCTGGTTGATGGCTGCAATGATGGATAGTGTCATGTCTGAGGATTTTAATGTTTATACAGATACTTTTCCGGCAATGTGAGGCCAGGGGTCATAATTCTCTAACTGAAAATCTTCATAGTGGAAGCTGAAAATATCTTTCACGTCCGGATTGATTTTCATGGTAGGCAGGGGGCGCGGGGTACGGGTGAGCTGCAGGTCTACCTGTTCCAAGTGATTCAGGTAAATATGAGCGTCGCCGAGTGTATGAATAAAGTCGCCCGCTTTCAAGCCGGTTACCTGTGCCATCATCTGCAGCAACAGGGCATACGATGCGATATTAAAAGGTACCCCTAAGAAGGTATCGGCACTGCGCTGGTACATTTGCAGGCTGAGACGGCCGTTGGCTACGTAAAACTGAAAGAATGCATGACACGGCGGAAGATTCATGTTGTTCAGGTCGCCTACGTTCCATGCACTGACTATGATGCGTCGTGAGTCGGGATTATGTTTGATGGTTTCCACTGCTTCCGAAATCTGGTCGATGAACTTGCCGTCATAACCTGGCCATGAACGCCACTGGTAACCGTAGATGTGTCCTAAATCACCGTTTTCGTCTGCCCATTCGTTCCAGATTCTGACCCCGTTTTCTTGCAGATATTTCACGTTGGTATCTCCTTGTAAGAACCAGAGCAGTTCATGGATGATGGATTTCAAGTGAAGTTTCTTGGTCGTGACAAGCGGGAAGCCCTCTTCCAGGTTGAAGCGCATCTGATGTCCGAACACGCTGATGGTGCCCGTTCCGGTACGGTCTTCTTTTCGTACTCCTTCCGTACGGATGCGGTGCAACAAATCGAGATATTGTTTCATGATTGGATTTTTTTGTTTGTGCAAAGGTAGCTAATTTTTTTGTATTTTTGCCGCCGTAATCAATTGCTGGAAACATGAATTTACCTTCTGATTTTATCCTCCGTACGCGTGAGTTGCTGGGAGATGCGGAGTTTGCTGCTTTGACCGAAGCATTGGAAAAAGATACGCCTGTCAGTATTCGTATGAATACCGATAAAAGTGACCTTGTTCCGCTGGAAAGCACCTCTGTGCCCTGGTGTCGCGAAGGATATTACCTGTCCGGTCGTCCGTCGTTTACGTTTGACCCCTTGTTTCATGCGGGCTGCTATTATGTGCAGGAAGCTTCGTCCATGTTCCTTGAACAGGCGTTGCGTCAGTATGTGCACGAGCCCGTCACGATGCTCGATTTGTGCGCGGCTCCGGGAGGAAAATCTACCTTGGCCCGTAGCGTACTTCCGGAAGGCAGCTTGCTGGTGGCCAATGAGGTGATGCGCAACCGTTCGCAGGTGCTGGCCGAGAATCTGATGAAATGGGGAAATCCGGGGGTGATTGTAACCAATAATGATCCGGCTGATTTTACAGAGTTAGGACCGCTGTTCGATGTGATTCTGACAGATGTGCCCTGTTCAGGTGAAGGAATGTTCCGCAAGGATGAAGTGGCCGTGCAGGAGTGGAGCATAGAGAATGTGGATACCTGCTGGCAGCGTCAGCGCCGTATCTTACGGGATATATGGCCTTGCCTGAAGACCGGAGGACTGCTGATTTATAGCACGTGTACATATAATCGGGAGGAAAATGAGGATAATGTGGCATGGATTGCTCAAGAACTTGGGGCAGAGGTACTTCCTTTGGAGACGCAGCCGGACTGGCACATTACAGGAAATCTGATCGGTACGGAGTTTCCGGTTTACCGTTTCTTGCCTCATAAGACTACGGGTGAAGGTCTGTTTATGGCAGTGCTGCGGAAAACAGCAGATGAACCCGCGGTGAGTGTGCGGACAAAGACCGGTGGAAAGGCTTCCAAAAAAGGAAAAGGAGGTAAGGTGGTTGCGCTGCAAGTGCCAAAGGAAATGAAAGCCTGGGTGCAGGGAGCCGGAGACTATGTGTTTGAAGTAAATGACAGTGAAGCGATGGCTTTTCCTGCTGCCTATAAAGATACGTATGACCTGCTGAAGAGCCAGTTGCGCATACTGCATGCCGGAATTTCTTTGGGAGAGTTAAAGGGAAAGGACTGGCAGCCTTCGCATGCCCTGGCTATGAGTACCGTTTTTGAGAGAGATTCGTTCCCGTTGGCTGAACTGACTTACTCACAGGCCATTGCTTATTTGCGGAAAGAAGCGGTAGTG
>ENA-UPSY01002323-UPSY01002323.1-human-gut-metagenome-genome-assembly--contig:-NODE-2323-length-16640-cov-3.497011_pt1 | contig 16640 bp, 14 predicted proteins | sample MGYA00250044_ERZ773365 | MGnify/ENA primary metagenome ERZ773365 (study PRJEB29103, sample SAMN06111932) | human gut metagenome | biome: human gut; feature: ankylosing spondylitis patient; material... | reverse complement strand
GGGAGAGGTGCTCTGGGAAGAGGAGAAAAAACTGTTCGAGCTTGATACCGTGCCGGGATTCGCAGAACTGTACGAGATGTTTTGTTCTTCTAAAATGTCCGAGCTGTGGTATCACGACGGTACATTTGACATTATTTAGAACAAATTGTGCCAATAAAACCCTACAAAATGTTGACGAAATATAAAAAAGTGCTATTATATATTTTGGTTGAAATTTTGGTTGAAATAAAAAATCATTTTGGAGGAAAACCAATGAAAAAACGAATGACGAGCCTGCTTCTTGCCGCACTTCTTCTCGTGCCGCTTGTGTCATGCTCAAACAATGTCAGCGACAGCTCTGAGACAAAGGGTGAAACTGATACCGAAACAGCTGCGAGTGCTTCATCCGACGAGAGTGTCGAGACAGAGGCAGAAACCGACCCGCTTGAGGAGCTTTACGCCGACCTGCCGACCGGTAACTACGACGGATACGACTTTGTTATGCTCAACAACGAAAGCAACTTCGCCTACACCTTCATGACAGCGGAAGAAATAACGGGAGACGGACTGAACGATGCCGTTTACAACCGAAATATCAAGGTGGCGGACAAGCTCGGCATAAACATCAGCGAGAATCTTGTTGGCTACAACGATGTCACAACAACGATGAACACGGAAATCGCGTCGAACACCGACACCTACGCCTGCTTCTGGAACGAGAGCAAATTCGTAGCGCCGTTTGCTATGAAAGGCTCTCTTGTTAATGTGAACGGCATTGACGCGCTGAACAAGGTCATTGCCGAGAAGAAGGCCCCCGTTGTGGTGGAGCCTCTGCGCTGCCGTTACCCCCAGGGCGGTGAGAAGCAGCTGATCCAGGCCATCACCGGCCGTCAGGTGCCTCCCGGCGGCCTGCCCGCTGATGTGGGCTGCGCGGTGTTCAACATCAACACCACCATCTGCATCTTCAAGGCCATCACCACCGGTATGCCCGTGGTGAACAAGGTGGTCACCGTGTCCGGCTCCGGCATCGTGGACCCCAAGAACATCGAGTGCCCCATCGGTACCCCCGTGTCTCTGCTGCTGGACGCTTGCGGCGGCGTGAAGGACGGTACTTACAAGCTCATCGCCGGCGGCCCCATGATGGGCATGGCCCAGTATACCGCGGATATTCCCGTGGCCAAGGGCACCGGCGCCATCCTCGCTTTCTGCGAGAAGGAGGAGCAGACCGTTGAGCATCCCCAGTGCATCCGCTGCGGTAAGTGCGTTGCCGCCTGCCCGGTGCACCTGGAGCCTCTCTTTATGTATCAGTATGCCGAGAAGGGCATGGTGGATGAGCTGAACGAGGCCCACATCATGGACTGCATGGAGTGCGGCGCCTGCGCTTACGCCTGCCCCGCCCGTATGCACCTGACCCACATGTTCAAGACCGGCAAGCAGCTCGTCAAGAACAAGATGGCTGCCGATCGGGCCGCCGCTGAGGCCAAGAAGGCTGCGGAAGCGAAGAAGGAGGCATAAGAGATGACCGATTACAAGAATTTGAAGCTCATTGCCACTTCCAACCCTCACATCCGCGGCAGTGAGACCACCCGGTCCATCATGCTGGACGTCATCATTGCCATGTGTCCCGCTCTGATCTGGGCCATCATTTACTTCGGCGTGGAGGCTCTGCTCCTCACCGCCGTGTCCGTCATTGGCTGCGTTGTCTTTGAGGGACTGTACCGCAAGCTCATGCACAAGCCCCAGTCTGTCGGCGACCTCTCCGCTGTGGTCACCGGTATGCTGCTGGCTTTCGTCTGCCCCGCCACCACCCCGCTGTGGATGATCCTCATCGGTGACTTCTTTGCCATCATTGTGGTCAAGCAGCTCTTTGGCGGCATCGGCAAGAACTTCCTGAACCCTGCTCTGGCAGGCCGTGCCGCTCTGCTGGCCAGCTATGCCGGCGCCATGACCACCTGGCTGCCTGCCGGCACCAAGGCCGCCATCGGCGGCGGTATGCCTGTGGACGTGGTTTCCGCCGCGACCCCGCTGGCCTATCTGAAGACCGGCGATCTGGAGGGCCTGAAGCAGATCGCCTCCGTGGGTGATATGTTCCTGGGCAAGGTGGGCGGCTCCATGGGTGAGGTTTCTGCCCTGATGCTGCTCATCGGCGGTCTGTACCTGATCTGGCGCAAGGTCATCAACTGGCAGACTCCCGTGGCTTACATCGCCACCGTGGCTGTTCTGACCGTGCTGTTCCCCAAGGCCGGCGGCGCTGAGTATATGCTTTACAGCATCTTCGGCGGCGGCCTGTTCCTGGGCGCTTTCTTCATGGCTACCGACTATGCCACCTCCCCTGTCACCAAGAAGGGCCAGCTGATCTACGGTATCGGCTGCGGCCTGTTCACCGTGTTCATCCGGTACTTCGGTTCTTACAATGAGGGCGTTTGCTACTCCATCATGGTCATGAACTGCTGCACCGCATTGATCGACAAGTACACCAAGCCCGTTCGTTTCGGCGTGGTGAAATCCGACAAGAAGGAGGCAGCCGCGAAATGAGCAATGAAGTGAAGACCAAGGAAAAGGTCAATATGGACCCCAAGTACATCATCAAGCTGACTGTGACCCTGCTGCTTACCTGCATGGTCGTGGCTGGCCTGCTGGGCTGGGTCAACAGCATCACCAAGGATAAGATCGCCGCGATCACCTGGGAAAAGACCGTGGCCGCTATGCAGAAGGTCATTGAGGCCGACGATTTCTCCGACGCTATGGAGCTGACCGACGATATGACCGCCGCTGCCACCGCTCAGGGCGGTACTCTGGCAGCCGTCTATCAGGCTCAGTCCGGCGGTCAGCCTGTGGGCTACGCTATCAACGTGGAGGCTTCCGGCTCTCAGGGCACCATCTCCATGATGGTGGGTATCGACATGGACGGTGCTGTCACCGGTGTTTCCATTGTCACCAACTCTGAGACCTCCGGTATCGGCTCCAAGGTCATGAGCAACGAGCCTCTGACCAACGGCACCCGCGTTCTGGATCAGTTTATCGGCAAGTCCGCCGCTGACGGTGTTCTGTCCGTTGGCTCCAACGTGGACGCCATCACCGGCGCTACCGTGTCCACCAAGGGTGTGACCACCGGCGTCAATGCCGCTTTGGCTGCTGCCGGCGTCATCGGTTAAGAGAGGAGGACACTGAAGTATGAATCTTGGTAAACAATTCAAGGACGGTATGCTGACGCAGAACCCCGTTCTGGTTCAGGTGCTGGGCATGTGCTCTACCATGGCCATCACCACCTCTTTCTTCAACGGCATCGGCATGGGTGTGGCGGTTACCATCATCCTGACCCTGTCCAACGTCATTATCTCCGCTATGCGGAAGATCATCCCTGATAAGATCCGTATCGCAATGTTCATCGTGGTGATCGCCGGCTTCGTGACCTGCGTGGACCTGTCTATTCAGGCATTCCTGCCGGATCTGGCCAACTCTCTGGGCGTGTTCATCCCCCTGATCGTGGTGAACTGCATCATCCTGGGCCGTGCGGAGGCTTTCTCCTACAAGAACGGCATGGTTGCCTCTTTCTTTGACGGCATCTTCCAGGGCATCGGCTACACCTGGGTCCTGCTGGCTATGTGCATCATCCGTGAGTTCCTGGGCGGCGGCACCTTCGGCGGCGGCGTCCTGGGCGCTGTGAACGAGGCTGGTCAGCATGTGGGCATCCAGATCTTCCCCGCTGATTACGGTATCGGTATGCTGACCCTGCCTGTGGGCGGCTTCCTGGTGCTGGCTGCTCTGATCGCTGCCATGCAGTGGGCTCTGGCTCGTCCCAAGAAGGATAAGGAGGAGAGCAAATAATGGAAATCTTTAAGCTGCTTTCGATCACGCTGGGCGCAATCCTGGCAAACAACTTCATCTTCTCCCAGTTCCTGGGCTGCTGCCCCTTCCTGGGCGTTTCCAAGAAGGTGGATACCGCAGTGGGCATGGGCGTGGCCGTTACCTTCGTTATGGGTCTGGCCTCCGCTGTGTGCTTTGTGGTGAACAAGTACATCCTGATCCCCCTGGACCTGGCTTACATGCAGACCGTGGCATTCATTCTGGTCATCGCTTCTCTGGTGCAGTTCATCGAGATGTTCCTCCAGAAGGCCATGCCCGCTCTGTATACCGCTCTTGGCGTGTATCTGCCCCTGATCACCACCAACTGCGCAGTTCTGGGCGTTGTGCTGCTGAACGTGCAGAATGGCTACAACTTCATTGAGTCTGTGGTCTACGGCATCACCGGCGGTCTGGGCTTCCTGCTGGCCATCGTGCTGTTCGCCAGCATCCGTGAGCGTCTGGTGTTCGCTGACTATCCCAAGTGCTGGGACGGTTTCCCCATCGCGCTGATCACCGCCGGCCTGATGGCTCTGGCCTTCATGGGCTTCTCCGGCCTGAAGGTTTGGTAAGGAGGTAGGAAAGATGGGAAATATTATTGCTGCTATCGCAGTTCTGGGCGCTCTGGGCGCTCTGTTCGGACTGATCCTGTCCGTGGCTTCCAAGATCTTTGAGGTCAAAAAGGATCCCCGCGAGGAGGCTATCCTCAGCCATCTGGCCGGCGCTAACTGCGGCGGCTGCGGCTACCCCGGATGCGGCGGCTGTGCTGCTGCCATCCTGGCCGGCAACGCTCCTGTCACCGCTTGCGCTCCCGCAGGCCCCGACAATGCTGCCGCCATCGCTGAGATCATGGGCATGGCTGCTCCCACCGGTGAGCGTCAGGTGGCCTTCGTCCGCTGCAACGGCGGCGAGGCTGCTAAGAAGCGCTTTGAGTATGTGGGCGTGCATGACTGCCTCTCTGCCACCAAGATTGCTGCCGGTCCTCTGGACTGCCGCTTCGGCTGCCTGGGCTTCGGCTCCTGCGTGAACGCCTGCCAGTTCGGCGCTATGTCCATCGGCCCCAACGGCACCGCCGTTGTGGACCCTGAGAAGTGCACCAACTGCGGCGCCTGCATGAAGGCCTGCCCCCGCGGCCTGATCACCTCCGTGCCTGCTAGCAAGAAGGTCCACGTGGCCTGCGCCAACCTGGATAAGGGCAAGGCCGCGATGAGCGTCTGCGGCAATTCCTGCATCGGCTGCGGCCTGTGCCAGAAGGAATGCAAGAAGGATGCCATCCATGTGGTCAACGGCGTGGCCGTTATCGACTACGACAAGTGCGTGGGCTGCAAGCTCTGCACCAAGGTCTGCCCCCGCGACGCCATCCTGCCCAAGGCTACCGCTGAGGAGAAGGAAAAGTACAAGGCCATCAAGAAGGCCCAGGCAGAGAAGGCTGCAGCTGCCAAGAAGGCAGCTGAGGAAGCCGCCGCTGCCGCTGCTGCTTCTGCAACTCCCGCAGAATAAGCTATATAAGATCTGTCCGGCGCATCAGCGCCGGACAGATTTTTTATGTCAGCTGAAGATTCAGCGCGTAAAGGGAGGCGTTTCCGTGCCGGAAATGATGAAAATTCTCCCCTTTGGGCCGCTTTCCGGAAAATTTCACTTGACAAAATCTCCGGCAGACAACATAATAGGACTTGCTTTGCGCCGCAGTTGGCGGCTGCAGCTGGTGCCGGCGGCGAGAAAGTGCTCTTCTTCTGACCGCGGCGGTGAAGCGTAGCTCTGCGGAAATGTCCGGCTGGCGGCAGTCCGGGAGGACAGACAGCGTCTATAGATGCGGCGGCCGCCGGGCCGTCGCTTTTTTATGAAACAGCCCCATTCTGCGGAGTGGGTCATGATAAAACGGAGCGGCCAGGGGCTGCTTCTGATACGAAAGGATCAAACATGATTACAGTCAATGATGTCAGTATGAACTTCAGCGGCCAGGCGCTGTTCAAGCACGTGGACCTGAAATTTGTTCCCGGCAACTGCTACGGGATCATCGGCGCCAACGGTGCCGGCAAATCCACCTTCCTGCGGATCCTCTCCGGGGACCTGGAGCCCACCACCGGCGAGGTCATCATCCCCAAGGAGGAGCGGATGTCCATTCTGAAGCAGGACCACTTCCAGTATGACGCCTACACCGTGCTGGACACGGTGATGATGGGCAACCAGCGCCTCTATGACGTGATGAAGGAGAAGGACGCCCTCTATGAAAAAGAGGACTTCACCGACGAGGACGGCGTGAAGGCCAGCGAGCTGGAGGCCGAATTTGCCGAAATGGGCGGCTGGGAGGCCGAATCCGACGTGTCCCGGCTCATTCAGGGCCTTGGCCTCTCCAACGATATTCTGTACAGCGAAATGTCCAGCCTGACCGCCAAGGAAAAGGTGAAGGTGCTGCTGGCTCAGGCACTGTTCGGCAAGCCGGACATCATCCTGCTGGACGAGCCCACCAACCATCTGGACATTCAGGCCATCGAGTGGCTGGAGGATTTCCTGATGGATTGCGAAAGCCTGATCCTTGTGGTGAGCCATGACCGTCACTTCCTGAACACCGTCTGCACCAACATCGTGGACGTGGACTACGGCCATATCAAGATGTATGTGGGCAACTATGAGTTCTGGTACGAGTCCAGCCAGATGGTCCAGCGGATGATGAAGGACCAGAACCGGAAAAACGAGGAAAAGATCAAGGAATTGCAGCTGTTCATCCAGCGCTTCTCCGCCAACAAGTCCAAGAGCAAGCAGGCCACGGCCCGCCGTAAGCTGCTGGACAAGCTGACGGTAGAGGAAATGCCCGCCTCCTCCCGGCGGTATCCCTTCGTGGGCTTTACTATGGAGCGGGAGTGCGGCAAGGAGATCCTGGCGGTGGAGGGCATCTCCAAGACGCTGGACGGCCGCAAGGTGCTGGATAACGTGTCCTTCCGGGTGAACAAGGGAGATAAGATCGCCTTTGTAGGCGAGGATGAGATCGCCAAGACCACCCTGTTCAAGATCGTCATGGGCGAGATGGAGCCGGACGAGGGCACCTACAAGTGGGGCACCACCATTACCACCAGCTATTTCCCGCTGGATAACTCCGCTTTCTTCAACGACTGTGATTTGAATCTGGTGGATTGGCTGGCCCAGTTTACCCCCAAGATCCCGGAGGCCAACACCGAGTCCTTCAAGCGGGCCTTCCTGGGCCGTATGCTGTTCTCCGGCGACGATGTGTTCAAGCCGGTGAAGGTCCTCTCCGGCGGCGAGAAGGTCCGGTGTATGCTCTCCCGCATGATGCTCTACGGCTCCAACGTGCTGGTGCTGGATCAGCCCACCAACCATCTGGATCTGGAATCCATCACCGCCGTCAACAACGGCCTGATGGACTTCAAGGGCGTGGTGCTGTTTTCCAGCCATGACCACGAGTTCGTGCAGACCATCGCCAACCGCATTATGGTGCTGGAGGACGGCAAGCTGACCGACCGTCTTGGCACCTACGAGGACTATATCGCCTCGATGGCCAATACTGCTGAATGACCCAACCCGGGGACTGCTTAAAAAGCAGTCCCCGTGATTTTTTACGAAAGCAATGACAAAACGAACCGGAAGATACCGTTTGCCGGCCTGCGATAAAAATGCGGTCCAGATCCTTTTAGATAACGGTGCCGGGCATAATACTGGCGAAAATTGAGAAAAACACAGATTTTACCGTTTTTATTTCCGCATAGCCGATCCTTTTCGTGTCAAACTATGCTTGCGATACCCAAGTGACCCACACATGTAAGAGATTGAAAAGGAGAAACTGCTATGTCCAGTAAGAACACCAACAAGATCAACGTTCCCGAGGCCCGCGCTGCTATGGATAAGTTTAAGATGGAAGCCGCCGCTGAGATGGGCGTCAATCTGAAGCAGGGCTACAACGGCGACCTGACCAGCCGCGAGGCCGGTTCCGTGGGCGGCCAGATGGTCAAGAAGATGATCGAGTCCTACGAGAAGAACCTGTAAGCGTCTGCGCAGAAGGAACTTCTCTGGAAAAAGGAAGAGCGGACGGCTGTCCGCTCTTCCTTTTTTTCACAGGATATGCTATAATACCACGTTACTTACTTGTTCTGATTTCCGGCAAAAGAAACGGTCCGGGGGAGGGATTCGTATGGAAAATATCCATCAGGGACATCGTGAAAAAATGCGGCAGCGTTTTCTGAAAAGCGGGCTGGAGGGCTTCGCGGATCACGAAGCGTTGGAGCTTTTGCTGTATTACGCCATCCCCCGGCAGGACACCAACCCCATCGCCCACCGGCTCATGGATCGCTACGGCTCCCTGACCGCCGTGCTGTCAGCCCCGGCGGAGGATCTGAAAAAAGTGGAGGGCATCGGCGAGAGCGCAGCGGTGCTGCTGAAGGTGGCGGGGCAGATCGGCCGCAAGGCCCGCCTGGCGGACGCTGTTCAGAGCTGTCCCATGACAGATGTGGAAACTGTGGGCGCCTACTTGCTGGAACGGTACGCCGGGGAGACCCACGAGATCGTTTACGAATTGTGCCTGGATCGAAAGGGCAAGCTGTTAGCCTGCAAGCGGCTCAACGACGGCGGGGCGTCCTCCGCCGCACTGGACATCCGAAAGGTGGTGGAGAATGCCATCCTCACCTCTGCCAGTACGGTGATCCTGGCACATAATCATCCCAGCGGCATCGCGCTGCCCTCGGACGATGACTGCGCTGCCACCACCCGCGCGGCGCAAGCCTTGCAGACCATCGGCGTTGCATTGGCGGACCACATCATCGTGGCGGATGACGATTTTGTATCCATGGCCCAGAGTGGCTACCTGACCTCATGGGAGCACCTGTGACCGGGCGGCTCCCTGTAGACAACGCAATAGAACAAGCGTTTGAAATTTTAGAAAAGCTGTGGTAGAATAACCGGGAAACGGGGAGAGCCACAGACTGTCTTTGCGAAGGGGGAGAGAACCATGCAGATCCGGCGTGGACGGGAGGCCGACACGGAGCGGCTGGTGGCTCTGGCGGGCCAGATTTTTGAAACGGAACAGGAGATCCCCCGGGCGCTGACCCCGCTGCCGCCGGAAAACCGCCCCCAGTGGTGGTGCGTGGAGGAGGACGGGGTACTTCTGGGTGGCGTGGCCCTGTATTGGGAGGACGACGCATGGCACATGGGCCGCTTCGTCATCTCCCCGGAACTGCGGGGGCGTCATGTTGGGACCGCGCTGCTGGAAACGGCCCTGACGGACATTTTTGCGCAGGACATCCGGGAGGTCACCATGGAGGCCCGGGATACCACGGTGCATATCCTGAAAAAATTCGGCGCGGAGACCACCGGCGCGCCCTTTTCCTTTTATCGGGGCACGGTAACGCCCATGCGCCTGACCCGTGAGGCATTTTGGAACAGCCACACCGGCGGGCAGATTTGAATGTGATGGAGAGACGGCTATGCCGAAATTTGAAGTAGTATCCCCTTATCAGCCCTCCGGCGACCAGCCGGAGGCCATCGACGCGCTGGCGGCGGGCATCGAAAACGGCTTGAAGGAGCAGGTCTTGTTAGGCGTCACCGGCTCCGGCAAGACCTACACCATGGCCAAGGTCATTGAGAAGGTCCAGCGGCCTACGCTGGTGCTGGCCCACAATAAAACTCTGGCGGCCCAGCTTTGTGCGGAATTCAAGGAGTTTTTCCCTAACAACGCCGTGGAGTATTTTGTCTCCTACTACGATTACTACCAGCCGGAGGCCTATATCCCCCACACGGATACCTATATTGCCAAGGACGCATCTACCAATGATGAGATCGACCGCCTGCGGCTGTCCGCTACCTGTGCCCTGTTGGAGCGGCGGGACGTGATCGTGGTGTCCTCCGTGTCCTGCATTTACGGCTTGGGCGAGCCGGACGACTTCGCCCAGATGGTGATCTCTCTGCGTCAGGGGGCGGAGTGGGACCGGGACGAGCTGCTGCGCCGTCTGGTGGAGAACCGTTACGAGCGGAATGACGTGGCCTTTGAGCGGAACCGCTTCCGGGTGCGGGGGGACACGGTGGAGATCTACCCCGCCTACTATAAGGATCACGCCATCCGGGTGGAGTTCTTCGGGGACGAGATCGACCGGATCTCCGATTTTCACCCCCTCACCGGCACGGTGAACCGGGTGCTGAACCATGTGGCCATCTACCCCGCCAGCCACTATGTCACCACCAAGGAGAAGATGGACAGGGCCTTGGGCCAGATCCGGGAGGAACTGGAGGACCAGGTAAAATATTTCAATGACAATGAGATGCTGGTAGAGGCTCAGCGCATCCGCCAGCGGACGGAATATGACATGGAAATGATGCGGGAGCTGGGCTACTGCTCCGGCATCGAGAACTATTCCCGGATCATTTCCGACCGTCCGGCAGGCAGCGCCCCTATGACCCTGCTGGACTTCTTTCCCGATGATTTCCTGCTGTTTGTGGACGAGAGCCATGTGACGCTGCCTCAGGTCCGGGCCATGTACAACGGCGATCGGGCCAGAAAGGAATCGCTGGTGCGGTACGGCTTCCGCCTGCCCTGCGCCTTCGACAACCGGCCTCTGAAATTCGAGGAATTTGAGAGCCGCATCGGTCAGGCGGTGTTCGTCTCCGCCACGCCGGGGCCCTACGAGCGGGAGCGGGCGGACAACATCGTGGAGCAGGTCATCCGCCCCACCGGACTGCTGGACCCCCGGGTGGAGGTACGCCCGGTGGAGGGCCAGATCGACGATTTGATGGAGGAGATCCGCGCCCGGGCCAAGCGGAACGAGCGGGTGTTGGTGACAACTCTCACGAAAAAGATGGCGGAGGATCTGACGGAGTTTTTCCGGGCCAACAGCATCCGGGTACGGTATATGCACGCTGACGTAGCCACCATCGAGCGGATGGAGATCATCCGGGATCTGCGGCTGGGCGAGTTCGACGTGCTGGTGGGCATCAACCTCCTGCGGGAGGGTTTGGACTTGCCGGAGGTCTCTCTGGTGGCGGTATTGGACGCCGACAAGGAGGGCTTCCTCCGCAGCGAGACGTCCCTCATCCAGACCATTGGCCGGGCGGCCCGGAACGCGGAGGGTCTGGTGATCCTCTACGCCGATACCGTCACACCCTCCATGCGGGCGGCGATGGACGAGACGGAGCGCCGCCGGAAAATTCAGGACGCTTACAACAAGGCCCACGGCATCGTGCCGAAGACCATCATCAAGGATGTCCGGGAAATTCTGGAGATCTCCAAGAGCGAGGACGCCGGACACAAGGCCAAGGGCAAGCCCAAAAAGCTGACGGAGGCGGAGCGGACGGCGGAGATCGCCAAGTTGGAGCAGGAGATGAAGGAGGCCAGCAAGCTGCTGGAATTCGAGTATGCCGCCGTGCTGCGTGACCGCATCATCGAGCTGCGGGGCGGCAAATAGCGGACAGATTTCAAGAGAAAATGCGCCAAGACCGAAAACGAGCCGTATAAAACAATCAGAAAAATACAGGAGGTATATATGGAAAAACGCTCTGTTTTGCAAAAGGTCGTCCTGATCTCCGTTGCGGCTATGGCGGTGGCCTTCGCCATTCTGACGTTTGTATTTCACAGACTTGAGGGCGTGAAATTTGAAGAGGGTTTCCTGCGGGTGTCGGCACAGGCCGATGACCCCGCCGCGACGGTCTACGCCGGGAAGGTTCAGGGTGAGCGGGTGAAGATCACCGTGACGGACTGCCCCGATGAACAGCGGACGGCGGTGGAGGTTCAGGTCGGGGACCGCGTCCGTGACGAGTGCGTGGTGGAGACCGGCCTGCCGCCCATTCAGGCGGACCAGCTGGGACCGGTGGAGCACATCCGAATCACCCGGAACGGTCAGCTCCTTTTTGAGGGCGGCTATACGGCGGAGCACGACATGGGATGGTACGATCTGGAGGGAAACTGGGATCCCTTTGCCATGTCCGTTTCCTATAGCAGCACTGCTGGAGACGATTACTGGGAGCATTATGAAACGGATAGAGGGACGATTCTCAGCTTTGCCCGTGGGCCGCAGCTGGTGAGCCGGGGCAGCTGGATGCTGTATTTCACCATGCTGCTGTTTTCCGGCCTGCTGGCGCTGGACGCCGCATACCCATTGGCCCTGTTCCGCTGGCAGCATATGTGCGACGTGAAGGACCCGGAGCCGTCGGACTTCTATCTGGAAATGCAGCGGGCGGGCTGGTGCATTTATCCCTTTTTGATTCTCATTGGGTACATCATCGCCCTGCGGGCGCTGCCGTAGCCGACTGAAAACGGGGTGACCCAAAACAGACAAATGTATGTCCGAACGGGCATTTTACATACAGAAAAACACAAAAAACATTGCAAAGGAAAACATACTATGGAACACACAAAAACCAAGGGGTGTCTGGACAGCCTGACCTTAAAACTGCTGGCCATGGCCCTCATGCTCTGCGACCACCTGTGGGCCACGGTGCTGCCCGGCGTCATGTGGCTGACGGCGGTGGGCCGCATCGCTTTCCCCATTTTTGCCTTTCAGGTGGCGGAGGGCTTTCAGCGGACCCATGACCGGAAAAAATACCTGCTGCGGATGCTGGTCTTTGCCCTGATCTCTGAGATCCCCTTTAACTACCTGTACTACTCCTCCCCGGTGTTCCCCTTCCATCAGAACGTGATGTTCACCTTCTTCATCGCCCTTCTGCTGATGCTGGGGCTGGAAAAGGTCCGGAGCAAGGGGGCGGGGCTGTATATCCTCGCCGCCGTTTTGAGCCTGCCCGTGGGTTATTTCCTGGGAACGATCGGCATGGTGGATTACTACGGCAGCGGCGTGGTCACGGTGCTGATCTTCTACCTCTGCCGCCAGATCCCCTACGGCTGGATCGGCGAGGTGGCGGGACTGGCCTTCCTGAACTGCAAACTGCTGGGGGGCATGACCATCCCCCTGACGCTGGGGAGCTGGACCTTGGAATTCCCGGAGCAGGGCTTGGCGCTGCTGGCCCTGATCCCCATTTGGCTGTATAACGGCAGACAGGGCGCTCACAATAAGGCCATCCAGTATGCCTGCTACGCTTTTTATCCCGCCCACATGCTGATCCTGGCATTGCTGCGGATGTATTTGTAAGAGGTGAGATCTGTGTCCAAGCACAAGGAAGAAAAAACCAACGTCATGCGGACGCTGGAGCAGAAGAAGATCGCCTACACGCCCCATGAGTACCCGGCGGACGGCCCGGTGGACGGTGTCTCCGTGGCGGCGTATCTGAATCAGGACCCGGAGCAGGTGTTCAAGACCCTGGTGACAAAGGGCGCCGGCGGCGGATACTATGTGTTCGACATTCCGGTGGCGGAAAATCTGGATCTGAAAAAGGCAGCCAAGGCGGTGGGGGAGAAATCCATCGCCATGCTGCCTCAAAAGGAGCTGCTGCCCCTGACGGGCTATGTCCACGGCGGCTGTTCTCCGGTGGGCATGAAAAAGCAGTTCCCCACGGTGTTCCACGAGACGGCGGAGCTGTTCGACACCATCTGCGTCTCCGCCGGAAAGATCGGCGCGCAGGTGGAGGTGGCCCCGGCGGACCTCATTGCCCTGCTGGGGGCTCAGACGGCGGACGTCACTGCGGAATGAATATAAAAGTTTAAAAAAATGTCGTTTTTGCAGATTTAAACGCATAGTTGACATTAAAAAATGGTTTGTGTATGCTATGACCGAAAACCGGTTTTGACTACATGAAACAGGAGCGGAAAAGCAGATCATGCAGGAAAATATCATTGTAAAAGGTGCCCGGGCCAATAACCTGAAAAATATCGACGTCACCATCCCCCGGGACAAGCTGGTGGTGATGACCGGTGTATCCGGCAGCGGAAAATCCTCTCTGGCCTTCGACACGGTCTACGCCGAGGGCCAGCGACGGTATGTGGAGAGCCTTTCGTCCTACGCCCGGATGTTTCTGGGCCAGATGGACAAACCGGATGTGGACTATATCGAGGGCCTCAGCCCCGCTATCTCCATCGACCAGAAAACCACCAGCAAAAACCCCCGGTCCACCGTGGGCACCGTGACGGAGATCTACGATTATCTCCGTCTGCTGTGGGCCAGAGCGGGTACGCCCCACTGCCCCAAGTGCGGCAAGGAGATCCGCCAGCAGACCATCGACCAGATCATCGATCAGGTGCTGGCGTTGCCGGAGGGAACGCGAATTCAGGTGATGGCTCCGGTGATCCGGGGCAAAAAGGGCGAACACGCCAAGGTGTTTGAGGATGCCAAGCGCTCCGGCTATGTCCGGGCCAGAGTGGACGGCAGCCTCTACGAACTGGACGAGGAGATCAAGCTGGAGAAGAACAAAAAGCACTCCATCGAGATCATCGTGGACCGACTCATTATCCGGCCTGACATCCGCCAACGGCTGACGGACAGCGTGGAGACCGCCGCCAAGCTCTCCGGCGGACTGGTGATCGTCAACCTTCTGCGGGAGGAAAAGGATCTCTCCTTCTCCCAGAACTACGCCTGCGAGGACTGCGGTATCTCCATGGAGGAGCTGACCCCCCGGATGTTCTCCTTCAACAATCCCTTCGGCGCCTGCCCCACCTGTACCGGTCTGGGGAACCAGTTAAAGGCCGACCCCGCCCTCATGATCCAGGATGGGGGAAAGTCCATTTTGGACGGGGCGATTCAGGCCAGCGGCTGGAACAACATCCGGGGGGACGGCATTTCCCGGATGTACTTCGACGCTTTGAGCAAAAAGTACAAGTTTTCCCTGACGGAGCCGTGGAACAGTCTCAGCGATGAGGCGAAAAACATCATCCTCTACGGCACCAAGGGGGAGACACTGGAGCTGCACTATGACCAGCCCCGGGGCAAGGGCGTTCTGAAGCAGGCCTTTGAGGGCATCTGCAACAACATTGAGCGCCGCTATAAGGAGACCCAGTCCGACGCCAGCCGGAAGGAGCTGGAGGAGCTGATGAGCGAGTGCCCCTGTCCGGACTGTCAGGGCCGCCGTCTGCGGAAGGAATCCCTGGCGGTCACGGTGGGAGAGAAGAACATCTACGAGTTCACCACCCTCTCCGTAGAGGACGCTCTCGTGTGGATGGACGGCCTGACACTGACGGAGCAGCAAATGCTGATCGCGGATCGAATCCTGAAAGAAATTCGCTCCCGGCTGGGCTTTTTGAAGTCCGTGGGCCTGGGCTATCTGACGCTGGCCCGCAGCGCCGGGACCCTCTCCGGCGGCGAGAGCCAGCGGATCCGGCTGGCTACCCAGATCGGCAGCAGCCTGATGGGCGTGCTGTATATTTTAGACGAGCCGTCCATCGGGCTGCACCAGCGGGACAACGATAAGCTGCTGGCAACGCTGAAAAACCTCCGGGATCTGGGCAACAGTCTCATCGTGGTGGAGCATGACGAGGACACCATGCGCTCCGCCGATTACCTCATCGACATCGGCCCCGGCGCCGGTGTTCACGGCGGTCAGGTGGTGGCGGCGGGCACCCCGGCGGAGGTGATGGCCAACCCCGACAGCCTGACGGGGCAGTATCTGTCCGGAAAGAAGAAAATTGAGGTGCCTGCTGTCCGCCGTCCCGGAAACGGCAAGGTTTTGAAGGTCATCGGCGCGTCGGAGAATAATCTCCGGCATATCGACGTGGAGTTCCCCCTGGGCACCTTTACGGTGGTCACCGGCGTGTCCGGCAGCGGCAAAAGCTCTCTGGTGAACGAGGTGCTGTTCAAGCGCCTGGGCGCGGAGCTGATGCGGATGAAGGTCCGCCCCGGCAAGTGCGACCGCATCGAGGGCATCGAGCAGTTGGACAAGGTGGTGAACATCGACCAGAGTCCCATTGGGCGGACGCCCCGCTCCAACCCAGCCACCTACACCGGCCTGTTCAACGACATCCGGGATCTGTTCGCCTCCACCCAGGAGGCCAAGAGCCGGGGCTACGGACAGGGGCGGTTCAGCTTCAACGTCCGGGGCGGCCGGTGCGAGGCCTGCTCCGGCGACGGCCTGCTGAAAATCGAAATGCACTTCCTGCCGGATATTTTCGTCCCCTGCGAGGTCTGCAAGGGTAAGCGCTACAACCGGGAGACCTTAGAGGTCCGCTACAAGGGCAAAAACATCGCTGATGTGCTGGATATGACGGTAGACGAGGCGCTGGACTTCTTCTCTGCCCTGCCCAAGCTGAAAAAGCGGCTGCAAACCTTACAGGATGTGGGCCTCGGCTATGTGAAGCTGGGCCAGCCCTCCACGGAGCTTTCCGGCGGTGAGGCCCAGCGGGTGAAGCTGGCCACGGAGCTTTCCAAGCAGGCCACCGGCAAGACCATCTATATTCTGGACGAGCCCACCACCGGCCTGCACTCCGATGACGTGCGCAAGCTGCTGGAGGTCCTCCAGCGGCTGGTGGACGCGGGGAACACCGTGGTGGTCATCGAGCACAATCTGGATGTCATCAAGTGTGCCGACCACCTCATCGATCTTGGCCCTGAGGGGGGCGACGGCGGCGGCACCATCGTCGTCACCGGCACGCCGGAGGAGGTGGCGGCCTGTCCCGCCAGCTTTACGGGGCAATATCTGAAACGGATGCTGAATTAAGCGGAAAACCGGCACTCCACGCAGCGTTTGTTGCGGGAGTGCCGGCTTTTTGATACAATCAAACCAGCAAAAACCAAAGGGGGATACGTTATGCGGCAGACGGATACCGGTGCGCTGATCGCACAGCTCCGAAAGGAACAGGGACTGACTCAAAAGCAGCTGGCAGACCAGCTTCATATATCAGACCGTACGATCAGTAAATGGGAGCGGGGAGTTTCCCATAGTTAAAGATACCACACCCAATATCACAAACTCACGCTTAAACAATATTCCTTAGTCAACCACAT
>ENA-UPSY01002315-UPSY01002315.1-human-gut-metagenome-genome-assembly--contig:-NODE-2315-length-16703-cov-8.922351_pt1 | contig 16703 bp, 9 predicted proteins | sample MGYA00250044_ERZ773365 | MGnify/ENA primary metagenome ERZ773365 (study PRJEB29103, sample SAMN06111932) | human gut metagenome | biome: human gut; feature: ankylosing spondylitis patient; material... | reverse complement strand
AGCAGCATGGCCGCCTCGTCGCGGGCGGAGCCGTTGGCCACCACGATGATCTCCAGCGGCGAGGTGACGTGCCGCCGCAGCGATTCGACCATGGCACAGGTAAGCGCGTAGCCGTTGTAGTTGACCGATATGACCGAAATCAGCGGTTTCATGCTATTCGTAATTTTCCCTTGCGTGTGGCCGTTGTGCGGACATCGCCCTGTCCAGTATCTCCTTGCGCGCCAGTTCGCGGTCGAAACGCGGCGCGAGGAAGATGAAACCCATGCTCATGTAGAGGATGGCGCCCGTGGGGATCTGTCCCAGAATTTCATTGGCATAGGCCATGACCACGATACCCGAGATTCCCGCCGTAAGCGCCGCCGTGAATCCCCTCAACTGGGTGTTCCGCAGTTTGAAGATCACCAGGTAGGCGCCACGCGCCAGTATGTAGAGCAGGATGCCGATGTGCAGCAGGATGCCGACGACGCCCGTTTCGACCCAGACCATCACGAACCACGAGTCGGTCGGAATCTGCGACAATGCCGCATTCGGGGCGAAGGTCTTGGCCTTGCCGCCGCCGTGTCCCAGTCCGGCGCCGAAAGGCTTGTCAGCCATCAGTTCGCGCAGTTTGGCCTGGTTTGCCAGGCGCACCTGGAACGAGGGGTCGTTTGTGTTGAAGGCGCTGCGGGCACGCCGGATAATGCTGTTTCCCTGTCCGATGGTGGTGAATTTCAGGAATATGAAGGCTGCGATGATCAGGAAAACACCCGAGCCGATCATCTTGATGTTGCGCGACATCATGATGAAGGCCGAGTAGCCCACGAACGGTACGGCCAGTGCGCTGCGGGTTCCCGAGATCAGCATGCCGTAGCATGCCGCGGCCGCCACGAGCAGCAGGTAGAGCTTCATCCACGAGTTGCGGTAGTAGAGTGCCGAAATCGAGAATACGACCATCGACAGCCCCATCGAGCCGCCGAAATTGGCCGCGTCGCTGAAGAACGAGAAGTAACGCACGCCGCTGTGGATGATGTGTGTCGAACGGCCGCCCAGCACGAACAGCCAGTAGTTCTCCGCGGCGTTAAAGCCGAAGAATTTCTGCATGCAGGCTTTCCCGACGGCGATCAGTGTCAGCACCGACCAAACGGCGAGCATGTATTTCAGGTATTTGTACTCGGTCATCGTGAGCTGCGTGAGCACGACGATAAAGAAGAAATAAAACGCGATCGACCGCACCGACGAGAACCATCCCGCGACCGAGACCGACTCCGGGTTCACTATTTCGAGGATGCAATAGGCCATCCAGATCGCCGCCACAACGGTCAGTCCCGAGCTGGCTCGCTTCCATTCGATGGGACGCATCAGGGCTTGCAGCGTTATTATCAGGAAGTTGTAGAAGATCAGTGCGTCGAGGATCATCCCGAACGGCAGGTCGTAGGCATAACGCGTGAGCGTCATGATGAAATAGTTGACCACGAACAGCCCGAGCATCGATATGGCGGGGTTGCGCAGCGTGACCCACAGGATGCACAGTGCAGCCGGGATCACCGAGACGGCCAGGCCGGCGAGCAACCCGTATTTGGTGAACGCCATGATGAGCACGGCCACGCCGGCGGCAAGCATTGCCCCGACGATGAGCCGGGGCACGCTGACCGGGGTGGTTATGCTGCCGTAGTGTTCCATGACGTGCCGCAGTTTATTTGACGGCCGTGAATCCGAACTGGCTGATCTGATACCCCAGCCTGCGAAGACGGCTGTAAGGGGGCATCAGGCCCGTGAAGGTTTGCACCACGTCGCGCCCCGCACAGTTGAGGCAGAGGACGACGGGGGTGCGTCCCGAGAGTTTTTCGGCCTTCTCGAAAAGTAGCTGGTCGGTGTCTTTCCACGTGCGGTTCGCCGGGGCGATGACGATGCTCAGCGCCGCATGGCGCAGCAACTCCTTCGGGACGGAGCTCGTGGCGAAGGGCGGGTATTCCACCAGCACTACGTCGGCCTCGGCGAGGGGAACTTCGCCCGGGGTGTCGTGCACGAAATCCCCGAGTTTCTCGGCCAGCAGGTACTCTTTGCGTTCGATGTCGAAATCCTTGTTCCACGATACGATGCGGACTTTCATATTCGCTTCGCGGAAGAATGCCGCCAAGTGTTCGGCGATCAGGCTCTTTCCGTCCCCGCGCTCGGTGCTCAGGATATTGAGTACGTTGGGCTGTTTGGCCGGGTCGAAATAGTTGACTGCCGCATTGCCGATGTAGCGGGATGCGATCTCGCGGTATTGCTTGGTAAACCGCCGCTGCCCGAGATAGGCTTTGCCGGGAAAGGTCCCGATGACCCGCCCCTTGGTGATGCGCTCGGCGCGGACTTTGTCGCGCAGCGTGCGGTCGAGCAGTTCGAGCAGGATGAAGAATCCCAGTACGAACAGGAGCGTGGCGAGGCCTGCCGCGGCAACCATCATCTTGCGTTTGCTCGGTTCAGCCTCCAGGGGAAGCACTGGGGCGTTGATGATCTTCAGCGTCGCCGAAGTCATCTGCAGGTTCTTCTGGCGCAGGCGGGCCGTATTGAGCGCCGTGAGGATCGAGAGGTAAGACTGTTCCGAGAAGTTGATTTCGCGTCCCTTGCGTTTCAGGGTCGAGCCCACGGGCGAGAACTGCGTATATTTCTGGTCGAGTTCCTGCTTGCGGAGCTTCATCACCGCCAGTTCGGCGCGGGATTTCTCGGCCAGCAGCACGGTGGCGAGCCACTCCGTCACGATCGAATTTGCCGAGAGTCCCTCCTTCGTATACTGCTGGTTGGCGATGTTCGTCGTGAGCTCCTGCAGACTGCGGGTCTCCTCGCTCAGTTTCCTGCGTAACTGCCCCGTGTCGTTGCGGCTGGCGGGCATGGCCGTCCGGTCGGAAATACCTTCCGTGCCGTCGGTTTCGGGCTGGAAGGCCTCGGCGGCCGACAGGCGCGAATAGATGCTCCCGATCTTATGGAGTTTCTCGATGAACTCGGCGTTGTTGCGGAAAGTCTCCTGCAACCCTTCGAGCTGCCCTTCGATCGAGGCGCGCAGTTTCTCGGCGCTCTCGAAGTTCAGCAGGATCTCCTCGTAGCGCAATTCGTAGTCGCGCGAGAGGGCGGCGATGTGCTTGGTCTGCTCGTCGTAGTTGATGACACGGTGCTGGACGTTGTAGTCGCGCAGCGAATCCTCCAGGTTGCGCAGGTTGTTGCCCACCCGCTCCAGCTCGGATTCGAAATAGGCGATGACGTTGTTCGTCTCGCCGAACCGCAGGTCGCGGTACTGCTTGACGAATTCGTCGTTGAGGATAATCAGCGTGTTGTAGACGATATACGGGTCGTCGTTCTCGTAGCTGATTTCCAGCATGTCGCTGTTGGCCAGCCTCTTGACCTTGATCTGGCTCAGCGCCTGGTAGCTGTAATACGGAGGGCTCCAGTGGAACATGCCGTAGACGTGGTTGTTATGGTCTATCTCTTCGTATTTGCGCAGGTTCTCGTAAGTGTTCTTTTCCGAAGTGTGGTCGACGAGCTCCATGACGTCCGGCGGGGTTTTGCTCAGCAGGTACCGTGAAGTACGTGCCGAGAGGTACTGGTTGTCGTTGTCCGGGTCGAGATGCGTAAGCCCCTGTGCGTAGAGGCGCAGCGAGACGTTCTTGAGCGTGGACTGCGACAGGAGGATGTAGTTGTTGTCCTCGTCGGGATTGCCGTTCACCATGTTCCGGGCATAGAGACGCAGCGAAACGTTGTGCAGCGTGGACTGGGACTTGATGATGTTGATCAGGTTGTCCATCGCGTTGTTGATGACGTTCCAGTCCTGGCGCGAGCCTTCGGTGGTCGTGATGTCGTATCCCGAAACGATGCCCGTGTAGATCGTCGTCGTGGATTTATAGTTGCGCGGCTTGGTACCCATCTTCAGGTAGACGAGCAGTGCGACCAGCAGCGGACAGAGTATCAGCCACCACTTGATGCGGTAAAGAAACCTCGCGGTATAGGCGATGTAATTCATATGCTATTCGGTTTCGGGCGCTTCTTTCGACACCCCGGGCATTGATATGGGTTTGTTGATGATCGGCGTGTGCGTGAGTATCTCGAGCCGCAGCAGGGCGTCGTTGAGGTTGCGCCGCACCTGCTCGTATTCGCGGGTCGCCGAATTTTCGAGGCTCTTCTGGCGGCTCAGCGTCTGCGCGTCGAGCTTGCCTTTGACGAAGTCCACTTCGGTCATGCGGTATTGTGCCTCGGACGTGATCTTGGCTTCGGCGGCGCTCCGCAGGATCGAGAGCTGCTCGACGGCCGTGGTGTAGGCGTCGATGATCTTCATGCGCAACTCGTCGTACCAGCGGTCGAGGTCGTACTGGGTGTTCTCGATACGCTTCTTCTGCTGCTTGATCTTGTTGCGGCGGTTGAAAATCTCGTCGAGCGGGATCGAGAGCGAAGCCCCGACGTTCCACCAGTCCGAAGAAATAATCCGGTCCACACGCCCCTCTTTTTGTTGAATACAAATTCCGACATGACTTCCAGCCACACCACTTTCCACTTCTGGAAAAGTAACGGAGGAAATACATCCGGGGTCCTTTACCGAAGAAGGTTCATAAGCAGCTACAAACGGACGATTCCAAGCGTCACCTTGTTGGCGGGCTACAAAAGTCAACGTAGGTTGCTCTTTGATAGCATAAGGCATATCCGGAATCCGGCTCAATCCTTCAGTCATCGGGCTCAAAGCCGAGAAGACTTTACGTTCAGGAGCACCTTTCATCCACATATTCATACTGATATTATCCTCATCCGGCATCTGTATAGTAAACATTGTTTTAATATCTTTGGAGGTCTCGGCACTTTTCTTGTCAAACAAATAAGAATAGGCATATATATGTGCCCCAGCAAAAGCCAGTTCCTCCGTTGGTTGAAGAAACAAGCTACTCCCATCAGCAGCAGTCAAGTTCATGGTTTGTCCCATATTATGATAAAAATAATCATGCATTTTATCTCCTCCCTCCACTTTCCTGCTACGGAAAATATCGACATAATATCCGTTCTTTTCTCCTGTAGTCACAATACTCATCATACGGTTTTGATCAGCTTGTGATTCAGGTTCACGGAAAAAGACTTCACTATAACTCACAGGCTGATAATCTACTTTCATCCCTGCTTCGGGGTAGCAGTTCAATAATTTGAAAGCATGATTGCTTTTCATAACCGGATAAGAAGAGATTCCATCTACACAAACCGTATTGTGTGCAGGGAACTGACTATAATACTCCAAATAATCCAAACCGGAATAAAGGGTCAAGCCAATACCTCCATCCGGTGCCAGACGATATCCTTTTCCATAAAGTTCCATGCTGATGCCATTGGCATGCATGTGATTCCCTTCACTGGCATTTTGGGCAATCATCAAACTATGACGTTTGTCCATGCCATTGCGTTGCACCAACCAACTGGCATTGGGAGCATAAAAAGTAGGAGTTACATAATCATTGATATCACCGGCAGGTATCTTATCATCAATTACCAAAGGCTTGTCACTGAAAAAAGAAGTTACCGCCACCCTCACATTTTTCTTTTCAGTCGCCGGTTTGGAGGCATCGGGATCAAATAACTTCAACATAGCAGTAAATTGTCTTTCCTGATCTTTTTTACCATGTTTCTGGGCATTAGCTACCATACGGGCAAAGATAGCAGGATTCAATTTACCGGGATGTGTATCGCCAAAACCCATTGTCATACAATCCGGAAACAAATATTGCGGGTCGGCGGCCACCGCTTTTTTTATGACAGGAATCTCCTCGGTCAGGTCCATACCCAAATTACGGTCAAAGATAGTGACCATATCCGTATAATCCCCGACAACTACCTGACTATAACCCGGACATTCAGCCCAAATACCGGTTTCAGCATCATAACCATAATCAGCAAGCTGTTTCAGTGACCATTGACGGATGGAAGAACGATTCAACACATAATCAATATAATACTCGCCTCCCTTTTTATCCGGATAAGAAGCATCAGATTCCAAAATCATGCCGATGCTCATGATATAACGTGCCTGCATCAGATTCCAGTTATTATGCGGCACTCCATTATCAATGATATTATCCGCCCATTTCTTGAATGCTCCGGCATAGATGTCCATCTTATCAGCCTTATCGGTTTTCAAATAATCATATAAAAAATCATACAATGGAACCAAAGCATTCACAGCATCCTCGTGAATGACTTCAAAACTGCTCATACCCACCAAAGTCTGCTGATGTCCATGATTCAAATCCTTGGGAACATTCCGGTAATAAATCCCCGTCATATAAGTGTCAAATACCGAAGCTGCCAAATCAGCATATTTCTTCTCCCCGGTCATCCACCAAAGAAAAGCGGCATCACGGGCGATACCCAGTATCTCTACATTAATACTTTGGATGATATTTCCGGTTTTACTGATATTCACCCATTCGTACGGTCTGCCTTCCAACGTCCCATTTGCCAGATACATTCCCCGAGCATCTTCCTGATAAGGCTTCAAATCTTCCAGCTTGGGACGTACATAGTTAGTTGCATGACTGCGTGCACCGGTATACATCACCGTAGGAGCCGGCGCCTTCTCTCCTCCTGCATGATCATAATATTCTCCTTTAATATATACCTCCGTTGCATGAGTTTTCCAATACATTTGCAAACGGGAAGTAAGCCATTCAGGCCCTCGGTCAGCATACCGGTCAGTCCGTTGCTTTAACTTTTCAAACACTTCCTGTGCCCACGGTTCTTCCTTTATCAACTTCTGCGTTTCAACTTTGCCATTACTATCCGTCAGATAACGGGGATGACCTTGTGACAGTTTCACCGATAAGGAAGTTTCCTGTGCATATAATACACTTGTTACAAGCAAGCATATCCATAAAACGATCTTTCTCATAATTCTATTCATTCTCTTTCACAAAAATACGTATCATAAAGCTATTCCACTCAATCCAAATGAATTATTTTATCATCCGCCTCTTCCATTCAAATTTAAAGTTACCGAATATAAAATGTTTGCTTTACCGGCTCTGCAGTCTTTATCTTAGGATCAGAGTTTTTTCCGTATTGCCATGCTATTACAGTTACTTTTACCGGATAGGTGGTTTTAGGAGGAATAGCAGTTAATATCAATCGATTACCATCCACATAAGCCGGTCCCGATTCCACATAAAAATCGACCGGCAAGCCACAACTGGAAACAGCAGATAAAGAAACGTACTTAGTACCACGCTTTATGTCCGGTAACGTTGCAAACTTAATATATTGCTGCTGTCCTTCCGTATTTTTAACCGGAATTATCATCTGAGCTTGCTGAACAGCCGGTTTATATTCTTCATCTCCCGGATGAGTTATTGAAAAAACAATATCCGATTTCTTGTCCGTCCATAAAGTTCCCCGATTCCATTGTATTCGAAATGTCACAGAATCAACTAAAACAACTGGGCCGGTAATCATCTGCAGGACCGGAGCTTTTCCAGCATGACCAATAGATGCCCCAACAGGCAAATCAGTCCAATTGGAAAGTCGGGGACTTTCTCCTGGAACAGTATCCAAAAAAACAGGGGTCAATTGAAATGTGATACCATCTTCCTGTGGTATAAAAGCCGGGTGAACTTGTAAATGAGTATTCTGTTGGGATACTGTTTTTCCGTTTTGAGACACACTTACCAATTGTGGCTTCATATCGTAATATCGGGATTGATACGCCAAAGTAGCCTCTATCATCTCACGATCAAAAAACCAAAATGCTTGTGCAGGATCCCCTTTAAATTGATTTACCGGTGCCGGAATACATGAAGGCTTTTCATTTTTTTTCCATCGCTCCATCAACCATCCCTCCTTTGTCGGATCTACGTGTCCATAATGCATTGCCTTCTTGATATAGAGAGCTATATATTGTGCTTTTTCCGGAGTATAGGCAAAGTGTCCTTCAGCAGGACAGGCCAACATGCTTAAAGGCAGCAATGGATGCTCCTTACGTTCTTTCAAACCTTCATTGCTCCATGTATGTGCTGATTCATATTCTCCCATGGTTTCCAGACAAGGAATTTTATTGATGTTACGTTCTCCCCAAATATCCGGACATAGCCAGCGATCACGATGATATGGCCACTGACCACTGACAGAAATGCATGCCAATGTACGTTCCGGTTTATAGGCAGCAAGATAATAAGGCCAACTAGCAGCAGCCGAATGTCCTATGGCTATTAAAGGAGCTGTAGACAACTCTTTATATCCAGATTCTTCAGCAAGATCTGCCAAAAGGCCATCCAAAGTTTCCCATGCCCCATCCGTAAAATCAAATCCATGATTGAAAGAAGGACATACCCATATTTGAGCAACATCAAGCTCAGCCATACGTTGTCGGAAAGCCTCATCTTCAAGGATAGAAATTTCCTCCATATTGTGTTGGGCAACCAAGATTGCTTTTACTTGTTCACACTGCCCGGGAATCCACAAGTAAGCCCTTGACTCAGGATTTTTGGGATGAGTACTAAAATTACGGACGGGTACAGACCATTGCCAAATTCCTGTTTGTGCAACAAGCGTAAATGATAAAAGCCAACCGAATATTCCAAATAAAAATACATGTTTCATAGCTATCTTCATTGTTTATTATAAAAACGAATCAGAATCAAGAAACACTCAACTTTATTCTAAAATTATCTTCCAAAGAAATGAGTAAAAACCTATCTTTGTACGTATTAGATACATATACAAAACTTAAATAGCATGAATAAACACACTTTATCTGTAGCAATCACTTTCCTATTCTGTACCCCAATATCAGGGGGCATACCGGACGGAATTTACCACAAAGGATGGATAGACTTCAACAAGAACGGGAAAATGGATCTATATGAAAATCCTAAAGCCCCGCTGGAAGACAGAGTACAAGACCTGCTTTCACAAATGACACTAGAAGAAAAAACCTGTCAAATGGCCACACTTTACGGTTCAGGACGCGTACTGAAAGATGCGTTGCCTCAAAACAATTGGAAAACAGAAGTATGGAAAGACGGAATAGGAAACATAGATGAAGAACATAACGGATTAGGGGCTTTCAAGTCCGAATATTCTTTTCCATACGCCAAACATGTGAATGCCAAACACACCATTCAACGCTGGTTTGTAGAAAAAACACGTTTAGGTATCCCAGTAGATTTCACCAATGAAGGTATTCGCGGATTATGTCATGACCGGGCAACCTACTTCCCCGCCCAGTGCGGACAGGGTGCCACCTGGAACAAAAAATTAATAGCCCGTATCGGAGAAGTGGAAGCTAAAGAAGCAGTGGCATTAGGATATACCAACATCTATTCTCCCATCCTTGATATCGCCCAAGACCCTCGCTGGGGAAGATGTGTAGAAACATACGGAGAAGATCCTTATTTAGTAGGAGAATTAGGAAAACAAATGATTACCAGTTTGCAAAAATACAATCTGGTAGCTACTCCGAAACATTTTGCAGTTTATAGTATCCCGATAGGCGGACGTGACGGAAAGACACGAACCGACCCACACGTAGCCCCACGAGAAATGCGTACCTTATATATAGAACCTTTCCGGATGGCATTTCAAGAAGCCGGAGCGCTGGGAGTAATGAGCTCTTATAATGACTATGACGGGGAACCCATTACGGGAAGCTACCATTTTCTGACCGAAATATTACGTCAAGAATGGGGATTTAAAGGATACGTAGTATCGGATAGTGAAGCTGTGGAATTTATCTCCAACAAGCATAAAGTAGCAGATACATACGAAGACGGAATAGCACAGGCGGTCAATGCCGGACTGAATATCCGTACCCATTTCACTCCGCCTGCCGATTTTATCTTGCCTCTTCGTAAAGCTGTTGATGATGGCAAAATCTCTCAGGAAACTCTCGACAAACGGGTAGCCGAGATACTTCGTATCAAATTCTGGCTAGGGTTATTTGACAATCCCTATCGTGGCAATGGTAAACAAGCAGAACAAATAGTCCATAGTAAGGAACATCAAGCTGTGTCATTGGAGGCTGCCCGTCAGTCACTTGTATTACTAAAAAATGAAACGCACCTGCTTCCTTTATCCAAATCTATCCGTTCCATTGCCGTTATCGGTCCCAATGCCGACGAACAGACTCAATTGATTTGCAGATACGGTCCGGCCAATGCTCCTATTAAAACCGTTTATCAGGGTATAAAAGAACTGTTGCCTCATGCAGAAGTGATCTATAAAAAAGGATGTGACATCATAGACCCTCATTTCCCGGAAAGTGAAATCCTTGATTTCCCGAAAACTGCGGAAGAAGTCCAATTAATGGAAGAAGCCATTCGTGCAGCCAAACAAGCCGAGGTGGTAGTCATGGTATTAGGAGGGAATGAACTGACCGTCAGGGAAGACCGTTCACGAACCAGCCTTAACCTTCCCGGACGACAGGAAGAACTTTTAAAAGCTGTTTGTGCAACTGGGAAACCGGTCATTCTAGTAATGCTCGACGGACGCGCTTCTTCTATAAATTACGCAGCAGCTCATGTACCTGCCATTTTACATGCTTGGTTTCCCGGAGAATTTTGCGGACAAGCTGTGGCCGAAGCCTTGTTCGGCGATTATAATCCGGGGGGAAGACTGGCAGTTACTTTTCCTAAATCTGTAGGGCAAATTCCTTTTGCTTTTCCCTTTAAACCAGGGTCAGACGAAAGTTCCTCCACTTCCGTTTACGGAGCGTTATATCCTTTCGGGCATGGTTTAAGTTATACCACTTTTACTTACAGTGATTTACATATATCACCATCACATCAAGGAGTACAAGGAGATATCCATGTAAGTTGTAAAATCAAAAATACAGGAAAAATAAAAGGAGATGAAGTAGTACAACTTTATTTACGGGATGAAATCAGCAGCGTCACTACCTATACTAAAGTTCTACGCGGTTTTGAACGTATCAGTTTGGAGGCCGGAGAAGAACAAACCGTTCATTTCAGATTGCGTCCACAAGATTTAGGATTATGGGACAAAAATATGAATTTCCGTGTGGAACCGGGTAGTTTTAAAGTAATGCTCGGAGCTTCTTCTACGGACATCAGATTACATGGGCAGTTCGAAATAACGCCCTAAACCTCCCACCATTTTAACTCAGCATGGAATGGCAGGAATATTGGCTCAGCGGAAATTTCCGCAGAGCCCAAGTTTTCAAACTGACCCAAAATAAGTCCAATATAAATAAAAGAGAAACAAGATATCCATGAAACAAATTCATAAATACCTTGTTTTGTGTAGCGGGACCCGGGATTGAACCGGGGACCTCATGATTATGAATCATGCGCTCTAACCAGCTGAGCTATCCCGCCATCGTTTTTTAAAAAGACCGCCAAGAGTGGAAGCCTCTCAACAGTCTAAAATTGTTCATTGTAGCGGGACCCAGGATTGAACTGGGGACCTCATGATTATGAATCATGCGCTCTAACCAGCTGAGCTATCCCGCCATCATTTCTCAATTGCGGGTGCAAAGATAGAAAGTTATTTTGAATTTTGCAACATTTCAGAGAACTTTTTCTTGTAAAATTCGTTTTTAAAGAGAAAAACAGCTTAGTATATGGCAAATAAATATTTCAAAAAACATAGCATTTATTATGGCAAATAAGAAAATTTGGCTTAATTTGCCACCGAAACTTTAAAAAGCTAACCTATGAGAAAAGAAAAAATTCGCTTGGAGTACATGTTGAAAGCCGGATCCGGTAACATCGTATGGTCTATTATCAGTACTCCATCCGGCCTGGAAACATGGTTTGCAGACAAGGTGACATTCAAAGACAAAGTATTCACCTTTTATTGGGGAAAAACAGAAACACGGCAAGCTGAAGTTACAAACTTCCGGGTTAACAGTTTTATACGCTTTCGATGGCTGGATGATGAAGATCCTAAAGCCTATTTTGAATTGAAAATGGTCTATAACGAACTAACCTCTGACTATATGCTGGAAGTGATTGACTGGGCAGACCCCGATGAAGTAGAAGATACGAAAGAACTTTGGGATTCCGAAATAGAGAAGCTAAAAAGGGTAAGTGGACTGTAATTCTATAAAAATATGCAAAACTTGTCTTTGCTCTCCGTTTTTTATGCTATTTTTGTGCCTTGATAGTTGCACAAAATGAAATAATGCTACGCATAAAAAAATTAGATATATTTATCCTAAAGAGCTTTTTGATGCTCTTTATAGGTACTTTTTTCATCTGTCTCTTCATCTTCATGATGCAATTTTTATGGAGATATGTAGACGAGTTGGTTGGAAAAGGATTGGAAATGAGTGTTTTAGCACAATTCTTCTTTTATTCTGCTCTGACCTTAATACCTTTGTCCCTACCTTTGGCAATTTTATTAGCTGCCTTAATGACATTCGGTAACTTTGGTGAAAGATATGAATTGCTGTCAATGAAAGCAGCGGGTATTCCCTTATTGAGGATCATACGTCCACTGATTATTTTTTGTACTTTCCTGTGTTGTACCTCGTTTTATTTTCAAAATGTCATAGCTCCCAAAGCGCAGATCAAACTGCTTACTTTACTTGTATCCATGAAGCAAACTTCACCAGAACTGGATATTCCGGAAGGTGTATTTTACGACGAAATTGAGGGGTATAATATATATGTAAAACAGAAAGACCGTGAAACAGGAATGCTAAAAGATGTACTGATCTACAACTTTTCAGATGGGTTTGAAAACGCTCACATTATATGGGCTTCCGAAGGAAAAATGGAGATGACAGCAGACAAACAACATCTTTATCTACATCTGTACAACGGAGAGCAGTTCGAAAATCTGAAATCGCAGACCATTTCATCCAATAATGTCCCCTATCGACGTGAAACCTTCAGAGAGAAACATACCATTATCGAATTTGACGGTGGATTCAACATGGTAGATGGAAGCTTTTTAAGTGACCGTTCGGACAGCAAAAACATGATTGAAATCAGCCAGTCCATCGACTCACTGAACCACCGTGCCGACAGCTTGGGAAGAAGTATGTATAATGAAATAAAAGCCTCGACTTATCGCAATATCGTATTATCGAAAACAGACTCCGCAAAAATAGTTGAAACAAACAACAAAATCAATGTGGACAGCCTGTTCAATTCCTATACTTTAGCTGAAAAAGATAAGACACTGGGTAGTGCGGCGGATCGTACCGAGGCACTGGCCAGCGAATGGAGCATGAAAAGCTATCAAACTACAGATGCGGACAACAATATCCGGAAACACGAAGCCGACTGGCACAAAAAAATCACCCTCTCTCTCAGTTGTTTGATTTTCTTTTTCATCGGTGCGCCTTTGGGAGCCATCATCCGCAAAGGAGGTTTAGGAATGCCCGTAGTGGTATCCGTCTTAATTTTCGTAATTTATTATATCATTGATTCCGGAGCTACCCGAGTAGCAAAAAGCGGTGAAATGAATATGGTATTGGGCGTGTGGATGAGTACCATTGTATTGGCACCTATCGGAGCCTTCTTTACTTATAAGTCAAATAATGACTCTGTGGTATTCAATGCCGAAGTGTATATCAATTTCTTCCGTATGCTGCTAGGTCTGCGCCCCTCGCGCCATGTATTCAAAAAAGAAGTTATTATAGAAGATCCGGACTATCCACGTATACAAACGGAATTGGAGAAACTATGCAACATCTGTAACGAATATGCCATCAAGCATAGACTGGCCGATGCACCTAATTATATCCGCATCTTCACCAATAAAGGACATGACGACGTCATAGCCGATATCAGTGCCAAAATGGAACTACTCATAGAAGAATTATCCAACAGCAAAGATGGAGTATTACTGGAATACTTAAATAAATATCCCATTTTGTCCACCAAAGCTCACAAAAGTCCGTTTGACAACCAATGGCTTAATTTACTTGCAGGAATCATTGTACCAATAGGCCTGTTCTTCTATTTCCGCATTTGGCGGTTCAGTATCCGGCTGGATAAAGATTTAAAAAACATAATCAAGACCAACCGTGAAATTCAAGAAAGAATAAACAATAAATCATTTATAATTTGACTATGGAAGAATTAAAACTAAATACCATCGAAGAAGCGATAGCTGACTTCCGTGAAGGTAAGTTTGTCATTGTAGTGGACGACGAAGATCGTGAAAATGAAGGCGATTTAATTGTTGCTGCGGAAAAAATTACTCCCGAACAAGTCAATTTCATGTTGAAACATGCACGTGGCGTGCTTTGTGCACCTATTACCATTTCTCGTTGCAAAGAATTGGAATTACCTCATCAAGTAGATACAAACACGTCAGTTCTAGGTACTCCTTTCACTGTAACTGTAGATAAGCTGGAAGGTTGCAGTACCGGAGTTTCTATCCACGACCGGGCCGCTACCATCCGTGCTCTTGCCGATCCTACCTCCACTCCCGAAACATTCGGACGTCCGGGGCATGTCAATCCATTATATGCACAAGACAAAGGGGTGCTGAGACGGGCAGGCCATACAGAAGCCTGTATCGACATGGCGCGTCTGGCAGGGCTATACCCTGCCGCCGCACTGATGGAAATCATGAGTGAGGACGGAACCATGGCACGTCTGCCCGAACTAAGAAAAATGGCCGATGAATGGGGGCTGAAACTAATTTCAATCCGTGACTTGATCGCCTATCGTCTGAAGCAAGAGTCATTAGTAGAAAAAGGGGTGGAAGTGGACATGCCGACTGAATACGGCCATTTCCGTCTGATACCTTTCCGCCAGAAAAGCAATGGTTTAGAACATATCGCTATTATAAAAGGTGACATAAAAGAAGGAGAACCCGTTTTGGTACGTGTACATTCTTCTTGCGCCACCGGTGATATTTTCGGATCCATGCGTTGTGACTGTGGAGAACAACTGCACAAAGCATTGCAAATGATCGAAAAAGAAGGAAAAGGTGCTGTTGTTTACTTAAACCAAGAAGGAAGAGGCATAGGACTAATGGAAAAGATGAAAGCCTACAAATTGCAAGAAAATGGTGTGGATACTGTAGAAGCAAATATCCTTTTAGGGCATCAGGCAGATGAACGTGATTACGGAGTCGGAGCACAGATACTACGCAGTATAGGCGTCACCCAAATGCGTTTGCTGACAAATAATCCTGTCAAACGTGTAGGATTGGAATCATACGGTTTGTCCATAGTTGAAAACGTTCCCATTGAAATCACGCCTAACAAATATAACGAGCGTTATTTAAAAACCAAAAAAGACAGAATGGGACACACATTGCACTTTAACAAATAAAAAAGCTATAACTCAGACGAAATCACATCATTTTTATGCGATTTCGTCTGTTTTACTTTCATAATTAAGATATTATCCTTTATTTTGCAGCAAGTAAACTTAAACACATTAAAAAATAATAGCAATGAATCAATTATCAGATCGTCTGAATCGTTTGTCTCCTTCAGCAACATTGGCCATGTCCCAAAAAAGTAATGAGTTAAAAGCCCAAGGAGTTGATGTCATTAATTTAAGCGTAGGTGAACCGGACTTCAATACCCCGGACCACATCAAAGAAGCAGCAAAAAAGGCAGTAGATGATAACTTTTCCAGATATTCTCCAGTTCCGGGATATCCTGCACTTCGCAATGCAATCGTAGCCAAACTGAAGAATGAAAACGGATTAGACTATACAGCTGCACAAATCTCCTGTGCAAACGGTGCCAAGCAATCTGTTTGTAATACGATTATGGCTCTAGTTAACGACGGTGACGAAGTAATAGTCCCTGCTCCCTATTGGGTAAGCTATCCTGAAATGGTAAAACTAGCAGACGGAACTCCTGTTATTATCACTGCGGGTATTGATCAGGATTTCAAAATCACCCCTGCACAACTAGAAGCAGCGATTACTCCTAAAACCAAAGCATTGATTCTTTGCTCACCGTCAAATCCCACCGGTTCCGTTTATACCAAAGAAGAGTTGGCCGGCTTGGCCGCTGTTTTGGCAAAGCACCCGCAAGTATATGTTATAGCCGATGAGATTTACGAACATATCACATACAGTGGCAAACATGAAAGCATTGCCCAATTCCCTGAGATTCATGACAATGTAATTATTGTAAACGGAGTTTCAAAAGCATATGCTATGACAGGATGGAGAATCGGGTTCATTGCCGGTCCGGAATGGATTGTAAAAGCTGTAAATAAGCTGCAAGGACAATATACCTCAGGTCCGTGCTCTGTTTCTCAGAAAGCTGCCGAAGCTGCCTATACAGGTACTCAGGCTCCCGTAGAGGAAATGCGCCAAGCATTCCAGCGCCGCCGTGACCTTATTGTAAAATTAGCAAAAGAAATTCCAGGATTTGAAGTAAACAATCCTCAAGGAGCATTCTATTTATTCCCGAAATGTGATTCCTTTTTTGGCAAATCAGCAGGTGACCGCAACATCAATAACGCTGACGATTTAGCAATGTATCTGCTTGAAGTAGGTCATGTGGCATGTGTAGGTGGTACTTCATTCGGTTCCCCCGAATGCATCCGTATGAGTTATGCAACTTCCGATGAGAATATTATAGAAGCTATGTGCCGCATCAAAGAAGCATTAGCCCTATTAAAATAAAATATTCTTTCTCTATAAAAAGAACAGGCATCCGTTTTTTTCTGTGATGCCTGTTTTTTTGGCTCAGCGGAAATTTCTGGTTGGTAAGTTTTAAAATTAGCTATCTTTGCTTACCTTTGTTTTATGAAACCCGAACGACTCCTTCGTGCCAT
>ENA-UPSY01002309-UPSY01002309.1-human-gut-metagenome-genome-assembly--contig:-NODE-2309-length-16761-cov-3.951271_pt1 | contig 16761 bp, 13 predicted proteins | sample MGYA00250044_ERZ773365 | MGnify/ENA primary metagenome ERZ773365 (study PRJEB29103, sample SAMN06111932) | human gut metagenome | biome: human gut; feature: ankylosing spondylitis patient; material... | reverse complement strand
AAGCAGCTGTTTTTGCTCTAAGGGAGGAATGGCTATGACTACGCTGACTTTGGGGGCAGCCGGGATCGCGGCGGTCCTTCTGGCTGTGTGGATGAAGGGAGTAAAGGCAGAGTATGGTATTTTTGTGGTGATCGCAGCCCAGCTTTTCTTCCTTTTTTATGGTACAGGGCGGCTGGGAGAGATCCTGGATACAGTCAGGCAGTTGGAGCAGTACATAAAGATCCGGCCGGTGTATCTCATAACACTTTTAAAAATGACCGGTATTACCTACAGTGCAGAATTTGCCTCCGGGATCTGTAAAGACGCCGGCTATTCCTCTTTGGGAAAGCGGATCGAAATATTTGGGAAACTGACGATGCTGTCAGTGAGTATGCCGGTCCTTCTGGCATTATTTGGCACACTGGACCAGATACTTACATAGGGGATCTGACAAATGAGAAAACAGGCAAACCGGTGGCTGGTGGCAGTATTTCTGCTTTTTTTTATTTTTTCAGGCATTCATATGACGGCTTTTGGGGAAGAACCTGCAAAGGATCCCCTGGCGCAGTTGGAAGAAGAAATGGGGATCGGGGAAGAGATCCAGAGGATCCAGGAATATCTGGATGGGCTGCGGCCAGAGGGAAGAACGGTCTCCCTTACAGATCTGATGCAGGTCATTATTCAGGGAAACATGAAAGAAATCGTAAATACAGCAGGGAAACTGCTGGAAGATGCCCTGTTTTCCCAGGCAAAGGAGGGACAGGCCCTTTTAGTACAGGTAGCGGTTTTAGGGCTGACCGGGGCGGTATTTTCCCATGCAGCTTCCGCTTTTAAAGGCAGCCAGATTCCGGAAACTGCTTTTTACATGATCTATCTGCTGATTTTTACCTGTCTGGCAGGAAGTTTTCTGTCCAGTATCCAGATCACAGCCCAGGTATTAGACCAGATCCTGGAGTTTGTCCGTCTGCTTATGCCGGCCTATTTTATCAGCGTGGCCTTTGCAGGGGGAAGTACCAGTGCTGCGGCTTTTTATGAGATCGCCCTGGGAGCTGCCTGGGCGGTGCAGTGGCTGTGCCGTCAGGTATTTCTGTCCATTGTGCGTGTGTATGGCCTGCTGGTACTGGGAGATCACATGATGGAAGAGCCATTTTTCAGCAAAATGACGGAGTTAATGGAAAAAATCGTATCCTGGGGATTAAGAAGTATCCTGGGACTGACACTGGGACTTCAGATCCTTCAGTCACTGGTACTTCCCTATGCGGACAGAGATATATGAAATCTTCATCCTCGATCAATCCTGCCGCATATTGCGCGATTTTTCTTTTTTCTTCCACATAGAGTTCGCTCTTTTGCTCAACTGTCGGTTCGTAAGCCGAGACAGTGTCTCCATCTTCTAACGCAACTGCACCGCCAAATACCTTGATGAGCTTTCCGGCTTTATGAAGTGCAGTAATATCTCTTCTTACCGTAGACTCTGATGTATCTAAGATTTCTTTCAATTCTGTCGCTGTGACACTTTTCTTCTCTTTCAGCAAATCCAATATAATCTGATATCTTTGTTCTGTAAGCATCTTAGTCTCTCCTTTTAAAAAAGAACCTGAAGCCATGAATCTCAAGCATCCGCTTCTAGATCCACGACTTCAGGTCCTGATTCTTATATTCTTTTTATTGGTTTTGACAGATTATTTTATTCGGCATTTCATCCAAATGGTGATTGCTTTATGCTACTTTCTTCTTAAGGAGTCCAAGCAGTACTGCGGAGATGACTGTTCCTACTACGAGGGAAACAAGATACATTACTGCATTTCCAACAACCGGGAATACGAAGATTCCACCATGTGGTGCCATCAGTGTACATCCAAACAACATTGACATTCCACCGGCAATTGCTGAACCGATGATACAAGATGGAAGTACATGCAGCGGATCAGATGCTGCAAATGGGATTGCTCCTTCTGTGATAAATGCAAGACCCATGATAAAGTTTGTCGGGCCTGCATCTCTTTCTTCTTTTGTAAACTTATCCTTAAACAACAGTGTGGAAAGGGCGATGGCACATGGCGAAACCATTCCTGCAACCATAACTGCTGCCATAATATCATAATTACCAGCTGCGATTGATGCTGTACCGAATACATAAGCTGCCTTGTTGAACGGACCACCCATATCGATGGACATCATTCCTCCAAGAACCAGTCCTAATACTACTTTACTTGAATCTCCCATGCCTGTCAATGCATTATTCAGGCCTGTGTTGATTCCACCCATGATTGGCTCGATTACAAACATCATAGCAAGTCCGATCAGAAGAACTCCGATCAATGGATAAATAAGTACCGGCGCGATTTTTTCCAGTGCATCCGGAAGCTTATCGCATACTTTACGAAGAAGTACAATGATATATCCTGCAAGGAATCCGGCTACAAGAGCTCCGAGGAATCCGGATTTTCCGCTTGCTGCCATCATACCGCCTACAAGACCAACTGCAAGCGCCGGTCGGTCACCGATTGCCATTGCGATAAATCCTGCAAGCACCGGAAGCATGAATCCAAATGCAGTTCCACCGATTTGTTTAAATACTGCTGCTACCGGAGTGATCATACCAAAGTTTGCTCTCTGATCAGCCGGAAGTGCATTCAGATCTACACATATTCCGTCGATCAAAAATGCGATTGCAATCAGTATACCACCACCAACAACGAGTGGAAGCATATGAGAAACACCGTTCATCAGCTGCATGTAAATCTGATGTCCGACACCGCCGCTTTTCTTTCCTGCGGAAGAAGATGCTGCAGCCGGATTGTTTCCGTGGAAGACCGGAACATTTCCGGCTTTCGCCTGAGCTACCAGTTCATCTGCTTTACTGATTCCGTCTGATACCTGACAGATGATTACTTTCTTTCCGTCAAAACGATCCATCGGAACCTGTGTGTCTGCTGCAACGATAATACAATCCGCATCAGCAATTTCCTGGTCTGTCAGCACATTTTTCGCTCCGCCGCTTCCTCTTGTCTCGATTTTCACGAAACAGTCGGCAGCTTTTGCTGCTTTCTCGATTCCTTCTGCTGCCATATATGTGTGTGCGATACCTGTCGGACATGCTGTTACTGCAAGGATCTTAAAATCGCTCTCTGCATTTCCTGTATCTGCCAGCTGCTCATCAATGTCAGCTCTCTCATCATCTGCTTTATCAATAATAGAAAGGAATTCCTCCGCAGATGTTGCATTTCTCAGAGCTTCTGTAAACTGCTCATCCATCAGCATCATAGACAATTTACTAAGTACTTCCAGATGAACATTATCCTCTGTATTTGGTGCTGCGATCAGGAATAACAGTGTTACCGGTTCTCCATCCAGAGAATCGAAATCAACACCATTTTTAATGACCATTGCTGCAAGTCCCGGCTTGCTTACGCAATCACCTTTTCCATGCGGAATGGCAATTCCCTCACCAATTCCTGTTGTACTTTCCTCTTCTCTTAAGTAAACCTGTTTTCTGTAGGCTTCCGTGTCATTGATCTTACCACTTGCACACATCAAATCCACGGCCATATCCAAAGTTTCCTGCTTATTCGCCGGATTCTTGTCAAAGGCAATGCTTCTTTTATCGAGCAAATCTGTAATTCTCATCCTATCGCTCCTCCTTTACAACCTGTTGATATACTCCGGCAATCTCCTCTTTTGTTGCCAGATTCTCTGAAAATGCACTTGCACTTCCTGATGCAACTCCCATATGGAATGCATGTCTGTATTCATGTTTCTCCATCCAGCCTGCCATAAATCCGGCTACCATAGAGTCTCCTGCTCCAACACCGTTTTTTAATTCCCCTTTCGGCGCCGGAGTGTCATAAACACTTCCATCTTCTGCTACAAGGACTGCACCTTCTCCTGCCATGGATACAAGAACATTTCTTGCTCCTTTTTCCTGCAGTTTCTTTGCATATGGTACAACAGATTCTCTTGTCAGAAGCTCCACATCAAAAATCTCTCCAAGTTCGTGGTTGTTCGGTTTGATTAAAAATGGATGATATTCAAGAACGTTCAACAGAAGATCTCTCGTTGCGTCTACAACGATCATGACGCCTTTACCGTCAAGCTTCGCCATAATCTTCTGGTACATATCATCCGGCATAGATGATGGAATACTTCCTGCCAGGAATAAGACATCACCTTCTCCAAGTTTGTCAAGCTTCTCCATCAGCTTCTCTACATCTTCCGCTGAGATCAGCGGACCGCTTCCGTTAATCTCTGTTCCGTCGATTGATTTTAACTTCAGGTTGATTCGAGATACACCTTCATTGATCTCAATAAAATCGGATGCAACTCCCATCTCTTTGAGTCTTCTTTCAATCTCTTTTCCGGTAAATCCGGCTAAAAATCCAAGTGCAGTATTCTCGATGCCAAGATTACCAAGCACTGTAGAAACATTGATGCCCTTTCCACCAGGAAGGATCAGCTCCGAACTCGTTCGATTCGTAAGTCCAAGCTTAAAGTCCTCAACAGAGACAATGTAATCCAATGACGGATTAAATGTTACTGTGTAAATCATTTTACTCCTCCTTCTCTCACTCCAGTCACTTCAAACTGCTGCCACAGTTTATTTGTAAGCTTTATTCAGTCAAACTCGGTCAGTCTCGATAAGCTGCTTTCATTTATGACTGCTTGTTTTTCTTTATGTTTGTATTATACGTTCAAATTCGTTCATAGTCAATCAAACTAATCAACAAAATTCATGACTGTTTTTGGTGGAATTTGCACAATTTTAGTTTTTTGCCTTTAAAATAAGAACTCCGCCAGCACACAGTTGCTGACATCCATCCCCCGATGCGTCAGTCGGATTCGATCTCCACTAAATTCCAGCAATTGTTCTTCTTCTAATTTATCAAGAATTTCCCCATAGACATCATCCACATTCTTTCCAAAATAATTCTGGAAATCTGTTCTCGAAACTCCCTCTATTTTGCGAAGTCCCAGATACATGAATTCTTCCATCTGTGATTCCACAGAAAGGATTTCTCTGTCAATAAGAATCGACTCGCCGTTTCTAATCTTTTCAATATATGCTTTCCGATCACGGATATGGTCAAACCGTTCCCCTTTGATCAGTGATGAGGAACCTGCCCCAATCCCAAGGTACTCCACTCTGTCCCAGTAGCCGAGATTATGCCTGCATTCTTTTCCCGACTTTGCATAATTGGATATCTCATATCGATGCATTCCTGCTTCTGCAAGTCTTTGTATTGTCAATTCTCCCATCGCATACTCTTCTTCCTCTGACGGAAGTTTCCATGCACCGCGGTCTAATTTCCCTTTTTCATACCAGTCGTAGAATACTGTTCCTTCTTCCAATATCAAACTATATGCGGATATATGTTCCGGCTCAAGTGCCAGAACTTTTGAAAGTGTATCTTCATAGCTTTCCATCGTCTGTCCCGGAAGCGCAGACATAAGATCGATATTTCTGTTTTTGAAACCTGCCTGTTCTGTCAGTTTCCATGTCTCAAGGAATTCCTCATAGGTATGGATCCTTCCAAGCATCTTCAGTTCTTCGTTCTGTGCGGACTGAAGTCCGATACTCAACCTGTTTACGCCTGCTGCTTTCATAGCACAAAGCTTTTCAATAGCAACGGTTCCCGGATTCATTTCCATTGTGATCTCTGCATTCTCATTTACTGAAAATGTATGATAAATTGCATTAAAAATCTGTTCTATCTGTTCCGGTGTCAGAAGAGACGGTGTTCCGCCCCCCAGGAAAATCGTATGAACTTCATACTCTCCAGATAATTCCTGATAACTCTGAATCTCCTGAACCATAGCACTGACATAATCCGCCTGTTCTTTCGGTGTCCCACTTGCTGAGAAAAAATCACAATAATTACATTTTCTTACACAGAACGGAATATGGAGATATAATTCTAAATTTCTCTTTTTCATCTTTAAATACAGAAAGATACTGTCTGATAAAAACAGTATCTTTTCCTTCCTTCTTTTATCTAGTTCTCATCCAACTTCAGGACACTCATGAATGCACTCTGTGGAATCTCTACGTTTCCAACCTGACGCATTCTCTTCTTTCCTTCTTTCTGCTTTTCAAGCAGTTTCTTCTTACGTGAAATGTCACCGCCGTAACATTTCGCAAGAACATCCTTACGCATTGCCTTAACTGTCTCTCTCGCAATAATCTTACTTCCGACTGCTGCCTGGATCGGAATCTCGAAAAGCTGTCTCGGAATCTCTTCTTTCAGCTTCTCACACATCTTTCTTCCACGTTCATAAGCACTTCCCTCGAATACAATAAATGAAAGGGCATCCACTTCTTCTTTGTTGATCAGAATGTCAAGTTTGACAAGCTCGGAACGTACATAACCAAGCATCTCATAATCAAAAGATGCGTATCCTCTGGATCTTGATTTCAATGCATCAAAGAAATCGTAAATAATCTCATTGAGCGGCAGATGATATGTCAACACGGCTCTTGTCTCTTCGATATATTCCATTCCCTGATAGATTCCACGGCGTTCCTGACACAGATCCATGATTGCTCCGATGTACTCGGATGTCACCATGATCTCTGCCTTTACCATAGGCTCTTCCATATATTCAATCTCTGCAGGATCCGGCATGTTTGTCGGGTTCGTCAGGTCAATCACATCACCGTTTGTCTTATGGATCTTGTAAATAACACTCGGTGCTGTTGTAACAAGATCAAGGTTGTACTCTCTTTCCAGACGTTCCTGAATAATCTCCAGATGAAGCAGTCCTAAGAATCCACAGCGGAAACCAAATCCAAGTGCCACGGATGTCTCTGCCTCAAACTGAAGTGCCGCATCATTAAGCTGCAACTTCTCAAGTGCATCTCTCAAGTCCGGATACTTTGCTCCGTCTGCCGGATAAAGTCCACAGTATACCATCGGATTTACTTTCTTATATCCCGGAAGTGGTTCTGCACAAGGATTCTCTGCATTCGTGATCGTATCTCCGACACGGGTATCCTTTACATTCTTAAGGCTGGCTGTGATATATCCTACCATTCCCGCTTCGAGTGCGTCACATGGAATGAACTGTCCCGCTCCAAAAGTTCCAACTTCTACAACTTCTGCTTTCGCACCCGTTGCCATCATAAGCATCGGTGTACCTTTTTTGACCGTACCTTCCTTGATACGGCAGAATACAATAACTCCCTTGTAAGAATCGTACTTGGAATCAAAGATCAGTGCCTGAAGCGGTGCATCCGGATCTCCGACCGGTGACGGAATCTGCTGTACGATCTGCTCGAGAACTTCATGTACATTCAGTCCTGTCTTAGCAGAAATCAGTGGTGCATTCTCCGCATCGATTCCGATCACATCTTCTATCTCTTCTTTTACACGCTCCGGCTCTGCGCTTGGTAGATCAATCTTGTTGATAACCGGCATAACATCCAGATCATGATCCAGTGCAAGATATACATTCGCAAGCGTCTGTGCCTCAACTCCCTGTGCCGCATCAACAACAAGAATTGCTCCGTCGCAGGCTGCCAGACTTCGGGATACCTCATAGTTGAAATCGACGTGTCCAGGTGTATCGATCAAGTTGAAAATATACTCTTCTCCGTCATCTGCCTGATATACCGTACGGACTGCCTGTGCTTTAATCGTGATTCCACGCTCTCTCTCCAGATCCATGTTATCGAGAACCTGTGACTGCATTTCTCTGCTAGTCAAAAGTCCTGTCTGCTCAATGATACGGTCTGCCAGTGTAGACTTACCGTGATCGATATGTGCTATAATACAAAAATTTCTAATATGACTCTGATCAATTGTTGACAATACTTCTTCCTCCATCTATCTTTCTGACTGTTTTACAATAAAAAGTTCTACCGCAAGATTGTCTGTCAGCAATCCTGTCTTTACATCCTGCTCCAGCTGTGCCCCTTCTTCCATCACACGGCGCAGCTGTCCCATCTTAAACCGCTTCGCCTGTTCCATATTCTTTCCTGCCACAAATGGATGTAATCCTGCTTTAGACGCAATCTCTTTTCTTCCATATCCCTGGTTCGCAAGTGCCTTGACATGGAAAAGCATCCTGTACTGACGTACCAGCAGAAAAAGAATACGCATCGGCGGTTCTTTTAAAGCCAGCAGTTCATAATACAGATCCAGTGCTTTCTGCTGATTTCCGGCTGCAACCGCATCTACCATCTCGAAAATATGATTCGTGATCTGCGTCACACAGACGGCATCAATATCTTCCTTCGTGATCGTATCTCTCTCCAGTGCATAACAGAATACTTTCTCCAGCTCTCCCTGGATATTTTCCATGTCTGTTCCAACTTTATCCAGAAAATACACAATCACAGACTCCGAAATCTGCTTCTGCTCTTTTCGGACCAGACCTGCAACCCAGCGTTTCAGTGTTCCTGCATCCTGCGTGGACAGCTCTGCAATATATCCTTTTGCTTTCACTGCTTTATAGAGCTTATTTCTCTTATCAATCTCTTCTTCCACAAAGATAAAACAGGTTGTCTCTGGCATGTCCTTAATATAATCCGCCAGATCTGCCCCTGCCGCAGTTTTAAAAAATCCCGTATTCTCAAATACGATCAGTCTGCGCTCTGCAAAAAAAGGTAAGGTCTCTGCAAGATCGATTGCTTCTTTCACTGGCGTATTCTTCCCTTCATAATACGAATAGTTCATCGTATCACCTTCCGGAAGCATTGCCTTCACAAAACGGTTCTTATACTGTTTCTTCAGATATCCTTCTTCTCCGCAGAGAAGATATACCTGCTTAAATTGTCCTGATTTTAAATCTTCATTTAAGGTCTTCATAACTATTCTATTATAAATGAATAACCAACACTTTGACAAGAGCCTTTTTATCACCTGTTCCTATTCGCCTGTTCCTATTTCCATAATTTTATAAATACTTGTGAACCTTTATTTTTCGTCCATCACTCTTTAGTGTAATTGCGCCACATTCCTGCGTGGACAATACTTCACTTCCGATTTCCCTCAGGCGTTCCAGCGTCTCCGCATGTGGATGTCCATAGCGGTTCTCTATCCCCGCTGAGATCAATGTTAATCTGGGTTTCACAATCTGAAGGAAGTCTTCACTCCCTGAATTCTTCGACCCATGATGTCCTGCTTTTAAGATTGGACAGCTTTCCAACGTTCCGCTTTCCACCAGCTGTTCCTCTCCTCTCCCTTCCAGATCTCCTGTCAGAAGCATTTGAAATGCCCCATCCTTCAATTCAAGTACAACAGATGCTTCATTTCCTGCTTCCAGACGAGGTGCCTCCTCCATCCTGCCACGTGTACGCTCATTTTTTCTTGTTGTCACCGGAGCCATGCATTTTAAATATGTTCCGACTTCTTCTCCTGAATAAATTGTCAGCACGCTCGTCCCGTTTTCTTTCGCCATTTCTGCAAGATGGAGCAATTTCTCATCCATATATTCTTCTGGCGGCAGAACAAGCGCATCGATTTCCACTCCCTGTTTCTGATTTTGCAGAAGTTCCTGAATTCCATTGATGTGATCCGCATCACCATGTGTCACAAAAACATACTCCAGTTTTCTGACCCCCTGCGATAATAGAAACGGCTCTATCCGGTAAGTACCGACAGAAGACAGATCACTGCTCCCTCCATCCACCAGCATTTTCTTTCCTTCCCTGTCTCTTATAAAAATACAGTCCCCCTGTCCAACATCCAGAACAGTCACCTGAAGGTTTTTTGAATCATTATTGAGTATTCCGCATCCGCAGATCGATCCTGCTATGACAATGCAAACAAGAAGTGAAAATCCCGCCTGTTTTCTTCGGTTATCTGTCTTATTTTTCATTGCATAAAACAGGAAGCACAAAAAGAACAGCACACCATAGTAAATAAGCACCCACCATAACTTTGGCTGTCCGGTCACAATCCTGCTGCCCGGAAGCGCTGATGTCAGCTCACATAATTTATCATAGAAGGACAACAGGCGATCACAGCTTCTGAATCCAATTTTTCCTACGGTTCCCGATAATTCTGAAAATAAAAGTCCACCTATACCGGTCAACATCACAAATGGAAACAACGGAATTAAAATAACATTCAAAACGAGTGCATACGGCGGCACCTCAAAATAATAATACAGCATGATTCCCAGAAGCATTCCATTAACAGCTAAACTAATCTTAAATCCTTCCCATGCTTTCAAACGTGTTTTCTGTTCAAAAATTGGATACAATAATAGAATCCCAAGAATTGCACCAAATGAAAGCAAAAATGCTGCATCTAGCAGATACAGCGGTTGATATATGCTTAAGATAGCTGCTGTAACCGCCAGGCTTGTTGGCTGATCCACATCTCTCCCGGTAATTTCTGCGCCCATGCGGATAAAAAACATAAGAAGTGCACGAAGACTGGATACCTGTGGCCCTGTCATAACCAGATAGAAAAACAGGATCCCTCCTCCGGCAATTCCGGAAAACAGAAATGAATTTCCCATTCTTCTTAATAACCGGTAAACAGACATTCCGATCAGTGACATGTGTAATCCTGAAATAGCCATTATATGTACCCCACTCTCAGGAAAGCCGGAAAATCAAGGTCTTTACATGATACACAGTGTTTATTGTGTTCCCCATTTAACAAACTAATACCAAACACATTTTTCTCTTCAGACAGCCTCTCTATAAAATAAAAAGTAACAGCTTACTCTTTTTCTGTAAAAATCACAAAATTATAAAAAAATGAGGGCGAAAACATCTTACTGTCTTCGTCCTCGAATTATTAAAACATAAGAGAAAAAACTTCAGAAAACTCACATCCACGCTGATCTATTTCTTATTTACTTTTCCAATTCTACAGGTATAAAATTTACAATCCTTTAATAAACGCAACTTCTTTTTTCTTAAGAGCTTTCTTCAACTTTTCATTCTCTGCCTTTAAATCCTTATTCTCTTTCTGAGATTTTTCATACTCCATTTTTATTAACTCATTCTGCCGCTCCAAAGCATAATCCAGAATCACTTTCTTTTTCTGATGGAACACCTTGCCTTCCTGCTTCTGTCTTGCCTCATTCAAAAACTTGCTTACAGTCGGATTCTTATAGAAGAAAGCCCTTGACAATCCGGTTTTCCGAACTAGTTCACAAACCAAAAGTTGCTCTTCTTTATCCAGCATTTCTTTAATCGTGCGGATCGCGCGGTCAATTTTTTCCTTACTCGCCTTTTGATTAGCCTCAACCATTTTTGAATACTTGCTCATATCCATCCCACTCCTTAATAATTTCACTCAAAATCTCATCCATCGTCTTTCTTAATTCTTCGGTTTCCTTTACCAGTAGCTTTCCGCTTGCCCGCCGATACCGATATACCGTATTCACTCCTCTATGCCCTAATAGATGTGCAATAGCAGCATCATCCAGATGCAGTTCCACAAGTTTCATGCCATAACAGTGCCGGAATAAATGTGTGGCAAAGCCCATTCGTTCTCCGTTGTCTTTGCAAATATCATTTTCGTGTATCAATGTATATACACGGTGTTTCAGCATAGAATATTGAAACGGCAGGGAAGGGTTCGACTCATTTACGAATACATATTCCGTTTCCCCGTACCTTTCGTATGTATACTCTATAGATTTCTGAATTAACTTAGCCACATCATCTGGAATCGGTTTTTCATAATAAGAGGTCTTTACCTGATACATTCGAACAATATAATGTCCATTTTCCTGATATAAGCAGTCTGTTCGCAAGGTAAGTGTATCAGAACTCCTTCCACCAAGCATCTGCTGCAGGATCAGCGCACGTGCCACCTGTTCTTCCATATTAACAATATAATAGTTCAAACGCTTTATTTCCTCGTCAGAATAAATTTTAAATGCTACTTCCGGTGCTTTTGGCATGTCCTGCTTAATAAACAATTTCCCCAACTTGGGCTTGTCAATCACTTTTCCAACCTGCTGCAGCATGTTTTTTAAATTTGCCATTTCCGTTTTTAAGTTTCTTTCCTGGCCTCTTTCCAGATTGATGTAAGTCAAGTATTCTTCAATGTTTAATCGCCCTACTTCTCCTAAACTTTTAATCTCTGGATTTCTCTTGGCAAGAAACTCAGAAAACCGTCTTACCGCACGTATCTCTCCCTGTAACGAACCTACCGATAAATATTTAATCCGGATATAAGATGCCCGTTTTACCTCTTCCCTTATCGTCTCTTGTATGATTCCTGTAAATTTTATTGTCCTTATTACATCTATCGGATTCTGTCTGACCTCAAATCCAAAATTTTCCAGTTTCCACACATCTTTTTCCCATTCTGACCGTTTATCTTCCGGCTCTAAATAACGAAGCAGAAGACGTAGATACTTGATCGGTGCCGCATCCTCCTGTAAATTCTTACCCATACTTTTCATATGATGCTTTCGTGTGATTTGATAGCCATGATTTAATAGCCATGCCCTAAATTTCTTAACAAGGACTTCTTCTGGTATTGCCCTGAAGCTGTGCAGAAACGGATATTTATCTTTCATAAATCTAGCAAGTAGATTGTAAAGAATTATGTCTCCATTTACGGTAGACATACTCAACTCTTCTCCGCGGCTTCGTATGAATGTTTCCATTTCCTTTTTCTGCCCTTCCATTGTCAAAAGATCCAAATTATAAAAATGTTGTTCCATAACTCTAATATTTTTTTCAGAAATACATCCTTTTCTTTGATAGCAAGGAAGTTCTTTTATGTAAATCCTAGTTTCCATCTTTGTCACTTCTTTCTTTCCATTCACTTACCAAACTTTTCTGTTCTTTATAATATTGTTCACTTGACATATCCACATGTTTCTGAATACAGTCAATATACCGTCTTGTCATATTTTCATGTTTATGACCTAAAAATTCCCGGATTGCCTGTATGGACGCCCCGCGTTCATATAAAGCTGTGGCTACACTATGCCGATAATCGTGCGTTTGGAACACATGATCTCCGCATCTAATTCCCTGTTTTTTGCACCATGCCACCATTTCATGCCAATAGTGTGTTGACAAAAATGGTCCTCCTTTGGAATTTTGGAACACATAAGAGTCTATACCGATTTTCTTTCGTTCTATATAAACCATCATGCTACGATATAATATCATCGGGATTGGAATTACCTTTTCCATCTTCATTTTGTGCTGGTAAATCCTAAGCCAGGCAACCCCCTCCTTCAGATAATATCCTTCCCGTTTTATGGAACATACTTCATTGATTCGTAACCCCAAGCACCATAAATGCAGATACATAAGCCTCATGTCTTCTGGCAACTGGTTTAAATTCTGTAAGATCTCCGTCACCGTATTCTGTGGTACGAACCAATAATGATGTGGTACCGGTTCCCGCTTTATATAATATTCTGAATAAAACGGAACCTTGCTATAATATCCCCTCGCTGTCAGGAATCTAAAAAAGCAATGGATTTCAGCCACCTTATCGTTAAATGTTGCAATTTCAACACATTCCTTTTGCAACTCTCTCATATATAAATCAATCTCTGCTGCAGTTAATTTATCTACTGCAAGTTTTTCTTTATCAAGAAAACGCAGAAAAGCTTTTGTAATATACGTCCGTGCCCATATATTTTGAACAGCAGCTCCAGTTACACCCAACTGATATTTTACATACATCTTTAAATATTCTCGGTTATGTTTATCTAATATATCTAAAAATGAAATTCGTTTTACCGGTCTTGTCGGATCATAACGGGTTATATCAAACTGGAAACGCTCCAAATACCATACATTTGCATCCCAGTTAATATCTTTAGCCTGCAAAAAAAGGATTCTCTGTACTTTATCCACAATCTGAGGATATCGGTTATTTACAAGAGGAACTTCTTTTGCTTTACTAAAATACTCATCAATCTGATTTTGTTCTAGCTGTGTTAGATCCGAAATCCCTCTGTCTATGCAATACACATAAAAGAAATGCAAAGGGGCAAGATACCCCCGCCGTAATTTACGCTCAGAAAAGTTTTCTAATGCATAATTTAGAACTGTAAAAATCTGATATTTCAGTCTCTGTGATGTCTTAATTGAAAAATCCCATATAATTCCTTCTGCATCCTTGCAATAGTAAAATTCCTTTGCCAAATTATAATCTGGATGATAACCCAAGTAAATTCTCTTCTCTTGATACTTTAGCCGAATTTTAGTTTCCCTTATACTGTTATTTCTTTTTTTAATATCAAATAACTTTAGTTTATCTAAGCCGCTTAGATACCATGGACGGTTTCTTTTATTTATGGTTTTCTCCAGATATTGTTCATAACTCACCCTGACATCCCAGTCAATTTCTTCCAAACTATATATCTTCTTCTCCACCATAAATGCATACACTTTGTTCTTAAGAGTCTGTTCTACTGTGTCACATTCTTCCAGCTCTTCTTTTAGTTTTACAAATTCTTTTTGCTTATGAAACATTCTCCAATCCCGTAAAGATTTTTGGTATACACCTATCAACTTTCTGTCTTTAATTCCATGTTCCTGAAGCCATAGTGCATACGAATCAATCAAACTATCTTCAATTTCTGTTACATCGTACACATTTTTCAAATATAAATACTCTATCCCACGCTTTATAAATCTCTTTTCCCTTACCGGGCACTCCTCTATCTGTCTTTCTAAATATTCGGCATTCTTCTTTTCTTCATAAAAGCAATTAACCACTTCCATTGTCATATTTAACCAACTCCTATAACAATTTATCCGCCATATATAATGCTGCATTTTTGCGAAAAAGCTCTTCACTTGCTTCAACCAACTCTTCATTGCTAATGTTCAGATAATTAATAGTTGTCTGTAGATTCCTATGCCCCAGCGCCTGACTGATCAATTCCAAACTCCATCCATTCTTCCGACGCTCGTTTGCAAAATAGTGCCTGAGCATATGAGATGTAACTTTAATCTGTGTCTTCTTTTGTAAACGGCGAAGCATTGCATTGACTGCATCTTCTGTTAACGCTTGTCCGGCATGTTCTCCAGATAATGTAATAAACAAATATTCTGATTCTCGCAATAATTTTCTGTACTTAGCATAGTAAAAGAGCAGAATGTCAAAAGTATCTTTGCTAACCTTTGCCCACCTGTCTTCCTCATATTTTGCACGCACTTCATTTTCATTGTCTACTCTTGGCTCAACGCGTATCCGACACCCCTGGTAATCAATGTCCTCCACATAACGTACCCCTAAAAGCTCTCCAATGCGAAATCCGGTCTCAGCTAATAAAAGAAGTAACAACTGATCCCTGCAATTTGTACATGCATCCAAAAGAACGATAATATTTTTTCTCTCTATGGTTCTCCCTTTTGATGAAACTGCATTCAAATATCCATCAAATGACCGGCACAGCTTGGTCTTTCTAACGCCTATAGCATTTGTATACGAAATTGTCTTATCTGAAAGAACCAGCAATGAGCCAAACTGTTCATATTCCATTTCAAGAAATTGATAAAAACCAAACACATCATGTAAATATGCGTTGCAGGTCCCATTATCTGGAATTTTCCTTACTTCCCCGGAAATATGCTTTCCTCCTTTAACCCAATAGAGAAAGTTCTGAAAAAATTCCATTTGTGCACTATAAGTCATCTCATAAACATCCTCAAACTGTCTCCCCTGTTCTTTCAAATATCCCATAAAATAGGATAATGAAAACGCAATACGCTTTACTGTATTGGGGGAACGATTTGAAGTTGTCTTATGCTTCAAATATTTTGTTGGATATACACAGATACTGGCATCCTCTGTCCGGCGAATCAGAAAATAAACTTTTCCATCATATCTCACATTTCCAACCTCATAAGTCTTCAAATTTCGATCACCCCCTCTTTTACTATATCTACATTATACACACCTTTCCCTTTTTATGTCAATTATTATTGATATAGGTTATTATATATTGATTTTCTTTTATTTTAAATCTACACACTTAGCAAAAATAATTTCCCCTACTAATTATCTGATTGATTGTTCCATTCCCACATGATATAGTGAAAATGGAGGTTTTATTATGAACAGTCAATTTGATAAATCAGCATTTTCAATACTCCTCAAAAGAGCACTTGGAAATCGAACACAAAAAAGTTTTGCCGAAGATATTCAAATGAGCAAGGAGCACCTTTCCCGTTTAGTAACGCAAAAACGGGAGACTCCACCTACTATAGATACTTTAACCAAAATTGCCTTAAATTCACAAAACAGAGTATCTTTGCAAGAGTTACTTTCTGTTTGTGGCTATGATCCAAACACTATATCCGTTCCTGCTGCCATCAATCATATGATGGAGGCCGTTAAGCTTGCTTTATCACATATTCCATATGAATTTTCCGAGCATTTATGTGATAACACCAGCTTTTACCAAATGACTTCATGTTTTACAAACGGTCCCATTCACCGTTGGTATTTTCATTTTCTTTCAGACAATACTTTTGGAACTGTAGACCATGAACTTTCTACCAATCTTTTAAGTTTAATATCAAAAGAAATGAAGTCTAACGATAAAATCAGCTTTGTCACTTCGATTCCTTTGTTATTTCAGTACTACATGGAACACCGGCCTCATAATTTAAACTTAAACCTTTCGTTCATTCTAATTAACGAACATACATTAACTGTTTCAAAAGAAATAGTGCTTCAAACTGCTAGTTCAATACCTTATGAAGTTTTAAACAACTATACATTTCCATCAAACCCGGAATAATTCCGGGTTTTTTTATTGCATTAGCTCACAATTTTATAATGTTTATCCTCTTAAAATATAAAAAGTATGCATCTTCTACATTTCTGT
>ENA-UPSY01002300-UPSY01002300.1-human-gut-metagenome-genome-assembly--contig:-NODE-2300-length-16850-cov-63.163417_pt1 | contig 16850 bp, 18 predicted proteins | sample MGYA00250044_ERZ773365 | MGnify/ENA primary metagenome ERZ773365 (study PRJEB29103, sample SAMN06111932) | human gut metagenome | biome: human gut; feature: ankylosing spondylitis patient; material... | reverse complement strand
TCCAGGCCGGGTAAGCATAGCGCCACCCGGCAAGGCCATTACTCAGCCGTCAGCAGATTGGCGATAGTACGTACGCCAAGCCCCGTCGCGCCCGCCGACCACTGCTCAACGGCTGATTTGCGATAGGTTGCCGAACAGTCGATGTGCAGCCAGCCCTGGTGGTAGTTTTCCACGAAGTGGGACAGGAAGCCCGCCGCGGTGCTGGCGCCGGCCGGATAGGCGGCGCTGCCGGTATTGTTCAGTTCCGCGAAATTAGACGGCAGCTGATGACGGTGGAATTCGGCCAGCGGCAGACGCCAGAACGCTTCATTTTCCGCCTGGGCGCTCGCCAGCAGGCGATTCGCCAGCGCATCGTCAAAGCTGAACAGCGCGTGGTAGTCGTTGCCGAGCGCGGTTTTCGCCGCGCCGGTCAGGGTGGCGGCATCGATGATCAGCTCCGGCTTCTGCGCCGAAGCGTCAATCAGGCCATCCGCCAGCACCAGACGACCTTCGGCGTCGGTGTTCATGACTTCGACGGTTTTGCCGTTGCGATAATGAATAATATCGCCCAGTTTGAAAGCGTTACCGCTGATCAGGTTGTCGGCGCAGCACAGATAGAGCTTCACGCGCTTGTTCAGCCCGCGGGTAATAGCGAAGGCCAGGGCGCCGGTGATAGTCGCCGCGCCGCCCATATCGGATTTCATTGAATCCATAAAGGCGCTCTGTTTGATACTGTAGCCGCCGGAATCAAAGGTGATGCCTTTACCTACCAGACAGGCGTATACCGGGGCTTCTTTATCGCCGGTCGGGTTATAGTCCAGCGCCAGCAAAACCGGCGGACGCTCGGAGCCGCGGCCCACCGTGTGCAGGCCGAGATAGCCCTGCTCACGCAGATCTTCGCCTTTGGTGATGCGATAGCTCATCTTCTCGCCCGCCACGCTGCACAGCAGGTCGACGGCGCGCTGCGCCAGCTGTTCCGGGCCCAGCTCTTCCGCCGGCGCATTGATGGTGTCGCGCACCCAGTCAATAATGGTCAGACGGTTATCCAGCTCGCTTTTCTGCGCATCGTCCAGCGTCGGCCATTCAACTTTACGGGTGCCTTTCGGGCCTTTATAACCCGCCCAGAACGCCCACGCGCGGTCGGTGTTCCAGCCTTCGCCGCTTAACGCGACATGTTTGATACCCATGCCGTCAATTTTACGCGCCGCGCGCTGAATCAAGCCCAGGTCGTCTTTGCCGTTGAGATGCAGGGTGATGCCGTCATGATTAATGCTGTAAGACGCCTTTTCTCCCCAGCGCGCATCGGCTGGCTGAGTGGAAAGCGTAATCTTCATGGCTTCGGTCATTATCATTATCCTTCTTAGCAAACGGGCCACCGTATGGCAGCCCGTAACGTTCTCTCGCTCAATGATTCATCCGACTTTATACCGCCGCATAAATCATGATGCGAAAATTATTCGGCTTCGTCTAACCAGACTAACAGAATCGCCTCGAGAATTTTTTCATTGGATGCGTTCGGGTCATCATCAAACTCTTCCAGATCGCAAATCCACTGATGCATGTCGGTAAAGCGAACGGTTTTTGGGTCGAGGTCAGGGTAAGCGTCATACAGCGCTTCGCCGATTTCACGACTGTCGGTCCATTTCAGTGCCATATTAGTGCTCGCGTGCGTGGTTGATGGTGTAACGCGGGATCTCAACGACCAGATCTTCGTCGGTGACGCGCGCCTGGCAGCTCAGGCGGCTGTCAGGCTCCAGTCCCCAGGCTTTATCCAGCATATCGTCTTCATCTTCGGTACTTTCCGCCAGCGAGTCAAAGCCTTCACGCACGATGCAGTGGCAGGTGGTGCAGGCACAGGATTTTTCGCAGGCGTGTTCAATCTCGATGCCGCTACGCAGCGCCGCATCCAGAATAGTTTCACCGGTCTCAGCTTCCACAACGATGCCATCCGGACACAGGTCCTGGTGGGGCAGAAATACAATTTTTGGCATTTTAAACCTCGTCCACGGATTGGCCTTTCAGCGCGATACGGACCGACTGATCCATACGGCGGGCGGCGAATTCCTGGGTTTGTGTGTCGATATTTTTAATCGCTTCTTTAATGGCGTCGGCGTCGTCGCCTGCCGCGGCGGCGCGTACCTGCTCCGCAGCGGCATCGATAGCCTGACGCTCCGCGGCGCTTAACAGCGCGGCGTCGGCGGCCAGCGCGCTTGTCAGGCTCTCCAGTACGCGTGCGGCTTCCACTTTCTGTTCAGCCAGCATGCGCGCCTGAATATCCTGTTCGGCGTAGCTCATCGAATCTTTAATCATGGTGGCGATTTCGCCATCGGTCAGACCGTAAGACGGTTTCACCTGAATAGAGGCTTCCACGCCGGTCGACTTTTCCATCGCCGTGACGCTCAGCAGGCCATCGGCGTCCACCTGGAAGGTGACGCGAATATGCGCCCCGCCCGCCGGCAGCGCCGGGATACCGCGCAGCGCAAAGCGCGCCAGGGAGCGGCAATCCTGCACCAGCTCACGCTCGCCCTGCATCACATGAATGGACATCGCCGTTTGGCCATCTTTGAAGGTGGTGAACTCCTGGGCGCGGGCCACCGGAATGGTGGTATTACGCGGGATCACTTTCTCCACCAGGCCGCCCATGGTTTCCAGCCCTAACGACAGCGGGATAACGTCGAGCAGCAACAGTTCGCTGTCCGGCTTGTTGCCGACCAGAATATCGGCCTGGATCGCCGCGCCAATGGCGACGACTTTGTCAGGGTCGATGGAGGTCAGCGGGGTGCGACCGAAGAAGTCGCCGACGCGCTCGCGCACCAGCGGCACGCGGGTGGATCCGCCGACCATCACCACTTCCAGCACCTCTTGCGCCTCAACGCCAGCGTCTTTCAGCGCCCGGCGGCAGGCCATTAACGTGCGTTTTACCAGCGGGGCGATCAGATCGTTAAACTGGCTGCGAGTAATATCGCCCTGCCAGCCGCCGACCTCAACGTGCGCCACCTCGGCATCGCTAAGGGCGATTTTCGCCGCGATGGCGGCATCCAGCAGCTCACGCTGCAGGCGGTTGTCGCTACGGTCGCTGAAGCCCGCCTGCTCGCGCAGGTAGTCCGCCAGCAGATGATCGAAATCATCGCCGCCGAGGGCCGAGTCGCCGCCGGTGGCCAGCACTTCAAACACCCCGCGGCTTAAGCGCAGAATAGAAATATCAAAGGTGCCGCCGCCGAGATCGTAGACTGCAATCACCCCTTCCTGGCCGGAATCAAGGCCATAGGCGATAGCCGCCGCGGTCGGTTCATTAAGCAGGCGCAGCACGTGCAGACCCGCCAGGCGCGCCGCGTCTTTGGTCCCCTGACGCTGGGCGTCATCAAAGTAAGCGGGGACGGTGATGACCACGCCGTCGAGCTCGCCGGCCAGCGCTTCAGTGGCCCGGGCGGCCAGCGCTTTCAGGATATCGGCGGAGACGCGAATCGGGTTCAGCAGGCCGCCGGCGGTCTGGATCATCGGCAGGCCGTTTTCACTGGCCTGCAGCTGATACGGCAGATGCGGATAGCGGTGTTGGATATCGGCGAGGGAGCGCCCCATCATCCGTTTCACGGAGCTGATGGTATTGGCGGGATCCTGGGCGGCGTTCAGCCGGGCGTCATAGCCGACGGTCAGCCCCGATGCGTGGTAATTCACCACCGACGGCAGCAGATAGCGGCCTTGATGATCGGGCAGAGTCTCGGCCTGGCCGCTACGCACGGTAGCCACCAGAGAATTGGTGGTGCCCAGGTCGATACCGGCCGCCAGACGACGCTGGTGCGGCGCGGCGCTCAGGCCGGGCTCACTAATTTGTAATAAGGCCATAATTGCTTCCGAAAATTAAAAATCGAGCAGTTTTTCTTCGAGTTCTTCAGCACTGCTGCGCAGTTTATCGAGGAAACGGAGCTTACGAACCGTATCCGCCGCCGCCTCCCAGCTCTCATTATGCAATTGGTCAACCATCAGCTGATGGCGGGTATCAAACAGCGCTTTCACTCGTTTGATAAAGCCTTCCAGCCGCGCTTCGTCTTTCGCCTGGCCGATCTCATCCAGCTCTTCGCGCAGTTCCAGCTGTTCCATCAGGAACGCGGTATCGCGAACGGTATGCTGCTCGCTGGCCAGATCGAAGCCATGCAGCGAGAGGAGGTATTCTGCGCGGGTCAGGGGATGGCGCAGCGTCTGCCAGGCCTGGTTAATGGTGGCGGAATACTGAACCGCCGCAAGCTGTTCCGCAGCGGGCGCGCTGGCAAATTTATCCGGATGGTACTGGCGCTGCAGATCCTGATACCGGACAGCCAGTTGTTCAAGCGAGAGGGTATAGCTGGCTGGTAACCCGAAGAGGGTGAAATAGTCCATAGTAACCTCAGGGTCATGCATCTAAACGAAAACCCCACGCGCGGCGTGACCGCGGTGGGGTTGGGGAGTACCGATTATACGTTAAAGCTTTCGCCGCAGCCGCACTCATCTTTGACGTTAGGGTTAGTGAACTTGAACCCTTCGTTAAGGCCTTCTTTGACGAAGTCCAGCTGCGTGCCGTCGAGGAATTGCAGACTTTTGCCGTCGATCACAACCTTCACGCCTTTGTCTTCAAACACGGTGTCTTCAGCCGCCGGCTCGTCAACAAACTCCAGTACATAGGCCATACCTGAGCAGCCGGAGGTTCTCACGCCCAGGCGCAGGCCAAACCCTTTTCCGCGGTTTGCCAGGAAGGCATTGACTCGCGCTGCTGCACTGTCGCTAAGAGTAATCGACATAACAAAACCTCAACTAATTATTTTGCTTCACGTTTGCTTTTGTAATCCGCAATCGCGGCTTTAATCGCGTCTTCCGCCAGAATAGAGCAGTGAATTTTCACCGGCGGCAGCTCCAGTTCATCGGCGATATCGGTGTTCTTGATCGCCTGCGCTTCGTCCAGGGATTTACCCTTCACCCACTCGGTGACCAGAGAGCTGGAAGCGATAGCGGAACCGCAGCCGTAGGTCTTGAAGCGCGCGTCTTCAATGATACCTTCATTGTTGACTTTAATCTGCAACTTCATCACGTCGCCGCAGGCCGGCGCGCCGACCATGCCGCTGCCGACGTTCTCGTCGCTGTTGTCAAAAGAGCCGACGTTGCGCGGGTTCTCGTAATGATCGATAACTTTTTCGCTGTAAGCCATGATGAATTCTCCTTATTGGTGCCGAATTAGTGATGTGACCATTCAATACTGTTCAGATCCACGCCCTGTTTGAACATTTCCCACAGTGGAGAAAGCTCGCGCAGACGGCCAATGGATTTACGAATCAGGTTGATGGCGTAGTCAATCTCTTCTTCGGTAGTGAAACGACCTAAAGAGAAACGAATAGAACTGTGCGCCAGTTCATCAGTCATGCCTAACGCGCGCAGCACGTAGGATGGCTCAAGGCTCGCGGAAGTACAGGCTGAACCGGAGGAAACCGCCAGGTCTTTCAGCGCCATAATCAGCGACTCGCCTTCAACATAGTTGAAGCTGACGTTAAGAATGTTCGGCGCGCCCTGCTCGAGGTCGCCGTTGAGGTACACTTCTTCCATATCCTTCACGCCATTCCACAGACGGTTGCGCAGCGTGCGCAGACGCGCCATCTCGCTTTCCATCTCTTCTTTGGCGATACGGTAAGCTTCACCCATGCCGACGATCTGGTGAACAGGCAGAGTACCGGAACGCATACCGCGCTCGTGGCCGCCGCCGTGGATTTGCGCTTCGATACGAATACGCGGCTTACGACGCACGTACAGCGCGCCGATGCCTTTCGGACCGTAGATTTTGTGACCGGAGAAGGACATCAGGTCAACTTTCAGCTGGCTCAGATCGATAGGCAGCTTGCCCACGCTCTGGGTGGCGTCTACGTGGTAAATGATACCGCGGGCGCGACACATCTCGCCGATGGTAGCGATATCCTGCACCACGCCGATTTCGTTATTCACATGCATGATGGAAACCAGGATGGTGTCGTCACGCATCGCCGCTTCCAGCTCTTTCAGATCGATAATCCCGTTGCTCTGCGGCGCCAGGTAGGTCACTTCGAAGCCTTCGCGCTCCAGCTGACGGCAGGTATCCAGAACCGCTTTATGCTCGGTTTTGCTGGTGATGATGTGCTTGCCTTTTTTCTGATAAAAGTTGGCTGCACCCTTGATCGCCAGGTTGTCGGATTCAGTCGCACCAGAGGTAAAGACGATTTCGCGCGGGTCGGCACCGACCAGCTCGGCAATCTGATTGCGGGCGATATCAACCGCCTCTTCAGCCTGCCAGCCAAAACGGTGGGAACGGGAGGCCGGGTTACCAAAGGTCCCGTCCATGGTCAGGAACTGCATCATTTTCTCGGCAACACGCGGGTCCACCGGCGTGGTTGCGGAGTAATCGAGGTAAATCGGTAATTTCATTGCTCTTAAACTCCGTACATCACTCAATGCAAGGAATCAGGCAACCGGCTTGATGTACGACCGAGTACACGGAATGTCGGAGCATCCCGGCCTGATTCTGAAAGCTCTTTATAATCGTTGTCCCGCCGTTTCGCGCTGCCTCGCCCTGTCAGCCGCAGCCCGAAACGGGACGGGTCACTCAGGCGCGCAGTTTAACGTCGATCGCGTCCTGGGTGCGCGCATTGCGCTGGGTTTCGTGCTGATGCTGACGACCGGAAACATCGAGGATCTCCTGGTTATTCACCAGTTCCCCGAGGGTGATATTGTTCAGGAAGCCGGTCAGGCGTTCGCTCAGATCGCGCCACAGCGCGTGAGTCAGGCATTTATCACCGCCCTGACAGCCGCCCTTGCCCTGGCAACGGGTGGCGTCAACGGATTCGTCCACGGCGCTAATGACTTCGCCGACGGCGATACTGCCGGCATCTTTACCTAACAGATAACCGCCGCCTGGGCCACGAACGCTGGAAACCAGGCCATTTTTACGCAGGCGAGAGAACAGCTGTTCCAGATAGGAAAGCGAAATTCCCTGACGCTCTGAAATATCTGCCAACGGCACCGGGCCCGTTTCAGAGTTGAGCGCAACGTCAAGCATCGCGGTCACGGCATAACGCCCTTTAGATGTCAGTCTCATGTCTTACTTAACCTCAAACTCGCCCCTGGCCGGGCTTTTTATTAATATGGGTATTGCATAGCAGGGCCAAGTCTGACATTCCCGAGTAATTTGGTCAACTATTTACTTGACTGTTTTAGTCAGGTATTTGGCTTTCCGTGCCGTTTTCCTTCCGCGTTGCCGGGCGCCCTCACCCCGGCCCTCTCCCACCAGGAGATAGCAAGGGCCGCGTGATTTGCATGCCGGATAAGCGCAGCGCCATCCGGCATCAACGCGGTTACTTGCCTTTATTCTGCTGGTCAATCGAGGCCAGCATGCCGCGCAGGATGTTCAGCTCCTGGCTTTCCGGGCGCGCACGAGTGAACAGACGACGCAGTTTGTTCATCACCTGCCCCGGATGATTCGGGCGGATAAAGCCCGTCGCCAGCAGCGTCTGCTCAAGATGACCGTAGAAACGCTCCAGGTCATCCACCAGCGGGTACGGCGCTTCTTCGTGCTCAACCGCCGGCTGCGCTTGCTCCTGCGCCGCCAGCCAGGCCATCCGCACTTCGTAGGCGATAACCTGCACCGCCATCGCCAGGTTCAGCGAGCTGTACTCCGGGTTGGCGGCGATGGCCACATGGTAGTGACACTTCTGCAGTTCGTCGTTGGTCAGGCCAACGCGCTCGCGGCCAAACACCAACGCCACCGGCGCATGCTGGCCTTCGGCGATGCTTTTCAGGCCGCATTCGCGGGGATCGAGCATCGGCCACGGCAGCGTGCGGGAGCGCGCGCTGGTGCCAACCACCAGGCTACAGCCCGCCAGCGCTTCATCAAGGGTATCGACGATCTGCGCGTTGCCAATGACGTCGCTGGCGCCCGCGGCCAGCGCAATGGCCTGGGAATCAGGTTTCACCAGCGGATTGACCAGCCACAAGTTGGTTAAGCCCATGGTTTTCATCGCGCGGGCAACGGAGCCCATATTGCCGGTGTGGGAGGTTTCTACCAGTACGATTCGAATATTTTGCAGCATTATGGTTCTTCGGCTAAAGATTATTCGGGCATGCTACCATAAAACGGAGACATAAGCAGAATTCGCTGTTATTATATGCGCCGTTTTTTCCCGTTCTTTAACATCCAGTGAGAGAGACCGATGCATCCGATGCTGAACATCGCCGTGCGCGCCGCGCGCAAGGCGGGTAATTTAATTGCCAAACACTACGAAACGCCAGACACCGTAGAAACCAGCCAGAAAGGCAGCAATGATTTTGTGACCAACGTCGATAAAGCCGCCGAAGCGATTATTATCGAAACCATTCGCAAATCTTACCCGCAGCACACCATTATCACCGAAGAAAGCGGTGAACACGCTGGTGAAGAGCAGGATGTTCAATGGGTTATCGATCCACTGGATGGCACCACCAACTTCGTTAAACGTCTGCCGCACTTCTCTGTTTCCATCGCCGTACGCATCAAAGGCCGTACTGAAGTCGCGGTGGTTTACGATCCGATGCGTAACGAACTGTTCACCGCGACCCGCGGCCAGGGCGCGCAGCTGAACGGCTACCGTCTGCGCGGCAGCAACGCTCGCGACCTCGACGGCACCATCATCGCGACCGGCTTCCCGTTCAAGGCGAAGCAGCACGCCACCACTTACATGAATATTCTCGGCAACATGTTCACCGAATGCGCCGATTTCCGCCGCACCGGCTCCGCCGCGCTGGATCTGGCCTACGTTGCCGCCGGCCGCGTTGACGGTTACTTTGAAATTGCCCTGAAACCATGGGATTTCGCCGCAGGCGAGCTGATCGCCCGTGAAGCAGGCGCTATCGTTTGCGACTTCACCGGCGGTCATAACTATATGCTGACGGGCAACATCGTTGCCGGTAACCCGCGTGTGGTGAAAGCGATGCTGGCGAATATGCGCGAGCAGCTGAGCGACGCGCTGAAGCGTTAATCTCTTGCAGATGTAAAAAGGAAGCCGCGGCTTCCTTTTTTTATGTTCTAAAACGGCCGCAAACCGCCGCCTGGCGCGATCGCGCTACTCCACATCACGACAGCGGCCACCAGCAGCGCCACGCCGCCGGCCAGCGCCAGCGTCAGCCAGCCCACCTGACGCCACAGCGGCGGCGCCTGATGCCGACCCAGCTTCACCGCCAGCTGGCGAAAACTGTGCACCAGCAGCGCCAGCGCCGTGATAGTTAATGAGGTCCCTGCCGCCATCGCCAGCGCCGCCGCCATCCCCCAGTTGAACACCCCGATCACCTTGCTGAACAGCAGGACCATGATCGCCCCCGAGCAGGGACGCATGCCCATCGACAGGACAATCACGGTGCGAGCCCGCCAGTCGTCGCCGGCCTGCAGCTGCTCCGGGGCCGGGAGATGCTGATGCCCGCAGCCGCAGTGTTCGTTATGAACATGATGCGGGGTAAACGCGGTAAACGTTGGCCGGCTCAGCAGCAGACGCAGCTTTTTCAGCGCCCGCCAGCAGAGCAGCATACCTAACGCGCCCACCAGCAAATAGCTCCCCTTCTCGAGCCAGAAACTACTGAGATGCAGCTGGCGCGCCGGCAGCTGCAGCAGCGCCAGCACCACTACCACCAGCGCGATAGCCACCAGCCCCTGCAATAAAGAGGCGGCCAGCGTCAGGTTAATACTCGATTTCAACTTCGAGGGATGGGTGGCAAGCCAGGTGGTAATGACAATTTTGCCGTGGCCGGGCCCTAAGGCATGGAGCACCCCGTAAACGAAGCTGAACCCAAGCAGCGACAGCCCCGCCGCCGCCGGGTTCTCCGCCACCGCCTGCAGCAGGCGGCTGAGCTCCAGATTGAGCGCGCGCTGCCAGACCGCGCTCTGCATCAGCACCTGCGGCCAGGCCTGCCACAGCCAGAAGCCGCCCGTGACGCTCACGGCCAGCAGTAGCGCCAACGGCCACAGCGCTTTCCAGCGCGACGCGCGCGTGCGCGGGGTAAAAATTACTGACATGTCAGGGTCACCTTCTGGGCAAAATAGCTGCCCAGCGCCATATCCTCCGGCGGCGCATCCGCTTTATCCAGCGACTGGGCGTATGAGAGCATTTTGTCATTCGGTTTTGGCGTCATTACCGTTGCCTTACAGTCGGCCTGCAGCGCTGCGGGCAGGGAAAAATCGCTATCTTTGTCATAAAACATGTCGACATAGTAGGTCGGGTCGAAAGTGGAAAAGGTAAATGTCTGTCCGGCAACGGGTTGCGGCGTCGCCAGCGGCAGGGTGAAGGTCAGTACCGCCTGCAGGCCGTCGCGCTCAAGACCGTAGCCGTCGGGGCGATTTTCAAATTTCACCCGCTGGCCGTTGTGCCACAGCTCGCTGAAATAGTGCTGGCCGAGCACGTTGGCCATCACCTCCGCCGCCAGTTTTTTCCATACTTCGCTGCCCGGTTTAGCGTTTCCGGCGTCGTAGAGCAGATCCGATGAGGTAATTTCATCCATCGTCCAGCGCATTTTAAACCCGCTCAGCAAGCCGTCTTTGACCACCGGCTCGCTCTGCAAACTGATGAAGCTATGCGGATGCGCGGCGGCTGTCCATGATAAAACCATGAAAAACGCCGCGCTGGTGCATTGTTTCACTCTGTTCATCTGTTCCTCACGTGAAAAATTCTGTGAACTTCGCCAGCAATCCTGAGCTAAAGCGGGCGCACTTCCCTGCCCCCGCCGCTGTCATTGTCTATTCTTAGCGGAAACCCTAACTGGAACTTACCAGATGATGACCGTCATTGAACCACCATCTGCGCTTTCCAGTCCACAGCGCCGTAGCCAGGTGCTCCTGATGTTTTATCTGCCCGGACAGTCGGTAACGACTGAACGGCTTGGCAGAATCAACCTCGTTGATGAGACCACGGCCCGGCAGGATATTGAGGAGACCGGACGCGAAATTCAGCGTTACCACCGCCTGACCCTTCGGTCACAGGTGGACGGCAGCTATCGGATTGAAGGCGCCGCGCTCGACCAACGTTTATGCCTGCTGCATGCGCTGCGGCGGGGCCTGCGCCTGTGCCCGCAGTTCGTTAACCATCATTTTACCCCGGCGCTGAAAACGCAGCTTAAACAGGAAGGCATCGCCCGTACTCTGTACGATGATACTAACCTGCAGGCGCTGGTGAACCGCTGCGCGCGAGCGCTCAATCGCCAGTTCGACTGCCGGGACGTTCAGTTTCTGCGCCTGTACCTGCAGTACTGTCTGCTTGAGCATCACCGGGGATATTCACCCGACTTCAATGATGAACAGCAACGCTGGGCGCAGACCGCCGCCGAGTTCACCCTGGCGCAGGAGATTGTCCGCCACTGGCAGCGTCGGGTCGGCGCGACGCCGCATGTCGGAGAGCCTTTTTTCCTCTCGCTGCTGTTTATGATGCTCAAAACCCCCGATCCGCTTCGCGATGGTCACCCGCAGGATCGACGCCTGCGGCTGGCTATTTCCGGCCTGATCCACCGCTTCCAGATGCTCGCCGGCAGGTCGTTCAGTGACGAGCAGGGGCTGAGCGATCAGCTTTATATTCACTTGTCGCAGGCGTTGATCCGCAGCGTGTTTGCTATCGGCATCGATAACACGCTCACAGAGGAAGTGAGCCGGCTCTATCCTCGCTTACTGCGCACCACCCAGGCGGCATTGAGCGAATTCGAGGAGGCCTGGCACGTCCGTTTTAATGAGGAAGAGACCGGCTTAATCGCGGTGATCTTTGGCGCCTGGCTGATGCAGAAAAGCGACCTGCATGAGAAGCAGGTCCTGCTGCTGACCGATGATAATCCGAATATGGAGGCGGCCCTGGAGCAGCAGTTGCGCGAACTGACGCTGCTGCCGCTGAACATCAAATACCAGAGCGTAGAGCGCTTTCAGAAAGAGGGGGCGCCCAAAGGGGTGACGCTTATCGTCACCCCCTATGCGACGGCGCTGCCGCTGTTTTCACCGCCGCTGATCCACGCGGAGAACTGCTTCACTGAACGCCAGCAGCAGCATATCTGCGCGATGCTCGAAGACTAGGCCGCCACCGTTTTTGGCCGGATAGCCAGCGCCGGGATGGTCAGCAGCGCCATCACCCAGAACACGCCCTGGTGCAGGTGCTGGTAGAGGAAGCCGGCGAAGACGGTCATGATGGCAATACTGCCGCCCATCGCCACCGCGGAGTAGACGGCCTGCAGGCGGATCACTTCGCTGCCCTGGCGGGCGGCGATATAGCGCATCGCCGCCAGATGACACACCGTAAAGGTGCCGCAGTGAAGGATCTGCGCGAGGATAAGCCCCGGCAGCGCCGTGGTCCAGCCCATCAGCGTCCAGCGGACCAGCCCGCACAGGGCAGAGAGCAGCAGCAGATCCCGCGCGCTAAAGCGGCGGAACACCTTTTTACTCAGCGCGAAGATCACCACTTCCGCCACCACGCCTAGCGACCACAAATAGCCCACCGCCGAGGCCGAATAGCCTGCCTGCTGCCAGTAAATGGCGCTAAAGCCGTAGTAGGCGGCGTGCGCCCCCTGCAGCAGGCAAACGCAGGCGAGAAAGCGCCAGCTCTGGCGCACCAGCGTCAGCCAGGCCGCCAGGCCGGCCCCCTGCTGCTGGCGCGACGCCCCCTCGGGCATCACCGACGGTTTCAGCAGCATGCCGAGCAGCATCGAGGCGACGCCCAGGCTGAGCATCAGCAGGATCGCCCGGTAATCAAACAGGCTCACCAGCTTGCCGGTCAGCGCCGAACCAATCACAAAGGCGATGGAGCCCCATAGCCGCACCCGGCCATAGTCCATGGTGATTTGCTTTTGCCAGGTATTGGCCAGGGCATCCGTCAGCGGCACCAGCGGCGAAAAGAACAGATTGAAGCCCACAATGATCGCCAGCAGCCATGCGACATGGCTGCCGGCCCAGAAGGCCAGCGCGAAGAGCAAGGTTAACAGCGCCAGCACGCGCAGCGCGGCGATCAGCCGGGAGGGGTCGCTCACCCGCGGGGCAATCAGCAGGCTGCCGAGAAAACGGGCTACCAGACCGGCGCCGAGCAAGATGCCGATGGTTTCCGGGGTCAGTCCGTTACCGGCCAGCCAGACGCTCCAGAAGGGCAGAAAAATACCGTAGCTAAAAAAGTAGGTGAAGTAACTGAGCGCCAGCCAGCGCGTGGAGTGCAAGACCATGATTCCCTCCCGAATGGAGGCGACAGTCTGGCGATAAACCCCGGCGGACGCAAGTCAGGCAGAAAGCGGAAAAAGGCGGTTTATTCACCACGGTGCCTCGTTCTCCGGGCGACGCCCCTGGCGGAAAAAATGGCATTCCGGCGGATACCGCGGCTGAAACGCAGTGCCCGAGGCGTTGGAGGTAGCCATGGCGTAGGATGACAGGCCAGACAGGCTGACAGACATAACCCTGAAAGTTTGCGTTAAAATCGTGAAGTTCATCACAGCTCACGACCGACGTTCAGGCGCCGCCGCCCGTCAGCGGTCCGCTAAAGACAGGAGATTATCCTGCAGCCGCATGCTCTCTGGCCGTGGCGATAAAATCGGCCAGCGCCGGCTTGATGGTGCCTTTTTTCCATGCCATCAGCAGCGCAATGGTCGGGGCATTGCCGGCGATAGGACGAAAAACCACCCGGCCAGTATTAAAATGATTCATATAACCGGGTATCAAAGTCACCCCGAGCCCCATCCCCACCAGATTCATGGTCACCAGAATATTGGTCGCCACCTGGACAATACGCGGCTGGCTTTTTTGCTGTTCGAACCACGCCTGGACGATCGGCGCCAGCGCCCCAGAGTACGCCGGGTCAGTGCTGACAAAATCAACGCCGTCCAGCTGGCTGGCGCTCACCTTCTCTGCTTTCGCCAGCGGATGATCTACCGGCAGCACCACCACCAGCGGTTCGTGGAGCAACTCAAGATAGTCAATTTCCGGACTGTAGATCGGGTGGCGCATCAGTCCGATATCCAGTTCACCGCTGCGAATTTTATCTTCCTGCTCGGTGGTGATAAGACTGACCAGCTCAACCCGGGTATTCGGTTGTTTGCGGCGAAACAAGGGCAGAACGCCGGGCAGCAAATTGACTTCGGCCGACGGAACAAAACCAATCGCCAGGTGGTTATCGTGCTGGACGATTTTTCGCGCGCGCATTTTGGCACTCTCTGCCTGGTCGAGTATCGCCTTCGCATCCTGCAGAAAACACTCCCCCGCCGCCGTCAGCGCCACCTTGCGTTTGTCGCGCTCAAGCAACGACACGCCGACGCACTGTTCCAGATCGCGAATTTGACTGCTCAGCGAAGGCTGCGAGGTATGCAGTTTTTCTGCCGCGCGGGTGAAGTTTAGTTCCTGCGCCACCGCGACGAAATAGCGCAGGTGCCTCAATTCCATCAACCCCTCCTTGTTATCGATAAAACATCTCAGCTGGTAGAAATTAACTATTTCACACATTGATAACCCACAAGCAACATAAGGATGACACAAAAAAGAGAAGGTCAATACCTCTTACCCCACAGGATGAAAAAAATGACCATCAAAATGAAAACCGATGTCTACCAACTGGTCGACCCGCAAAACGGTCGCGTCACCCCACGGATCTATACCGACCCTGAGATCTATCAGCTTGAGCTGGAGCGGATCTTTGGCCGCTGCTGGCTGTTTCTGGCCCATGAAAGCCAGATCCCGCGGGCAGGGGATTTCTTTAACACGTACATGGGTGAAGATGCCGTGGTGGTGGTCCGCCAAAAGGACGGCAGCATTAAAGCCTTTTTAAATCAATGTCGTCACCGCGCGATGCGCGTGAGCTACGCCGACTGCGGCAATACCCGAGCCTTCACCTGCCCCTATCACGGCTGGTCTTATGGCATCGACGGCGAGCTGATCGACGTCCCGCTCGAGCCGCGCGCCTACCCGCAGGGGCTGTGCAAGTCCCACTGGGGGCTCAATGAAGTCCCGTGTGTGGAAAGTTACAAAGGCCTTATTTTCGCCAACTGGGATCCTACAGCCCCCACGCTGCGTGACTATCTGGGCGATATGGCCTGGTATCTTGACGGCGTCCTCGACCGTCGTGAAGGCGGGACCGAGATCGTTGGCGGCGTACAGAAGTGGACCATCGACTGCAACTGGAAATTCCCCGCCGAGCAGTTCGCCAGCGACCAGTATCACGCGCTGTTCAGCCACGCCTCGGCGGTGCAGGTGCTGGGCGCGAAAGATGATGGCAGTGAAAAGCGCCTGGGCGAAGGACAGACCGCCCGCCCGGTGTGGGAGACTGCCAAAGACGCGCTGCAGTTTGGTCAGGAGGGGCACGGCAGCGGCTTTTTCTTCACCGAACAGCCGGACGCTAACGTCTGGGTCGACGGCGAGGTCTCCCGCTATTACCGCGATACCTTTGCCGAAGCCGAGCAGCGGCTGGGCACCGTCCGCGCCCTGCGCCTCGCAGGTCACAATAACATCTTCCCGACCCTCTCGTGGCTAAACGGTACCGCCACGCTGCGCGTCTGGCACCCGCGAGGACCGGATCGGGTTGAGGTCTGGGCATTCTGTCTCACCGATAAAGCCGCCTCCGATGAGGTCAAAGCGGCGTTCGAAAACAGCGCCACGCGCGCCTTTGGTCCGGCTGGTTTCCTCGAGCAGGATGACTCGGAAAACTGGTGTGAAATTCAAAAACTGCTGAAAGGACACCGGGCGCGTCACACCAGCCTGTGTCTGGAGATGGGATTAGGCGAGGAAAAACGCCGCACAGATGGCATTCCGGGGATAACCAACTATATCTTTTCCGAAACTGCCGCCCGCGGTATGTACCAGCGCTGGGCCGATCTGTTAAGCAGCGAAACGTGGCAGGAAGTGCAGGAAAAAACCGCCGCTTACCAGCAGGAGGTGATGAAATGAGCGCCTTAGTCTCTGCTGAACTGCACTACCGCATCAGCCAGTTCCTCTACGAGGAGGCGCGTCTGCTGGACGACTGGCAGTTTCGCGACTGGCTGACGCAGCTGGACGACGAGATCCGCTACACCATGCGCACGACCGTCAACGCCCAGACCCGCGACCGTCGCAAAGGGGTCCAGCCGCCGACCACCTGGATCTTTAATGACAACAAAGACCAGCTTGAGCGCCGGATTGCTCGCCTGGAGACCGGCATGGCATGGGCAGAGGAGCCGCCATCCCGCACCCGCCATCTGATTAACAACCTGCAGATCAGCGAAACCGGACAACCGGATCGCTTCGCCGTGCGCCTTAACTATCTGCTATATCGCGCTCAAAAGGAGCGTGACGAGACCTGCTACGTCGGCACGCGGAGGGACACCGTCCGCCGTCTGCCTGGCGGCGAGTGGCGCCTGACGGCTCGAGAGATCGTGCTCGATCAGGCAGTGATCGCGTCCCACAACCTGAGCGTACTCTTCTGATGAATCGAATATTCGCCTGCTCCACCGTGGAGCTGCCGGAGGGGGAAGCCCTCCGCCTGGAGACCTCTCCCGTTATTGCCCTGTTCCATATTGGCGGAGCGTTTTATGCCGTTAACGATCGCTGCAGCCATGGCAACGCGTCGATGTCCGAAGGCTACCTGGAAGACGACGCGACGGTGGAATGTCCACTACACGCCGCCAGTTTCTGCCTGAAAACCGGCAAAGCGCTGTGTCTGCCCGCCACCGAGCCGCTGACCACCTATACGGTGCACGTGGAAGGCGGTGAGGTGTTTATTGATATTCCTGAGGAGGCCTGATGAGCGATTTACGCGATAACGTGGTGTTGATTACCGGCGGCGGTTCCGGCCTGGGTCTGGCGCTGGTTGAGCGCTTTATTGACGAGGGGGCGAAGGTCGCGACCCTCGAACTGTCCGGCGCGAAAGTCGCCAGCCTGCGCC
>ENA-UPSY01002299-UPSY01002299.1-human-gut-metagenome-genome-assembly--contig:-NODE-2299-length-16855-cov-54.550066_pt1 | contig 16855 bp, 15 predicted proteins | sample MGYA00250044_ERZ773365 | MGnify/ENA primary metagenome ERZ773365 (study PRJEB29103, sample SAMN06111932) | human gut metagenome | biome: human gut; feature: ankylosing spondylitis patient; material... | reverse complement strand
ATGGCATTAAAGGCCGCCCTGCAACCCTGACTGCCCCACCGTTACCAGGACAGCAGCATGTGAATTTAAAGACCTCAACAATACCTGAAGCACAGGGGGGAGGTGAAATTGGTGTTTTTGTTGGTGCTCAGGCGGGAGGTAATATCAGTGGTGCCATTGAGTGGTTTGACCCGCATCCTGATGATACGCCAGTAGCTATAGGTGTTGAGAAAGATAACAAACCCATTGTCAATAAAGAGAAGAAGTTTGCCGCGATAGCCAAACTGGAAGCGGGGATGACGGTGCAGGCAGGCGCAGGGGGAAGTGGGGTTTTTTATATCACCTATATTCAGGGACGTTTTCGTATTTACTGTAAAGCGGCTTTATGTTGGGGAGTGGGAGCCAAAGGGGAAGTCGGTTTTGAAGTTGATGGCAGCAGCTTTGCGGCTTTTATGAAGAGCTTTCTTTATATGCTGAGAAATGTGGATTATCAGAAGCTTGAGCAGATGATGGCAGGAGATGCCTTCCGTTCTTTATGTGCAATTCCTATTATTATGGCGGCACAAGGGATACAGGCGGGTGAGGCCATGCTAAAGAATATGGGAATAATATTACGACGAATTGAAACCGATCTTGAAGATGAAAATAAGCGCGTTCATCTGATGAATAGTATTTTGTCAAACCCCGACCAGCTTAAATATACCCCTCCGGAAACAAAAGGGGCAGTGATTGCCACATTAATTGATCAGAATTGGGTGGACTGGCTTGACCCTCGCAATCAGAATAATGATTTTTTTTCCGTTAACAGCTGGAAGCTCGGTCCTCTAAAGAGGCGAAAACAAGCGGTGTTTATGGCGCTGAAGTGGATACAAAGTCAGGCAGATTATAACAATGTCATGCAGCATTTGACGTTGTCACCAGGGGAGAAGAAAGGTAATAAAGAACTGAATGAAAAAGATGTGATTAACTTTTTAGGTATCGGGGAACAAAAATTGATTTTTTACACCAATTATGGCGAAAAGCTCACCTTACTGCATAATAACCTCCCGGTTTTTGTTGACCCGGATGAGCCATTTAAACCCATACCTGACATCCTGATGTCAGAATATCTTGCCATGATCGACGACCAGCACCCGACGGGTACAATGACTGCCTGATGCAATGGCTGAGGTGATAAGATGAGAAAATTAATCGTAGTTGCTTCCGTTGCTGCCGGTTTACTGACAGGGTGCGATCAGGGAAATACCACCGGGAGTGAAAAAGCAGCTAAAGCACTTGTGGATAAATCGGTCTCTAATATGGTCCCCGTTCAGGGTGGTGAGTTTTTAATGGGTGATTTTGGTCCATTAGTTGGTGAAAAATTACCTTTCAGCATACAACAGGATGATAAAACTTTACATAAGGTTATTTTAAGTGATTTTTCGATATCAAAATATAAAGTCACTAACGATGATTTTAATATTTATTTGAAAGTAACAGATAAAAAAAATCCACCTGTGGATATACTGGCACAACGTCATCCTTCTCTGCTAAAGGGGGATTATCCTGCAGGTGTTATCTGGCAACAGGCAAAAGATTATTGTCAGTGGTTAGGTAAAAAATCCGGTAAAAAAATTGATTTGCCGACAGAGGCACAATGGGAGTTTGCAGCAAGATCCAGAGGTCAGTATCTTCCGTTTGCTACTAACAATGGTGAGTTTACACCAGGAAAAAATGTCCCAAGCCAGGATGAACTGAATAAATACACTGACGGGATGGGGCTTCCCATTTATCCAGTAGGTAAATACCCATCAAATCCCTTAGGGCTGTATGATATGGGATTGAGTGGTTCAGAATGGACCAATGACTGGTATGCAGCAGATTATTACTCCAACTCTCCGGTAAAGAATCCTCAGGGACCAGAGCAAGGGACCGAGAAAGTGTTGCGTGGGAATGTTGGCGGCGACAGACAGTACGCATTGACTATGTTTAGACAATCTGCTTCACCACTCCCAGAAGAAGTTGATGGTGACTATGAAAAATATGGTGTTGGTCCGCAGTATGTTTTCCGTTGCGTCATCAATAAATAATGTCGTTTGGTGGTGACATATATCATTTTAACCGGAGCAACAGCGTTGAATGAATGTTCCAATAAACCGGAGAGACTATTTAAACCTGTCCCGGATAGCCTGATGTCAGAATATCTTGCCATGATCGACGACCAGCACCCGGCGGGGACAATGACTGCCTGATGCAAAGGCTGAGGTGATAAGATGAGAAAATTAATCGTAGTTGCTTCTGTTGCCGCCAGTTTACTGCTCGGGTGTGACCAGAAGAGTACTGACAAGCGTGAAACCCTGTCTGAAGCGCTTGTTGCTAAGTCGCTTTCTGACATGGTTCCCGTTCAGGGCGGCGAGTTTTTAATGGGGGATTTTGGACCATTAGTCGGTCAAAAACTACCTTTCAGCATAAACCAGGATGATAAGGTATTACATAAGGTTGTATTAAGTGATTTTTCGATATCAAAGTTTAAAGTTACCAACGATGATTATAATAAATATCTGCAAATAACAGGGGGAAAAAATCACCCATCCATATTTTTTTAAAAAATTATCCATCCTTGCAAAAAGGAGGTTATTCTGTTGGTGTTACCTGGCAACAGGCAAAAGACTATTGTCAGTGGTTAGGTAAGGGGTCTGGTAAAACGATTGATTTACCAACAGAGGCGCAATGGGAATATGCAGCAAGATCCAGAGGTCAATACTTTCAGTTTCCAACAAATAATGGTGAGTATTTACCTGGAAAAAATGTTCCGGGTAAAGATGAATTAGATAAATATACAGATGGTTTTGGTTTCCCATTTTACCCAGTAGGCAAATATCCCCCAAACCCCCTGGGTCTGTATGATATGGGGCTCAGTGGCTCTGAATGGACTAATGACTGGTATGCAGCAGATTATTACTCTCATTCTCCGGTAAACGATCCCCAGGGACCTGCGCAGGGTACTAAAAAAGTCCTGCGCGGATATATTGGCGGCGACAGACAGTACGCTTTAACCATGTTCAGGCAATCAAAATTGCCAGTTCCGAAGATCGATAAAGACGATGACTATGAAAAATATGGTGTTGGTCCGCAGTATGTATTTCGTTGTGTCGTTAATAAATAATGTGTGATGCTATATCTTATTTTAAAAAATCGGTGGCGTTCAACATATAAGGTTTTTTTCTAATGGATGGTAAAATCATATACAGTAGTGAAATTAATTCATCGTCATCAACGATGATTGTCAACGGAAAAAAGTGGTGCTCATTAAAAATCTGAAAGAAGAAATGTTAAGGTTTGAAGATGAAGCCAAAACTGACTGGCTGTTTCCTAATCCTATGCCGTTTGGTCTGGAACGAGTTATGACTCAGCAGTGGGTGCGGGCTTATCTAGGATTTCCGATGGTTTACGTTGAAGCAAAAATTGTTATGACTGCTTATAGGGGGGAAAAGAGATATATACCTTACCTATGCCTCATCAAAATAGTTTTGTCGGATTTACCTATAACAAGGATTTATTTTCAGAAACCGTGACTTTTTATCCACCGGAGCGAGCAAAGGAGATTCATATTGCGCTGGAGAAAAAGCGACTTGGTGGCAAATGAATATTGATATCGAACACTTGTGAAGCAACTAGGTAAACCTTGTTAGAATATTTATGATCAACGTTTAATTCCCTACAAAAAAACCAAAAAGTACTGTTAGTGATGATATTTTCAGGCTGGATATGAGGCGATAAGGAATATTTTTATCTTCTATCAATAACCAGAAAAAATCTTGAGGAAGTGACTTTGCGGTTAGAAGATGAAAAAAAACGGCTTGGTTATTTCCTAATCCGCTGCCATTTAGTCTTGAATCAGTAATGACGCAGCGATGGATGCGCGAACGCTTCGGATTTCCCATAGGTTATGGCGAACGCAAAACGATAGAGAGCTATAGTCGTCGTATTAGCGAGGTATACCCACTGTTGCCACCTAATCAGAAAATGTCTGTTTTATTTTCTTATAATTCTGATTATTTTGTTGCTAGTGTATTTTTTATTGTATAGAGCATGCAATAGAAATTAAGGCGGATCTCGCGAATATAAGGTCGTCTGGCAATTGGCGTTCGAAGTGAAAAGTTATTAATGTAGGGGATATCACCTGGGGGAAGAAGTATATATTAAGTAAAGAGAGGCGTGCAGATATTCCAGATATTATTTTATGTTTATTATTATTTCTTTGATAGGAGTAGCCGGTTTTTGTCTGTTATTAAATGTTATTGCCTCACTCTTTAGGTTGAAATTGATGCGATTGAGTATTCTAATTAATAATTACTGTATCGCTGATATATAAAAGGAAATTCAATGTCCAAAGGTTTTGTATTACTCGGCGATAAAACCACGCACGGCGGTGCTGTTATTTCCGCATCCTCCACCATGATTGTAAATGGAAAGCCCGTAGCGCTGGTGGGGGATAAAGTCAGCTGCCCGATTCCGGGACATGGCACTAATGCCATTATTGAGGGAGCGCCGGAATGGTCTTCCGATGGTAAAGCCATCGTGGTCGATGGCTGCAAATGTCAGTGCGGTTGCCAGGTGATTTCCGGCGCGCCGGAATGCGCGATAGGATAAAAAATGGGCTGGGTACGAACAAAAGCATTGACCATGGAGCAGCCATCGGCTCCTTCACTGACCCGATGGCTGTTTGCCGGTGTACTGATGGCGATTATCGGTGTCCTGCTCTTTATCCTCCATGCTTCCGGCACCGTAAAAATTCTCTCAGTGATAAATATCTGGTGGGTATCCCTGATGCCTGCAGGATGCTGGTTGCTGATTTTTTGTCTGCGTTGCTACCTGTGGGACAGGGATCTGAAAGCGCATCAGTTCTTGCTGAAAGAGGCGGAATACGGACAGCAGAGGTGGGAAGACTGGGCCGGGCGCTGGCTGGCCGTTCTGGGCAGTGCAGTGCTGTTGCCGGATCATACTTCTGCGGCGCATTGGGGGAGTGAGCGGCCTCAGCAATACGGACTTACCCGCAGGATTAATTACCTTCCGGCAGAAGAGCCCGTGCAGTTGAGTGCGATGCATGCGCTGCTGACCAGTATAGAAGAGCGCGTGCAGTGCCTACCGGAAGAGCTACCGCTGCATGTCACCCTGATCACGGATAATCCCTCGCCTGAGCTGACCAGCAGTTTCAGTAATCTCTGGAAAGAACACATTCCTGGCCGCGCCGTGTCCGATGATATTACCGTTACCGGCTCATTCTCACTGTCGGAAGTGGAGGAGCGCCTGAAGCAGCCTGTACTGACGGTCAATCTACTCCTGGTCATCCAGCTCAACGGTGGTACAGCATACTCCGACGGGCTGGCCGTGTTGCTGCTGACCAGCGATGATGTGGCGCAAAAATACCATCTGCCGCACTCATCACGGCTGTTACGTCCTATGCCCTTAGATATGACGAACTTTGAAGACGATATCACCCTGTTTCTGGAAACCCAGACTGTCGCCTGCCAGACGCCCTCCGTTATCGGGGACGCAAAAAAATGGACGGAAAGAAGCGCCGCGCTTATCACGCAGGGCGGCAAAATGCATACCCCATGGAAAGCTGAAGATATCGCGCTGCTGGAAAAATGGTGCGGTATTCCGGGACCCGCAGCGCCCTGGCTCCTGACCGCGCTGGCAGCCGATCTGGTCAGCCTCCGTAAACAGCCCCTGCTGGCGTTATTTTCCAGCGAACAGGAACATTTTATCAGTACCATCACCACAGGGAGTGAAGATGAATATACCGGGTAATGGCCTGGGCCGGTTTGGCCTGGCCGGGCTTACGTTGGCCGGGATGGCTGCAATATGGGGGGGGATCACCCGCTATGGCGGCATGCTGAATATCAATACGCGGGGCGAGCAGGTACTGGCGTTTGTTCTGGTCTGTCTGGCGTTGGTATTTGTTTTTTACCTTCCTGCAATGTCCCGCCGTGTGAAGGAGAGTTTATATCGCCGGCAGTCGCAGCAGGCCAACGTCTTACCCGGCGAAGAAGGGCGCGTGGCACTGACACCTCCTCATCATATTACGGTGGGGGAAATTCGCCAGACTCTGCGCTATCAGTATGGACGCGCCTGGTCCCGCAAAGTCCGTATTCTGCTGATAATTGGCTCAGTCAGAGACGTAGAACAACTGACCCCAAAGCTCACGCAGGAACTCTGGCAGGAAGATCAGGGTACATTATTGCTGTGGGGTGGAGACCCTGGGGCAGCGGTAGATAACGCCTGGTTCACAGCGCTGCGTAAACTGCGTTATCGCCCGGCTGATGGTATGGTGTGGGTAACATCGGGCTTTGACGGCGTTTTGACAACGATGAACAGAACGAAGCCCAGGCTCACGCCAGATGAAATGGACAATGTGTCTCACTCTCTAAAGCTACGCTACGAAGCTCTTGGATGGAAACTTCCCCTATACGTCTGGTCGCTGTATGAGGGGGGCAACGAAAAAAATGGACGTATCACTCAGCCTGTAGGCTGCCTGTTACCCGCAGGTTGTACGCCGCAAATAGTTGCCGAACAGTTCACTGCCCTGGCGCCATTACTGATAGAGCAGGGCATCCAGCAGATATGCGGACAACCACAGCACAATTTTTTACTCGCGCTGGCCGACCAGTTGACTCGGGAAGCGGAAGCGGTGGTGGAACCGTTATCGATACTGCTTAATCCATACCGACCATTGCCGCTGGCCGGGGTGGTATTTAGTGAGGCATCAGTAGAGGCTGGTCGCAGTGTCAGTCATCACTGGGGACGGGATAACCGCTGGGAAACGATACCAGACTCTGTGCTGTGGTTGCCAGCCGGCCTACGTCCGCGCAAACAGGGCGTCGACTGGATGCGTGGGATGAGCGTGGCCGCTGCTGCCCTGATGTTACTCTGGGCCGCCTCAATGACAGTCTCTTTTATCGCCAACCGCCACCTGGTGGCGACCGCACAGCAGCAGGTGCAGCAGGCCTCGGCGGGAAAACAGCCGCTGGCCGTTCGCCTGCATGCGCTCTCCGCGTTACAGAAAACGCTTTCTCAACTGGAATACCGCTCGCAGCACGGCGCGCCGTGGTATGCCCGCGCTGGCCTCAGTCAGAACGATGACCTGCTGGCGGCGCTGTTTCCGCGCTACGGAGAGGGCGCAGCCGCTGCTGCGCGATGCGGCAGCAGCGCACCTTCAGCGGCAGCTGAACGCCTTCGCACAGCTGCCGCCGGACAGCCCGCTGCGTGAGAAGATGACGAAGACCGCTTACGACCAGTTGAAACTGTACCTGATGTTGACCCGCCCGGAGAGAATGGATGCTGCGTGGTTTGCGGGAGCGTTGATGCGCGAGTGGCCGCAGCGTTCCGGCGTGGCGGACGCCGTCTGGCAGGGCAGCGGCCCTTCGCTACTGGCATTTTACGCTGCCAGCCTGGCGTCGCATCCGCAGTGGCGTCTGCCTGTCGATGACGGTCTGGTCAGCCAGGCGCGCACACGGTTAATTCGCCAACTGGGCCAGCGCAACAGTGAGTCCACGCTTTATCAGAAGATGCTCGCGCAGGTGGCGAACCAGTATGCGGACTTGCACCTGGCGGACATGACCGGCGACACCGACGCGTCGCGCCTGTTCACCACCGATGAGGTGGTGCCGGGGATGTTCAGCCGGAAAGCCTGGGAAGAGACGGTGCAGCCCGCCATTGAGAAAGTGGTCGCGGAACGCCGCGATGACATGGACTGGGTGCTGAGCGACGCGAAGCAGCCTGCCGCGCAGTCGGCGTCGCCGGAAGCCTTGCGAGTCCGGCTGGCGGAGCGTTATTTCGCTGATTTCAGCGGCGCCTGGCTGGATTTTCTCAACAGCTTACGCTGGCAGCGCGTGGAGACCCTCTCCGATGCCATCGACCAGCTGACCCTGATGGCCGATGTGCGCCAGTCGCCGCTGGTGGCGCTGATGAACACCCTGAGCGTGCAGGGGCGAACCGGCCAGACCGGGGAAGCTATTGCCGATTCGCTTGTCAAATCAGCGAAAAATCTGTTTAACCGCGACGGGCAGCCCGCCATCGACCAGCAGGGTGGCGTGCGCGGTCCTCTGGATGCCACCTTCGGGCCCGTACTGGCGCTGCTGGACAATCGCGACGGCGGGGCGTCCACCAGCCGTCTTAGCCTGCAGACCTTCCTGACCCGCGTCACCCAGGTGCGTCTGCGCCTGCAGCAGGTCACCAACGCCACCGACCCGCAGGCGATGACCCGCCTGCTTGCGCAGACGGTGTTCCAGGGCAAGGCAGTGGATTTAACCGAAACGCGCGACTACGGCAGCCTGGTGGCGGCGGGACTGGGCCAGCAGTGGAGTGGTTTTGGACAGACGCTGTTTGTTCGCCCGATGGAGCAGGCCTGGCAGCAGGTGCTGACGCCGGCGGCGGAAAGTCTCAACGCCCAGTGGCGCAGCGCGGTGGTGGAGGACTGGAATCGCGCTTTTGGCGGCCGCTACCCCTTTAAAAATACCAGCAGTGAAGTCTCTCTCCCGCTGCTGGCAAAATATCTCAATAGCGAGACCGGGCGCATCGCTCGCTTTCTGCAGACCCGGCTGAATGGCGTGCTACATAAAGAGGGGAGCCGCTGGATGGCGGACAGTATCAATGCCCAAGGACTGACGTTTAACCCGGCCTTTCTGCAGGCGATGAATACCCTGAGCCATCTCTCCGACGTCGCGTTCGCCAATGGCGAAGCGGGATTGCATTTTTCGCTACGTCCGGGCACGGCGGATGGCGTGATGCAGACGGAGCTGGTGATTGACAGCCAGAAACTTGTCTACATGAACCAGATGCCGGCCTGGCGGCGGTTCAGCTGGCCCGCCGACACCGAAGCGCCGGGCGCTAGTCTGAGCTGGATCAGTACCCGGGCGGGCACCCGCCAGTATGGCGATTTCCCGGGCGCCTGGGGCTGGATCCGCCTGCTGGATAAGGCGGTGGTCAGCGCTTATCCCGGAACGAGCAGCAGCTGGAGCCTGAGCTGGAAAGCGCCGGATGGTCTGTCGCTGAACTACACCCTGCGCACCGAGTCGGGGGAAGGACCGCTGGCGCTGCTGGCCCTGCGAAACTTTACGCTACCTGAGACGATATTCAGCGTGCGCGCGCCTGCTGAGCGTGTTCCGCTGACCGACGATATACCCGGCGAAGAGGGATACTGAAACCGCCTCCCTCACTGATTGGCGTTGACCTGCGACGCCGGGCCTCCTCTGCTCATGGCCGCCCGGCGGCCAACTAATCTGCCCGCGCAGCCATGCTGCGTGTCTCCCTGAAGACGAATAATGGAATAGTCATAATGGACGATTTAACCCTGCGATATTTTGACGCTGAAATGCGCTACCTGCGCGAGGCGGCAAAAGCGTTCGCGCAGGCTCACCCCGACCGGGCGGCGATGCTGGATCTCGATAAAGCCGGTACGCCGGACCCTTACGTTGAGCGCCTGTTTGAAGGCTTTGCCTTTTCCGTAGGTCGCTTGCGCGAAAAAATTGATGATGATCTGCCGGAGCTGACCGAGGGGCTGGTCAGCATGCTGTGGCCGCACTATTTGCGCACCATTCCGTCGTTATCGATCGTGGCGCTGACCCCAACGCTGCCGGCGATGAAGATGGTGGAAACGGTGCCCGCCGGGTTTGAGATAAGCTCCCGCCCACTGGGGCCGAAAAATACCGTGTGCCGGTACCGAACCACCCGCGATCTGACGCTTAATCCGCTGGCGATAGAGGAGGCGGTGATGACGGCGGATCCGGACGGACGTTCGGTCCTGCGGCTACGCTTCACCTGTAGCGAGCTGGCAGACTGGTCGCAGACCGATCTCCGCCGCCTGCCGCTGTACCTGGGGGAAGACGCCGTTACCGGCAGCGCTCTTCATCTGTGGCTGACCCGACGCCAGGCCGCGATTTACCTGCGTCTGCCAGGGCAGGCGGAGCGGGTAAGTCTGGACGGCTATTTTTCGCCGGGGGGATTCAGCGAGGAGGATCGTTTATGGCCGAAGGGGGAGAGCGCTTTCAGCGGCTATCAGCTGCTGCTCGAGTATTTCACCTTTCGCGAAAAATTTATGTTCGTGCAGCTAAATGGCCTCGAAAACATCACCCTGCCGGCGGGGATATCGGATTTCACGCTTGAGGTGGTGTTCAGCGAGGTCTGGCAAAGCGATTTACCCGTCAGCGCAAGCAGCCTGCGCCTGCACTGTGTGCCGGTGATTAACCTGTTTACCCTCGAGGCCGATCCGTTGACCATCAGCGGGCTGGAGAGCGAATACCTCCTGCGTCCGAAGCGCCTGCAGGACGGGCATACCGAAATCTATTCTGTCGACAGCGTGACCGGCTCCGGGCGCACCGGGGAGGCGCGCTATGTGCCTTTCACCCGCTTTCGTCACCAGGGGGGAATGATGCGTCGCCATGCGCCGGAGCGCTACTACCACACCCGCGTCAAACGGGGCGTCACCGGCATGCACGATACCTGGCTTATCCTCGGCGGACAGCAATGGGAGGCTGACCGGGCGCTGGCGCGGGAAACGGTCTCCTTGCGCATCACCGGCACTAACGGCCAGCTGCCGCGCCGGGCGCTACAGAGCACGCTGCTGGATCGCTGTGAGTCGATATCAGCCACGCCGCTTACCGTCCGTAATCTCTGTAAACCCACGCTGCCGGCATATCCCCCGGCGGAAGACCGCTACCACTGGCGGGTCATGAGCCATCTGGGCACCCGTTTTCTCAACATGATGAGCAGCGCCGAGGTACTGCGCGGTACGCTGTCGCTCTACAACTGGCGGGAGGATGAGCTCAATAACCGTCGTCTGGACGCCATTCTGGCGGTCAGCCATCACCGAATTCAGCGTTTCGAACAGGGATTCCTGCTGCGCGGGCTGGATATCGAAGTGACGCTCGACGGCAGTGGATTTACCGGCATGGGGGATGTCCATCTGTTTGGCGACATGCTCAACCGCTTTTTCGCGCTGTATGCCGATATGAATCAGTTCAACCAGCTAACGCTCATTGTTCAACCTGAAGGGAAATGTATCCGGTGGAAAGAGAATCACAGTCTGCGCCTGCCCGGCTGATGGCGCAGCTCCGGCCTCAGTTGCCGTACATGAATTTTTACCGCTTCTGCCAGTTGCTGGAGGAGATCCAGCCGAAGGCGCCGATCATCGGCAGCGGCTGGCTATTAGGTGATGAACCCATACGCTTTCGCCCTCATCCGGGGATGGGTTTCCCGGCCGGCGAAATCCGTGGAATGGACGATCCCGAACCGTCCCGGCTGCCGACGGTGCGCGTTGCTTTTATGGGACTCTACGGCGTGGAATCCCCGCTGCCGACCCACTATAGCGATGACATTGCGCAACGGCGGGAAGGCGTCGAGGCGACCGAGGATTTTCTCGATATCTTTAACCATCGGCTGATCGTCCAGTATTACCGTATCTGGCGCAAATATTCCTACCCGGCAACCTTTCGGGCGGGTGGCACGGACAACACCTCGCAGTATCTGCTGGGCCTGGCGGGGCTGGGTATACCGGGATGTGCCGCCGTTGCCGCAGCGCCGCTGTCGCGATTTCTGGCGTTGCTGCCGGTAATGATGCTGCCGGGGAGATCCGGGGAAGGCATGGAGGCGCTGGTGGCGCTACTGGCTCCGGGGACCCGGGCGACGGTGTACCACCACGATCCCTGCCGGATCCCCTTGTCGCAGCCGTTAGCGATGAGCGTCCGCCAGCCGGTTAGCCTGCAACATCGGCCAGTGATGGGAACTCACGCTACGGATGTGAACGGTCAGGTGTTGCTGCAGCTGGCGACGGAAAAGCCTGATGAGGTCCGCGGCTGGCTGCCCGGCGGCGAACTGTTCAGCGACCTGATGGCGCTCCTGCACGTCTGGCTCGGATCTCATCTCGACGTGCGGCTGCAGCTTTGCGTCGCCCGCCATTTACTGCCGAATGCGCAACTTTGCTGCCAGCAGGCGCATGCCGTCCAGCTCGGGAGAACGGCTGTGCTGCAACCGCTGGATGCGCAGAAGCAGGCTGACGACAGGATCACGATTTATCTGGGGCGCTATCAGCGCGTCCGGGAAAACCTCCACCGCAGGGAGAGCGATGAAGATGGCGATTACCGCAGTTAAACCCTCCGCCACGTTACTGGCATTCCTCATGGTCACCCTCTTAACCGGCTGCGGCCTGACGCAGACCGTAAAAGACGGCGCCGTTTCCGTGACCCAGTCTATTTTTTACCCCCAGGTGAAAACGCTTCATCTGGATCTTCGCGCCCGGGAAGGCGTGAATAACAACGCCAAAGGCGCCTCCCTGGCGACGGTGGTGCGTATTTACCAGCTGAAGGACCGGCAGGCGTTTGACAATACTGACTACCCGTCGCTGTTTGCCGGCGATGGCCAGGCGCTGCAGGCGGACCGGGTGGCGGAAAAAGATATTCGCCTGCGTCCGGGCGAATCGGTGACCGTTGATATGCCCATGGAAAACAGCGCGCAGTTTGTGGCGGTGGCGGCCATGTTTATCGATCCAGACCTGACGCTAAATAGCTGGCGGCTGGTACTCACCCGGGACGATCTCGACCCGGCGAGACCGCGCATTATCGAAGCCAGCCAAAATCAACTGACGCTGCACCCGCTTAAGGAGAAGTGAAATGCCTCGTCCCTCCCTGTACGACATCCTCTACGGCAATTTCGCCGGCGGGTTGGACCTGAACAACGTCAGCGAAACGGATCAGGTCATCCTGTCGGTGCTCGATAACATGCAGCGCATCCTCAACTGTCGGGCCGGAACGCTGGCGCATTTGCCGGACTACGGCCTGCCGGATATGACCGCTATCCTCCAGGGCATGCCGGCGTCGGCGCATCAGCTGATGAGCACGCTGTCGGCGGTGTTGCTGAAATACGAACCGCGCCTGCAGCGGATCGCGGTGGTGATGCTCGATCAGGATGCGCCCGGCGAACTGCGCTATGCCATTGATGCTGAGCTGAAGGATATCGGTCTGGTACGTTACGGTACAGAGTTTATGCCTGAAGGCAGGGTGTTGATCCGCCACCTTAAACGTCAGCAGTACCTTGACGCCCGCTCCGCCCTCTAATCTCTCGCTGAAAGACATCATGATGACAACACATAAAGACCGCCGCTATAAAATCGGTGGCGACCCACGCACGCTGGCTGATTTTATTGCCCTGCGTGCGGAAATGAACAAGCTCAGCCACCCGGCGCGGCCGGATATTAACTGGCCGTATGCCGAGCAGCTTGCCCGTGCGCTGCTGGAGCATCACGGCGCGGATCTGCAGACTGTCGCCTGGTATACGCTGGCCCGCGCCAGGCTGGACGGCCTGGCAGGGATCAACGAGGGGCTATCGCTGCTGGAAACGCTGCTGGCCCACCAGGGTAAAAACCTGTGGCCGCAGACGCTCCCGGCCCGCACCGAGATTTTCCGCACCCTGAGCAAGCGGCTGCGGCAGGTGATCCGCACCCTGAACCTCACCCCGGACGATCTTGCGTCGCTTAGCCAGGCTGAGTGTTCGCTGCAAACCTTCGACGCGGTGCTCCAGCGCCTTGAGATCGCGCCTGAAAACCCGCTTAGTGACCTGCGGGCGCTGCTGCGCAGCACGGCAACCCGCTTCGAGAACCTCGACCCTGCGCCAGCGCCTCCCGTCGCGCCGCCGGTGGCGATGTCTGAGGCGGCACTTCCCGACGCTCTGGTCAGCGAAGAGGATGCTGCGAAGGCTGAGCCAGCGCCAGAACGACAACGTAGACCAGAGGCTGAGCCGCTGGCTCCGTCTTCACCAGCAAAGCGGCCCGCGCCAGGGATGGCATCGACTCCGGTCGCCGCGGCGCGCTGGAAGCCATTTATCGCCGGAATGGTCACCATGCTGGCGGTGTCGGGCATCGCCGTCGGTGGATGGCTGGCGCTGCGCCAGACCGATTTGCCGCCAACTGTGATGACGCAACAGGCCGGGCCGCTAGCGGACCTCCCGGGGGCATCTCCCCACGCGCCGGTCGATCTGCGCCAGGCGCAGCGCCAGCTTGACGATCTCGCCCAGCTGGCGCCGGACTGGGCGATAAGCTACGGCGACCGGCTGGTCCAGCTGGCCCTGAGCCGCTGGCCGGAACAGGCAAAGCCCCTGGCGCAGCAGTGGCAGCGGCAGCTAAGCGCTGCGGCATTGCCCGCGGAAAACCTCACCGGCTGGGCGGAGGGCATGCGTCAGCTGCAACGGCTCGCCGATCAGCTCAATGCCCTCGACGAGCAGAAGGGGAAGTACCTGACGGTGAGCGAACTGAAAACGGCGGTGTTTGCCATCATTCAGTCGCTTAACCGCGCCGTTCCGCTGGAAGAGCAGCTGCGCGAGCTGGCCGCGCTCCCCGCAGGTCAACCCTGGCCAGCCGCCCGCGGCAGTCTCGCCGAACTGCATCTGCAACAGCTGATCGTGGAGTATGCCCTGCTGAAGCGAAAACAGCCGGCGCCACCGCCCGCTGCGCGACCCGCAACCGGTGGGCCTTCGGTGAGTGAGGCGGTGAAATAAAGTGTGCGCATGGCAACATTTTCTTTACATCATGATTGCAAGAACTCTACGCCCTTCGTAGTCTGAAAATGATTTAAATATACCGTTTAATTTTATATTGAAAATTTTATTTCGACCTCTGAGGGCATGCTATGAAGCACTGTAACATCATCCTGTTAGTTGGCCTTCTGGCCAGTTCCGCTTCGGCATTGGCGGAGAAGATCGGCGTCTCGATGGCTTACTTCGATCAAAACTTTCTCACCATTATTCGTCAGTCCATTGAGAAAGAAGCTCATGCCCGCCAGGTCGAGGTGCAGTTCGAAGACGCCCGCGGCGACACCGGGCGCCAGGCCGATCAGGTGCAGAGCTTCATTGCCTCCGGCGTGGACGCGATCATCGTTGACCCCGTGGACTCCGCCAGCACCCCGCAGCTGACGAAGATGGCGCAGCAGGCCAGGATGCCGCTGGTGTATGTGAACCGGACGCCGGGGGACAAAACGTTACCCCCTGGCGTGGTGTTTGTCGGTTCGGACGAGCGGGAGTCCGGCACATTGCAGATGGAAGCGCTGGCGAAGCTGGCGAACTACAAAGGCAACGTCGCCATCATGATTGGTAATCTCACCGATGCCGGCGCGCTGCAGCGCACCAGGGACGTAGAGCAGGTGGTGGCCAAATATCCGGCGATGAAAGTGGTGCAGAAACAGCCGGCCAACTATTCCCGCAGCGAGGGAATGGATCTGATGCAGAACTGGACAGGCAACGGGGAAGCGATTGATATTGTGGCGGCGAACAACGACGAGATGGCGATTGGCGCGGCGATGGCGCTGGAGAAGAGCCAGAAGAAGCTGCTGATCGGCGGCATCGACGCCACGCCGGATGGGCTGAAAGCGTTGGCCAGCGATAAGATCCAGGTAACGGTTTTCCAGGATGCCGTTGGTCAGGGCAAAACGGCCTTAGCGGTGGCGTTGAAGCTGATTAAAGGAGAAAAAGTCGAGTCCCATGTCTGGATCCCGTTTGAGTTAGTGACCAAAGAAAACATGCAGACCTATGTGGAAAAGAGTCATTAACGGCAAGGCAGAAATGTTCGAACTTTGCTGATAAAACCGGGCTGAGAATATGACGCCCGGGCAACGAAACCGGAGGAAAAGAGATGGCAACGGCAAAAAGCGGCTACACGCTGCAGGTGATAAAGGCAGGGCAGCAGGGGCATGTTGAAATGAGGTGGGGGCATCTCGCGGAAGTTGATACGCGCGTGGTGGCGGCGACCATCGCGCAGCATATCGGGCGACCCTCGTCTGCGGCGGATCCGCAGGAGATCAGCCTGTCGCTGACCAATGCCGCCAGCGGCATCTCGGTGGAGCTTCATCACCCGGTCTCAGGGGAAAGCGCCACCCCGGCTTTTATTGAGGACGAGTTAAAAAAGATTGTGCAGATCGTTGATGGCTACGAGGCGGCAGAAGAGACCCATATCGTGGAGTAGCGCGCCGCCTTGCGCACAGGAAAAAAATCCACGCCGGAGCGTGGATTTTTTATTACTCGATGGCGGCAGAAACGCCAGCCAGCGGGATTAGACGTTGAACAGGAAGTTCATCACATCGCCATCTTTCACGATGTAGTCTTTACCTTCAGCGCGCATTTTACCGGCTTCTTTCGCGCCCTGTTCGCCTTTGTAGGCGATAAAGTCTTCATAAGCGATGGTCTGCGCGCGGATAAAGCCTTTTTCGAAGTCGGTGTGGATCTTACCGGCTGCCTGCGGCGCGGTCGCCCCGACCGGGATGGTCCATGCGCGAACTTCTTTCACCCCAGCGGTGAAGTAGGTCTGCAGGTTCAGCAGGGCGTAGCCAGCGCGGATCACGCGGTTCAGGCCCGGTTCTTCGAGACCCAGCTCAGCCATAAACTCTTCACGCTCTTCATCGTCCAGTTCGGCGATGTCCGCTTCAACCGCGGCGCACACCGGCACCACTACAGACCCTTCCTGCTCGGCGATAGCGCGAACCTGATCGAGGTATGGGTTGTTCTCGAAACCGTCTTCATTGACGTTCGCGATGTACATGGTCGGCTTGAGGGTCAGGAAGCTCAGATAGCGGATGGCCTCTTTCTCTTCTTTGGTCAGATCCAGCGCGCGCAGCATACCGGCGTTTTCCAGCTGCGGCAGGCATTTCTCCAGCGCGGCTAGCTCAACTTTCGCGTCTTTATCGCCGCCTTTGGCTTTTTTGGAGACGCGGTGAATCGCGCGCTCGCAGGTATCAAGGTCAGACAGCGCCAGCTCGGTGTTGATAACGTCGATATCTTCCGCCGGGTTTACTTTACCTGCCACGTGAATGATATTGTCGTTTTCAAAGCAGCGAACCACATGGCCGATAGCTTCGGT